>Ga0137394_10000604_pt1 | contig 25130 bp, 36 predicted proteins | sample czobulk116metaG_FD_108278 | JGI IMG/M metagenome (GOLD analysis project Ga0137394, IMG submission 108278) | Vadose zone soil microbial communities from Angelo Coast Range Reserve, California, USA - czobulk1.16 metaG | ecosystem: Environmental > Terrestrial > Soil > Vadose zone | place: USA...
ACATCCACATCCACATCCGCCCACCGACCAGCATCAACCACAACATCAACATCAGCACCATTCACCGACGCAGCAACAACGACCACAAGCACAGGCGCAGACGACGCAGGCTCCTTCGCAGGAGCAGGGCGCACCATCGGGCATCGGCAACGGAATGTACGCAGACACTGCGACGTTCTGAGTCGCATTGAAGTAGATTAGGAGCTCTCCCCCTCTTCCCCCTTCAATTACCATTACCTTTTTGTTTTCTATTGTTTTTTTTTCCTTCTTTGGAAGGGGAAAGGGAGGGAGAGCTACCCCGATTGTGTGCGTGTATCGTGCATATCGTGCGTTCGGCGTTCAGGCCTTTCAGGGTTCTGAGTGGGAGGGGTGTTTTGGGACGAATCCTAGACCGTTAGAATTGGTGTTTTTATTGTGTATTCATGCCACCCCGCGGACTCGGTACTCGGCGCCCGGCGCTCAGCTAGTCAGGGTCGTCCTTACTTCCTATTTTCTTTTTTTGTTTTGTTTTGTATGTATGGTATGTTGTACGCCTCACACACACCCTTGTGTCTATTTTTTTCCTTTTCTTCTTCTCCGTCTTGGTTATTATCTCGAATTGTATATTTTATTCTCAACGTACCTCTCGCATTGTTTTTTTTTTCTCTCTCTTCCACAAGAGTGTATTTTCGGACTTTGACATACGACGAAACACCGAGCGACAAAAGCGTGCAAGGAAAAGGAGAGAACAGCCTGAGGCTCCGTCGGTGCCACCATCAGGGAATACTGCACTGCTGTAACGAAATTACATACAGCGTATTGGTAGACTCGGATACTGTACCCGATAGCCTATCCTATCCCCAGGCCAGGGTCAGGGCGGGGTGGGCGCTCTCTCCGGAGGCCACTCTCCCCGCAATGACAGACACCCTCTCGACAACCCTCCGTATGTCCTCCCCTATACTGGACGCCCCACCCAATACCCGGACAAGCGGGACGAGAAAAGATATCTGATCCGGATCCGGCGTACCCCATCCACCGGAAACTTTCACAAAAGCTTGAGAAGAGCGCGCGCGGGGAAACAAACCGAAAAAAGTCTAAAACTATAAATAAAGGACCAGTGCCAGCGGGTAGGGTCCGGGAGCCCTGCCAGTGGGCGCTGCGCCTTGGGCGCGGGCGCGTCGAGCCATGTATGTATATGTTCACGGTTATGCATTTGTTGTACGGTTAATGAACGCTGTTGACGTAGAGGATTAAAAAAAAGAGTTGCAATAGTTGTAGAAGCGAATGTAATCCTTCCGAAGGATTATATTCGTATCTACAACTATCCGGTAAAGAAAAAAAGGAAAAAAGAAAACAATAGAGGAAAGAAAAAGAACAAGACGCAATTATTGTCGCATACGCCTCTCCCAGTTAGGTTGCCCGTCGTACAAACCATGCCATATGTGCGACCTTGGGTGATATGCTGTTTTTGATTTTGACTGGTACGCTATGACGTCCCGGGTAACTGAAATGAGGGAATGCAATGTTTGTTTCAAGTCTAGCTTGATTGGAAAGTTATTAAGGTCTATTCCACACTCGGCTGTACCGACCATTCCCCCTTACCCTGACCTAGCCTAACCCCTTCGCAACGCAATGCACACGCGTGCTCTACGGACGTTTCTATTGTTCAGCTGTCAACTGTGGGGCCACGGGGGCAAGGAACCATCAGCGACAACCAGGCACAAGTTATGGGGCGGGATCAATACTGTAATAGTAGACTAGGAAATATGTAAACTTACCGGTCGTGGAGGGACGACAATGGGGCGGATATAGTTCGCGCTACGGCAAGAAAGGTAAGCACGAGATGCGAGAAGGAAAGGAAAACGTACGCGGAGCGATAACGGCGCACGTAGGTGATCGCGTGATTTTCGATCTCGTCCGGCTCAACGCCAAAGACGGCCCAGTCACCCGGCGTGTCCGCGTCGTCGATGTAGCGCCGCTCGACCTCGTCCGGGCTCAACGCTGGCCACCAGATGCGCTGCGCTGCACGCGCGAGGGCGAGGGCGACTTGTTTGGGGACCACGGGTGCGCGCGAAGGGGGGTTGTAGGTGAGCGTCGAGACGAGCTCGAGGAGGTACTCATATGTGAGCGTTGACGGGCCTGGGAGTGCGAGCGTGCGGTCGATAGCGGGCATCCCCACGAGATTCAAGAGGGCCTGGGCAACATCCATTACCTGCGCATCGAGATGAGTAGGGGTTGAGGATACAGAAGTTATCATCAACAAAGCGCACATGTACTGGGCGAGCCTTAGTCTGACCGTGATTGAGGTTCCACCAGATCGGCCACGCTGATTGTAGAGCTTGAGCTCGGAGAGAGTATGACGAAAGGAGATTAGCTCACTTGATATGTTGTTGAGGAACTTGTCCTCGTATCCAAACATCGGGCCAGGTCGAACGATCGTGGCAGAGGGGAATACCTCGCGGACTGCAGTCTCACCGGCGGCTTTGGAACGATAAAACTGGGATGTAGAGGTCGGCGATGCGTTGAGGTGCGATACGTGGATCAGCCGAGGGACGCCAACGCTCGCGGAGATTTTGGCGATGAGCCCGGCACCTTTGACGTGTACGTCATCAAAAGTGAAGTTTCTTAGGGAGAGGGAGTGGGCGGGGAAGCACTATCGGCGCTGCGGTTGGCTTGAAAGGGAAGAGAAGGGGACGCACTTTGTCTCGTAATCACGGCCGACGAGATTGTACACGATATCGGAGTGCCGGACGCATTCCGCGATTTGTTCCTCGTTGCGAATGTCCCATTCCTGCCAAGACATTTAACGGCAAGGCTCTTTCTTCTTCGAAATGACAGTCGAACGGAGGATGGTACGGACCATTGAGACGATCTGTCCGAGGTCGCCGGTAACCTTCAGATGCCGCTTGTCGTCCTCATCGCGGTAGGGGATGATGACCTGAGTGCCCGCCTTGGCTATACGCCCGCATCATTGACAGTTAGCATCTCAACCAGAGCGAGGAGAACAAAGAATCGCACCGAGCTTGGAGACGAGATAACGTCCGAGAAAACCCGAGCAGCCAAAGACAGTCGCAACGTGTCCTGTGACTGCGCTGCGCCCAGCAGGGCCACGAGAGACGATCGGTGGTCGGTCGGGCAAGGCGAGTAAATCGTGCACAGCGCGCTGAACCCAACCCACGACAACGGGTCAGCGTTGGCTATCTAGCGGGTCAGGGAAAGGAGAATTATACCCTGCCTGTAGGTACTGCAACACGCGGCAGGCGCACGAAAGTGGCGGAGGCAAGGAGCATGGGGAAGGTGAGGTGTGTGTGGCTCGTGGTTCGTGCGTGGGTTCGCTGTTTGCCCAGGGGTCTCCATAACCTTAACCCCAATACTGTCGTGTGGTATCCACGTGGTCTTATCACTGTCTTATCTTCGCTCTTGACTTGACAGTCTTGCGCACGGTGCAACAAAAACGATGGTCCAAGGAACCACTAAAGGCCTGCAAGCAGCAAAGCCGACCAACAACAAGCGACGTGCCCACAAGGCAGCTGCCAATACGAAGAAAGGCCGTCGCGCGGTCGCACCCAAAAAGGTTGCTGTCATCAAGCAGGCATCCATGCACAAGGCAAGTCTGTCTTCCCCCCTTCTTTTTGATCCCTACGTGCCCCTCGTTCTCTCGCCATGCAACCCGACTGAATGATGATGCAGGCACTCAGCGCCAAAATAAACCAGTCTGTCGAACAACAGATGGTGAACGCCGCATCATCAGGCAAGCTCACGATCATGAAATCAGCAGGCACGGAAGGGTGAGCACCACCAACATGCGGTCGTGTCTTTTTATTTTTATTCTTTTTGTTTCCTATCTTTACCTCTTCCGATATATTATTGAATACGGTGGAGCGAAGGGGCTCTGCGCAGCTCCCACTCTTGTTCCGCTCGCTTTTCCCTCCGGGCGCCGTACAGTATTGGTATGATATTGTGCCACTGTACTGTGCCTCATGGTCCTCCGCATGCTTCTTGCCATACTTGGCCACGCTAACACGTGTTGATTTCCCGATGTTTTCCAGCGCCAACGACCCTGCCGCCAAGTCTAAAAGAAAACAGCCTCCGTGATGCCTGAAAGGCGGCCGCACCGCTGGACGCCCTGGACCTTGACTGATTGGAGAGCGCACGGAGTCTCCCGCGCGTCCTGTTCCGCGTTTTTTGTCGTCTTTTTTTTTTGTTATTTGGGCGCTTTGCTTGGCAAGTTTAAAACGACCGATTGGATTGAGTTGAATTGGGAATTCCGCGAAGGGAGGGGGCGTCGTGTGAGAGGTTAAGCCAGGTGGGAAAAAAAGGTACGACAAGTTACGATGCGTTGCTTGTCTGTGGCGCCACGCAGTTGGGGCGCGGCCTGGGGCGGCGAATGACGACGAATGGTATTGGCGAGCGCCACGTCGTTTCTGTTCCCGCGAACGCGTGTGTCCAGCGCGCGTGGCCCCGCCCGCTCTGCCTAATCCCCGAGGCTCGAGACGTCCTCGCTCTTCGGCGATTCGATTCGTATCACACAGTTTAGTTAGTCGCCATGCGTATCATTGCCTCCTTTGGCCATCAAAGCTGAGTGAGCTATCGTACCTGCCATACCTCTCCCACGTGTTTTCTAGGGGGAACAAACGAGACAAGCTCCACCGCGTGCTGAGTCTGCCTGCGATGGACACGAATCGTGCCCCGTTCCTCCGTTCTCCCAGTCGCATGGCATGCAAGATTACGTGTGGGACGAACGCCGCGATTTATTGCACTCACGGTCAAACGCAGGGGCGTGAGGGAAGAACAGGTGGTGTACCAAGACGGCTACGTAAAGTGCAGTGCGGGGTATCGAAAGAGGCAAAAGGTGAAGATGCAAAGCATGAGAGGGGCGAGGAGAGCGTTCAATGCATGGTAAACTGGTGGAGGAGGGGCCATGAGCGACAGGCAAGGATGCCGAGACAAGCCGACGCTGCGTTTCCCCACTGGCAGGAGAAAGTGGAAGGAGCAAAAAAAAAAAAAGTGGCATGGGCGTGGCAACAATGAGATTGGGGCATGAGAATGAGTACAAGAATTGCATGATGACGATAGCTGTGGACGTGCTTGCTGGATTGAATTGAACACAAAGTGAAAGAAAGCAGATATGATGCAGAGAGATGGACCCAGGACGAAGAGGAAAAAAAAAAAAAGAGATGCAGGAGAAAGGGAGAACGTACGAAGCGACGAATGGACGTGAAAGAGAATGGAATGGAAAGGGGGAAATGTAAACCACTCCCCGGGCGCGGAGTGTCCGAGTCCGTATTCTTTTGTTTTTGTTAGAGTTCGTGGCGAGCAGCATCCTCGGCAGAAGACAACGGTTGTTTCAACTCGGTGATCTTCATATGAATATGCAGGAGCGTCCGACGCTGAAACTCTGACAACGCGTCTTCCTCTTTGTACTGCGAGTCCATGAAATGCATGACCTTCTCCACCGCGTCGAGAGCATCTGCCGCAGTGGGGGTCGGCGGGGGGAAGCCCTCCGTGTAGCAGTCAAAGACGTGCATGCGCTGCTGCCGCTGGCGGGGCAAGGGCAGCGGGTACTCCTGATTCGTTGACGCCACGTGGTCCGGGACGCCAGGGTTGTACCTACCGGCGAGGTCCGCCGGGGGGTGATCGGAGGACGCGGAGGAGAGCGAGGTCAGCACGGACGAGGGTGCCCCGTCCGAGCCGGCAGTCTGGATGCCGGATGGGGGGTGCGATGCCAGCGGCACGCCACGGGTGGGGGACTCCACGCGCACCGGGGACGGCAGGCTGCAGTCGGCAGTCCTGGTCGTGGTCGTGCTGCTGCCGGTGCCGGTGCCGCCGCTGGCCCCCTGAGACGAGCCACCGGAATCGACGGCGGACACGTTTCCCGGCCGTGGCGTCGCGGACCTCCTCAACGTGTCCTCGACCGTGTAAAGGTCGTTCTGGACGAGATAGTCCGCGATCGACGATGACAGCCCCCCAAAGTGCGGCGTCGAGTCCCCCACACCCACGCCGTGCAGGCGACCTAACCGTGCGTTCCTCCCGTTCCCGTGGAATTGGCCCCGACGGATGCCGTGTCTATGCTTGAAGTTCTCGACCCACCCGGAGCTCGCTTTGAATTTATCTTCGGGGATCTGGAGCTGTTTCGCGACCTCCTTGGCCTTGTTCCGGATCACCGAGTCGGTCAGCTGCACCTTCTTATCACGGCACTCGTACAACCATTTGGCAAGCTCGGACTCGATCTCCGGGAACTTTGACGGCCTGAAAGGAGCGGGAAAAGTGTTTAGGCTAATACCTAGAGCAGGAATGTAGCGGAAGGCACGCATACCTGTGTTTAGCGGTGTGAGGCTCCTCTCCGTCCGGCACGTTGAGCCATTTGCTCTTCTGTTTCAGAATCTTCGATACCGTGCTGCGTTCCACGCCCCACTTATTTGCAATGTCCTCTTGCCGAATACCGGGGTTTTCCTGGTGGTAGAGACATATTTCTTTGCGCTGGTGATTGAAGAGCCTCTGTTTGCGCGGTTTACCGATGAGCTTTTGAAGAACTTCTCCCGTGGGGTATTTGAAGAGCGGCCGATCGAAGTCGGACCTTATGCTGGTCCCCTCTGTGAGACTTGTAATGGCAGAGGCGACGCTATGCGCGGGAGAGACGGCGCGAGGACTGAAGGCCGGACCGGGGAATAAGGGGAAGGGATACTCGGAAGGAACCGAGGGGGCGGCGTATAAGGACGGCAGTGGCGGCACAGATAGAGGGTCTTGATGCGCAGATATGGGGGTATGCGTGTGCTCAGAGGGTTCCCCTGAAGGCATGCCGTTAACCGGCGTCTGCGAACGCGACGGCGAAAGCTGGGTGAGTTGTACCTGCGCGGAAGTAGTTAGGCGGAAAGAAATATTAAGGAGACGAAATGGAACCAATGCCACGCACGTCTTGTGTTTCACTCGGAGACGTCGACTCCGTACCGTCCTGTTGACCGGTGGGAGGTTGAGGCGTTCCGCGCAACTGCGCGGCGCGTGCATGGCGGCGTGCCAGGATGCCGCGATGGGGGCCAACGCTGCTCTCGATTTGAGGGCTTGTAAAATTCAGCGGGACCGGCGTGCTGAGTTGCATGCGGGGGTGTTGCTGAGGATTATTATGAGGGTGGTGATTATAGAAGAGTGCGGGTGAGGGTGAAGAATAAGAAGGAAGGGTATGTATAGGTTGGTGCATCAAAGAGTACATTCGGGCGTGGTCGGTTTGCGAGCTAGACATTAGGGCATGGGTCGGAGGCGACCACGGCGAAGTAGGCATGGGCGGGTGGAAAGAGGGACGGTGGTGGTGGGCAGGATCGGTGTACTGAGGAGAGAACACGAGTGTCTGAGCATCGGAATACGGGTGAACGGCGTTCATTGTCGAGAGACGTGGGTCATCCGCAGGAGGGTATGGAAGTGAGGAAGAGAGGGCTGATATAAGGGAAAAGCCCTGAGCAGGGCCGTTGAGAGGGGAAAGAAGAGGGCTGCCCCGAAGAGGGAATGGAGGCAGGGTAGGGGTACACACACTCGCTCAGTCCGACTGACCGAGATTGAGTGCTAAATGTAAGTATTTGCAACCCCGGCCCGGGCCCGGGAAACGGGAAATCGGTTTCAGTCAACTCTCGTTAGTCTCCCATGGCGATATCATCTTGTGGACGTCTGCCCATGTCCAATCGCGTCACTCCCACCGCAACGGCGCCTTTCTTCTACTTTCTTTCTCCCGCTTGCGGTCCACTCCGGCTATCGTATCCCACCATTCCAGTGGCGCTCTTCCGCGCCACCACCTTGGTCCCCCCATCTTCTCTCCCCCTCTCCCCTCCCCCCCTTCCCCCCTTCCCCCCTCTCGCCTCTCGCGCATCCCATCTATGAGATACGCGTGCGCGCTTACAAAGAAGCAATGTCCAACCGAAAAAAATTCCAATTAGCCCGGATATTTCCGATCCCTCTCTGGTACACGCGGTTTCAGGCTGTTTCCACTCAATTACAGACCAACTGACAAAAACACCTCTGCGTGGCGTCGTGTAACCACGAAGCTCCCTGTCAGCAAGAATTTTCTCGTTGGAAGCCTGGCTGTCGTAACCAATATGCCCCAGGAATATCTCATGTCCACCACTAGATCGCCCGGAGCCATCGCGGACCTCCGTGTTGATGCGTATCGCACGGCCCTCAGGGTCTTGGGCGTTTCCAGACCGGACGATGGTCCAATATCTCAGAGTCAGCTAATCTACTCCGGTGTGACTTTGTGCCCCCGTTCGGACGGGGAGGGCCCTCAAATGTCACCACCCTCACGGTAATGTCCCGAGATGGCTTTTTCGGTCCTGCAGGATGTCAGCTGTCTCTTCTCCTCCCATCCTGGGCGCAAATGAACGCCTCATGCCTCAAGGCATTTTTATCGCCCTAATCGCGCTTCCACTGAACTTTGCTCCTCATCGATAGGGCAGGTGCGGTCCCAGACCGTCTCGGCTTTGCGTGTCATGCCCTTTTTGTCACCATACTGCTATCTTTGGGAGTCACCCACGGTCCTATCCGCTTGTCCGGGCCCACGGTTCTAGGTGGCGAATGAGGCTACTTCGACCCGGCGTTATGATACCTAGCCTAAACAAGGTTCGTCGTGACCGTATCTTTGACATGAGCGTTTGTTGGGCACTCTCCTCCGTTTCCGCGACTTCCTTACACTCCACGATATACAGTCAGCAATCGCAACCCTGAGATCACCGTTACGACCCGCACTTTATGAATGTCAGCAATCGTCGTTCACTGGTTGCACTTATCCCGTTTCGTGATCTCTATGGATCTCGACTCCAGCTGGGCTGTTCTCCTGACCCCTCTATATCCAGCCTGTCGGATCCAATAAGCTTCTCTTCTGAATCCCCTCTTTCTCCTCCTTCCTGATGGAAATATTCGTTCATCTGCGCCTCTTGTGCATTGCGTCGTCTTCTTCCAGCGCCCCCCTTGCAACATTAACCCACCCCCGATAGCGGCTAGTTCGATGGCAAGACTCGCGTAACGTCAGTCAGGTTATATGGATGGACAGCGCACGTAGGGTACTACCCCACATTTTATTGTAATGTTCCCCGTGTCGTTCTAGGTCATCCACTCTCCCTCTTTTTCTTTTTCATTTACGACCTCCAGAGATGACCGGCGCAGAGCCCCTCGATCATTTTGTCTAGATTAGGTTGTTTTAGCCTTCATCCGTTGGCGTCACAACTTCCGACAGGGCCTCAGCTTCTCCCAAACGAAGACTCTGCAGATATCTATAGCCTGAAAACTTACCCCCTTGGCCGTTTCCAGCAAGCCCTTCCAGATCGATGACCAGGGTTGTTTGTTCCCCCATAGCCCAGTTCTCCACCGTTCTCCCATCCATTACAAACGTTCGCCACGGTGAAAGTGCGTAGACGACGTCTACGTTGCGTAAATGGTCCCATGGGGAACCCAACAGCCGGGTACACCAACGGCGGATTCGGGCCTAGTCCAATTGTTTTTTCCCGTGACCATTTGAATATCGAGCATGTGCAGGGTCGTGGGAGGAAAGTCGAAATGACGCGCGACGCGCGTCGTCTAGAGTCAATCGCGCCACCATGGATGCACTCGTGTTGCTGATGCCCCTATCACAGCGTCCTTACGGGGCTGTGCCTCCCGACCCGTGACAAGTTCCGGTATTCTTTTTCTTTCTCTCTCACGGGGTTCGATGTCCCTGCTAGGACTTGCTGCACGGTACTTCTGCTTCCTCCCCCGGGAGTTGATCGCGAGCGTGTACTTCGTTTGGATTCTTCTCGAGCCGGAGTTTTTCTCCGCTGTGTAATAGGGTTTCTCCGTTATATCTCCCAAATTGCGAGGGGAGCCAACTCGATTCATCGGTATCTGGTGGGGCTGGTAAACAATGGATATGCGACAGATACAGGGTCCGAGGAGCCCGACTATACGTACCGTTGTAAGGACCCGAGATGGGAGATAGCATTGACCTCATATTCCTCATGGTGCTTCCATACGTGCCTGTTTGATGTGTCAGATAGACGTACAAAGCTAAGAGTGTCCCCAGCATAACATACACGTTACGCCCAATGTTTTCTTTGCGCAGCCTCACCTCGGCCTCGAGCCTGGTGCATCACGTGTTAGAGATAGTGCACGTGCCATAATCGACAGGTCACGCGCCACCTCCGAATGCGACGCTTTCATTCCACGTACGACGGAAGCCATTCCGCGAAATGTCTCCCATACGAGAGGTATGGGCGCCCAACCTCGACATCGAAATGCGAAACATCAGGGATCTCATAGACAAATATCCGTTCGTTGCTCTGGTATGAACTCCCCCTCGCGCGGAACACGCACACGCCGCCATGCACTAACCGTACGGCTCCCATGCACCTCCCCCGTCCATCCAGGACACCGAGTTTCCAGGTGTCGTCGCACGCCCAATAGGAACGTTCAAGACGTCGTCAGACTACCACTATCAGACGATGCGCTGTAACGTGGACCTGCTCAAGATCATCCAGATCGGCCTCACGCTTTCCGACGAAGACGGCAACTACCCACAGGACGTGTCGACATGGCAGTTCAATTTTCATTTCAGCATCAAGTGTGTGTTTTCTTTCCATTTTGGATTGCTTCTCGCGGAGAATTCTGCGCCCCCCCCTCCCTCCAAGGAGACGGGGGTGGTTACTGATCGCCGGTCCAGCGAAGACATGTTCGCGCCGGAATCCGTCGAGCTCTTGCAGAAGTCTGGCATCGACTTTCAACGACACGAGGAAATTGGGATAATACCGAACGATTTCGCGGAGCTCATGATCACGTCGGGCCTGGTGCTCACGGACGAGACGAGGTGGATTTCCTTCCATAGGTGTGTGTCATAGAGCGACCATTGCTGGTGAAATTCTGCAAACTGAGTATGGCCGGTCAGTGGCTACGATTTTGGTTATTTCCTCAAACTGCTCACCGCCTTGTCCCTCCCTACGACCGAAGAAGCCTTTTTCGAACGGCTGAGAAAATGGTTCCCCATCAGCTACGACATGAAAACCATGATGCGAGTGGCCAAGGGACTGCGGGGGGGCTTACAGGAGGTTGCTGATGACCTTGGAGTGAGTGCTCCCTCCCTCCCTCTGCCCAAGAGTCCAGCACAACTCACACGTGTTCTCCATCTTAAAAAAAAACACAAATCTACACGCTGCTCTGCTAGGTGATGCGAATCGGACCTTCCCACCAGGCCGGCTCAGATTCGCTCCTCACGGCGTCCACGTTCTTCAAAATGTGCGAGCTCTACTTCCTCGACCAGGTGGACTACTCGGAGTTCAACGGCAAGCTGTACGGGCTCGGCGACACCTTCTCGCAGATGAACGGCCTGCCGGATCCAGGGCGTGGCGGCGCGACGCTCGCCGAGCGCGAGGATCGCCGCGCAGATGGCGGGCCCTCGGCTGCGTCGGCCTCAGGGCCCAGCGTCCAGGTTCCCGCACAAATGCCACCGGGAGCAGGGTACGGGCCCATGGCGACGAACGGAGCGTTCATTCGGGCGGGTTTGGGGGTCGGCAGCGGAGGCAGGTAGCTTTGTCGAATTTTTTTGGCCAATGCGTCTGCATCCTTTTCCCACTTATTCTCTATCTTCCCGTGGTCTGATTTGTAGCCGATCCAGAAAGAACCCCCCTCCCCCCCCTGTGTGACTGCTTGTACCTATTCGCTATGTATCCATCAAAACTTCCATCTATCCTCCAATGGCTCGAACCCCTATCTGTTCCTTTCTGTTCGAGTCTGTTCGAGCCACCCAATGGCAAGTAATGCTGGCTTACCCGCTCTGGTGTCTATTCTTCTTTCGGCGGCGCATGATTGAGTTTAAAGTGAGGTTCTTTTTCGTCCCGTCAGTCAGAAAAGGTTTTGCCATGCGGTTCACCTTGTTGGATTCCCACGAGCTTCTTGAGCGCGTTCCTTGGAGAGCTCTCTCGCGCAAGCTTGCGATTTCATAACAAAGGAGCAGAAAATACTTCTTCTCGCGTTATGGAAATGCCCCAAGTTAACTTCGGAAGAGGGGCAGGGGGGGAGGGCCAAGAGACCGTCTATGTCCATGAGGATACACAACGTAAATCTGGAAGATCCCGATGGGATTTGGCCACGGTATGGGGACGCGAGAACCTGTTTGTTGCGTCGTCGTCGTCCCACCTAGCGCGCATGATCTCGGTTCCTGATGTGGTGAGATGTTCCCCCAGAGACGCCGGGACGAACGAGCCAAGTTTGTTTTTAATACTGGGCGGCTGTATCGGCGATACGCTCGCAGACTCAAAAAGTGATTGGATTGGATTGATCGACCGACTCGGCAGGGAACAAACAAAAACAAGCTCGCTCCTTCGCTCCTTCTCCCATCAAATGAAAATTCGAGGGGGCTCGAGAAAGAAAAGAAGGGGGCAAGAGGGGCACTTATGGAAAGAAGAAGGGAAAGGAAATGGAGGGGAATGAATGAAAGGAAGGGAACGAAAGAACGGTTAACTCCCCCCTCCTTCCCCCCCCACCCACCAAAGATAAGAGTGATTGGTGGTGGTGAATAGATGATGACTCCCATACGACTGGGGAGTCGAGAGCTGCTTCCGATGAGAAGGAAGAAAAAATATGATTCCTATTGTGTGTCCGCAGCAGCTGTATTCGATTCGCCTTCGGCGGTTTCAGGTGCGAGACTCCATCATCAGTGGAGCATGGCCATCGATGCACAGCCTTCCTCTTTCAGGCCCTGCCCACTCTGCCTACTCTCTTCGTTCAGTTCCCTCATGGTCATGGAAGGCCGAGGCGAAGGCTCGCTCCATCTGCCCGCAAGACCGCCGACCGCCCCGAACGAGCAGCCCGAGCGAGGCACAACAACCTTGACCGAATTGGTGATAAAGGCTTGGCTGCCACGGCGGCCATCACGAACGATGAGTAGGGGATAGCGCGAGACTTTCCTGGTGCTTGCGCAGCCACCCATCAAACGCACAGGGTACCACCACCACCACCACCAATATCATTCCTTTGTGCTCCTTACCATTTGCAGGTGCGCTGACGCAGCCCTCAGCGTCAGTCTGTGCACCGCTCCACAGGGCGAGCACATTAGCGGAGGGGTCCTACGCACGTTTGATAGAACTAAGTCGCCCGTCGTGGGAGAGAGGGACCACCCTTCCCTCCGATGGATGGATAACAAATCCAAAAAGGGTATGAGGATGGAGGTGTTTCACCTTGTCAGCCGTGACCCTCACTGACACCACCCTCTTCAGTTACTAGCCAATGGCCTAGACCAATGACAGAGGAGATGTATTCAAGTGAAGTTCCCACGGCTACATCGCAGCCCGCTCAGCTCACTGTGTTGCTCTCTCCGCGCTAAAAGTGTACTGTATGTGTTGCGCCCTCGTAGGCTCGTACGTCATAAGTACGTGGGAGGCCCCATAGGGTTTCGCCCTTCACCGGGTGCATGTGTGTGGGTGTGTTCTATGCGTGCGTTGGGTGCATGCGATAAGCATCAGTATGAATATCATATTGGAACCTAACAGAAGTCAGTGAGTGTCATGTCAGGAGCCACCAAAGAGCTTCTCCGACAGCCAGCGCTGCGAGGGGGTGGGGTGGGTAGTGGGGGGAGAAACTGTTTTTGTCATGATAAATCGGGCAAGTAAGTCGCACATTAATAAAAGAAAGTAGGTTTAATCTTTACCCAATCAAGCACTGAAGCGTCCACACGCAGCAGCACACCTCAGAACCGGCTCATTCATAAGACAAAATAGTGGGCAAGGTTTGGGGTTGAACATCGTTCGGACGCTATAGAGGGTGTATAGAGATCAGGGCCGGGACGGGTGCAGTAGAGTAGTAAATACACTATATGCCAGACGTACCCCGGACAATACAAACGGCGCTTGGCTGACCTGGGCCACGTGGTCCGAATGGGAAACTGAACGCTAAACACGCGTAGACCCTGATGCTAGGCTAGTTTTGCTTCATACGTACGTACGCTGCACGGCGCAGCGGGGAAGTCTTCAAGTCGCGTAGCTGCGCACGAGCACAGAGTCGCAGCCATGCATCGTTTCTTTGATTAGTGCAGCGAAAACCTCGGTTTGCGCCAGTCATAGAGGTACGAAGTCACAACTGACTGCTCGCGCGCGCCTATGATAAAAAGCAAAACAAGTGCAAAGGACCCCACGCCCATGATTGGACTCAGTCCAGCCCCTTCTGGTGATCGTACTACCCCCGGGCCCCTCCCCTCCCCCGCCGCAGAGGTAGGGCCAAACCCGGTCAAATTGAGGGGTAGTGTCTATATTACATTCCACCCACTAAATAAGTTCGACCTGCATCATGTCAGCCGTCTAGCCTGATGAAAGTAAATGGGCGCCCACATAGTTGCTAGGGAAAATACCCTTCCTTCCAAGCGCATCAATACCTGAGAAAGACACTTAGATTAGTATGGAACGACTCGAAACGGGAGTGGTGCTTCAGCTGACCCTCCCACCATCCTTCGGCGTAATTCTGCCCGCCGGAGGGCCCACTCGTCAGCTCGATACGAGCACCCTCTGAAACGTCCAACTCGTCTGGACCCTGGGAGTGGTAATCATACAGTCCACGAACTTCCGACAGTATGAACGCCAAGCTGCCGGCAGAGATGCTGGGGCCACTCACCGAATTGACCAGACTCGGAGCCAAGAGGGCCCGGGCTCGTCACCTGTGCTTGATCCGCCGACTCTACGTACGATGCGGGTACAAGTCCTCGGTCACCGTCTTCGTCAACCACCTTTACCCATCCGGAACCATCATCTTCCTCAATGACACGCACGAATGCCCCCTCTAGAATGGACGGGGTCAATGCGGAAGGACGGTAGCGCGGTCCAAACGCATGCAGACTGACCGTGCACGGCAAGCTCAAAAGGGGACGTAGGAGTAAAATCGTAGATGACACGAACAACGGGGAATTCCGTCTCCGAATCGGTGAGGGGGCTGGGTTGCGTGAAGAACGAGGCAGTGGGCGCTACCATTGAGGACGCTGGAGAAACACGTGAGGGGCGAGATCTTCGATCCGATTTGGTCACAAGTCGAGCCTCACCTCTTGAACTGCTTCTAGAAAGAGCGGTTGAAGAGCTCGGAGTATATTCAGAGTCTGCTGTTTTCTGCCGCACGCCGCGAGCACCCGAGCAGTCGGCTGCGACCTGGGGTTGTTTGCTATCCAATAAATCGTCGAGATCCCATGTCAAAATCATGAAAAACGCACCTTGAGCTCGCACTTTGAATGAACAGAGAGACCGCACGCTCTGCACGTTTTTCCCTGCTTGCTGAGACCCCAAATAGACGTCTGCGCAGAAGACGTTAGTCAAACCAGAGATGGCTGGCCAATATCCCACGTACGGCACAGTATCCACACTCCGTGGGTATTGTGAAAGAGGAACTCTTGAACGAATGCGGGCTCTGGGAGCCCTCATCACCTAAAACGGACCTGGAAATTAAAAGCCTTCTTTATTACGATTTCGTCTCAGCGCTTACCGCCAAGAGCTGCCTCGATAATGCGAATTTCCGTCTCAAGAATCGAATGCGAGGTCTCGTACAGTGCCACCTGGTGCTGCGCGTCTAGCAGACCCTGCAAAAATCGCCGGTGGTCAGGTGGATTCACACATTGTTATGAGGGGAACGGTGACGTACATCAATGGCGTCAACACTCCCAGACGCGGGATTTCCACTTCCTGCATTTACAAATGACATGGCTTGTTCCGCTTCTTTTCCTAACTCACCAGGGAAGCGTGGGTTTGGGGAGGTCCTATCAGCATGCTCTCCGCGAGAGGTCACAAAATTCGCCCACTTACTCTTGGCCTCAAGCAGCGGCTTCAGCTCACGTAGTTTTCCACGGGACCTCGAAAGCTTGTTCTGCAGAAAGATCTTGGCGCCACCTTCGACATTGAGTTCTGCCTATGAGGATTCGCGTCATGCATGCCTATGGCTAGACCAAGGAGAAGCCGGATTTGCTCACAGTATCGTAGTGACTGGCGCAGGGCTCAAAAGTCCAATCGGTCGGTGAGTCGAAAGGGCGGAGATTGTGTTCAATGAACAGTTCCTGATCCTTCTTTGGGTCGACCGAGCTTATCGCGGCGTCGACGGCCGAGACTTGGTTCTTCAGAGAATCGTAATGGGTCAACTGGAGCGCCTGCGCGAGATGAAGCACGGTCGCGACGCTGGTGATGTAGCTGGACTGGAGGTGTTCTGCATTGCGTCAGTGGCCAATCATCGACTAACAGAAATTCCCTGACGATGTTGCTTATTCGGAAGTCAGGCTGCACCCCAAAGGAAGTAAAAAGGGTGAGTCTTACGTTTTCTATTGAGGAGAGGGCCTCCGTGTACAATCTATCCTTCACGTTATTGGCGACGGCGGTGGAGATGATATATGTGCTTTTCCAGTGAAATTGGAGCGTGTTCTCCCGTAGCAAAATGCAAAGCCGGCTCACTTCTTGGCATTGCACATGTCCACGACCTGTTGCTGGTACTGTCTGGCCGCTCGACCAGAATGCTTGTCGTCCTGGGCGCGTTCCTGATATAGAACTATGAACGTCGTCCAATTGGGGCCAGAGTGGTGTTAAAGGATACCTGCTTCTGACGATAGGTCTCGACCTCGGCGCATTCTTCATCGTACTGGCCCCTGATAGGCTTCACCGACGACATGCCCCATTTAAAAAGAGAATACCTTGAGTTTACTCTACACGGGGTTCCAATGTGGGTCACCGGGCAATACAGTTGACAGATACGATGTTCGCACTTTTGAACGGTCACCGTAGACACGGTCCCTATCTGTCAGGACCTTCTGGTAGAATTGCGCTTGCTGGGTGTGGTTGTGTCAGATGAGATAGCATAAATCCGCAGTAAAGAAATATACGCGACTTGCCTTCTTCCTATGGCCTTCGTTTTTCCGCGCCAACGATACCAATACGCCTACGACCTGCACGCTTAGGGAATCCGCGAGGTTCAGATGCTCCTGTTGTGCGTTTACGAGGGACGCGATGATCTTGGAGTACGCGTTCTCCAATGTACTAGGTGCATTGCCAACGTGTCAGACTGACTACAGCATGCGCGCAAGGAGAAGGGGCGAAAACACTGTAGAAGTGACTCACCTTTGCAGGAGGGTCTCGTCGTTCCACGGCTTAAACGGCTCGCCGCCCACTACGGCCCGCGCCATCTTCTTGTTATTCTTGTCGACGGCCTTCTGCGCAAGGGCGGACAACCTCGCCGCATAGTCGCGTTCAACAGCCGCGCGCTCGCGGTACAGCTCTCGGATCTGACCGGTGAAGAGTCTCGCACGAAAACAACGAGGGTTTGCTCATAGATGTAGTAAGGGGCTTACGTACTTCGGTAAGGATGTCTGCCTGGGCATCCGATAGGTTTGCCACACGATCCACCTGATCCTGGAAGCTGAGCGTCAGCTCCTAAATCCCCGTATGGATACATGAGGGAGGATACTATACCGGAAGACTGTCGCCGTACGACATGACCGCACACTGTAAGTGCCCTTCTTATCGTGTGTTGATGCTACCTTCCAAATGAAGAAATAGTTTCGATTCGAGTCAGCATCAGCGGTGCATCGCGCAGCCAAGCTTCTATCAGGATCAGGAAGAGACGTACCGGTGTCAATGAGAACACCAGTGCTGTTGTAAGGTAAGTGAGTAATTGGACTTGTGCAGCGCCGGATCACCTGAAATCCGGGTACCTGCATAAGCCGAATTAGATCATCTCAACCCGGCTTCAGGCACGCTCCAAGGTACACGGATCTGTCATCCCAACCCCAAAGTCCTCAAGTGAGGCCGAGAGCAAGATCGATGGCTTTTGTAGTCTAACTTTTTACAGGCCAAGTGCAACAGCAGGCCCTCCCCTGCGCCGGGAAGCCGGAACAACCACAGCATCATGGTTATCTGCGCGATCATGTCCTTATCTTGGAATCATATCACTGTCATCGACCGAATGATGTGACACTATGAAGGGTGTTGTACCAGCTCAAAACGGGACTCAAGGATGGCATATTTGTGTACAAGCATTGTGTCCCAGTGTGGCCAAGTTGTGCCAGAGAGCAAGCGAACAAGATCTCGTGGGGTTGGCTGTTATGATTGTGATCAGATAAGCTTCCCCAACACGTTGCTCACATGTGTGTACACAAACAAAGAATGTCAAATGAATTTCTAGACTATCAGATGCTGCCAAGACTGCATTGTCAGATGGGAGAAGGCGAGGGTTCACGTTTTTATATTTATCTTCACAGTAACAATGCGTGCCATGTTTACCCTTGGACATGCGATAGGGTCGCCGATGGGTCGGACTGGATTTCCCACACGATTCATATGCGGGGGCCTGCAGGGACGAGTGCATTGACACCGGGGATTTCATTTACGGTGCACGAGTTTTCACCGACTGCCTGCAGTGCATGCCGAAAAATTCGGTCAGAACACTGCCAACAAGATCCTGTAACAATGACTGTCGCGCCGGCGCAGTAAACGGTACAACCCAACGTGTGGCTGTTGCTTGTCAACGCGGAGACACACATTTCCAAGACCTCGAGTCAAAAATAGCCTCGGCTCACACAAAAGCCGTCTCTTCTCCGTGACCACAAAAAGCATGCAGATCGCTCAGCAAGCGAACATCGCTTAAAGTGTTTGCGCGGGGATAAAAAGGGGAAGCCACGAGGGAACAGGACGGGATACTGCAACACCTACACCTACACCTTGGGCGCGGAACACGGGAAAGGTGATGAGTGACGAGACGAAGAGAGAACAGTAAAGGAGAGAACAAACGAGAATAATGAAAATAAGACGCCCGAGGAGGGACGTGCAAGGAAGGGACTTCAGAAGAATCAAAAAGAAAAACCAGTATAAAACAGCGCCGTGGCACGTTGCAATAAGGGTTGTATCTTGAAAAGAGAATCACGGGAAATGTCCAACGTATGTATGTCATCGTGAGCACCTACCAGAGCATGTCCGATCGCAGGGGCCACAGGAACGAGCTCATGCTTTGACCACCATCGCACTCTGCGAGCGCGCAGGCATGCTGCACAACATGTACACATCAAGAATTAGGAAAATCCCGTTGAGCACCCTAAAAATGCAGCGGCGTGGCTTGGTACGGGGGAGGTGGGAGAGGCTGGGACTGGAAGGAAAAGTTCCAGGTCCGGGAACATGAATGGTGAACGCATGGACGGACCATCCATAGTAACAAAATTTCGCGAGAATTGCGGCGGACGCACCTCTGACATCCTTCCCAAGGCGTGCAAAGTGCGTGCGAGTGAATTGAGTAGTGGCACAAGGCCACTGGCCATGGACAAAGCGCGCCTTCCAAAAGTACCGAGATTGCTCGAAAATGGGAACATGGAAAACCCTACGTATATCCCCGACTGGGGACTGTTTTTTTTTTTACCTTTTAGCTACGATCTGCAGGCCAATGGCGTTTCCAAACGTAGCAGGGCCCACGAAAAGCCGGAACATCGATGGCAACGGCAAGGGTGATTGTTGCTTCACAAGCCCCGGGTACTGTGGCACAGAACAAGCGATAAACGGGAAATGCCGAGATAAGATTACCATTCTTTGTATCCGGGAATGGTTCATCCAATCCATTCAAACCTCGCGCAACGCGAAGCCCCAATTGGCTGCCCAAAGTCCCCAACAAATGGGCGGGTTTCTCACGGAAGAGAGCTCTAAAAACGCCACGTGCCGCCGGGTGTCCACGACTACTGTAGGCTACAGTAGGCCCTGCCAGATAACCTCGAGGCAACCGGCGGTCTCTCTAGAAACTCCATCTTTGACTGGTGAAACACGGGGCTGCTCTGATGTGAACAAGTAGTAGAAACGAATGAATTGAACTGAATGAATGGTGTGTACGCGCGTTATTCGCCAAATTGAACGCTCGTCTTACTGCACCATGACGCATTTTGGTGCAGAGCGAACGCTTCGCCCATGCCGCAGGCGATTCCCGTCAGTCCCGACCCTCTTTTTTTTTTCTTTTCCTTTTTCTTCTCTTTCAACCGACAGGGGGCGCCAATGACGTTTACTAAGTTGCTCATCATCACGGCATCACCCTTACTGTACTGACATCCATGGTTACAGCACTTGGACCCCTCGTACCTTACTCCCTCTCCCCAAAAGACTAGTCCGGAGACCAGTCTCTGAGGTCCGCTGCCTTTTTTTTTTCTGTCCCTTTTCATCGCGCGTACGGCATCGCGCGTGTACAGGTCCCCGTTTTCGCCGCGCCTCGTCCGAATTGCACAACTCCCTGGCCAGCCTGGGGGAAATCTACTATGCTGTGACGCGCGCGCCCTTGCACACACATGGGGTTCACATCATGTAAGGACCCTCTCCTCGTATAAAAGCGACCCTTGTTCCCGCCTATGTTCCTTCGTCAAACGACCGCGTCCCTCCTCACACGCACCGGCATCCCTAATCCCTATTCTTTCTCCCGCAGAAACCTCTTGGGACCTTTCTCGCTTTTACGAATCCCTCTGCCTCACGATGTACCGACTCACCTTGATACTGTTTGCCTTGCTCTCCCTCATCCTTCTTATCCTTGCTGCACCTGTACCAGTACCTGAAGAAATGGGCGAGCTGGATATACGCGCCTCGCTCTCTGGTAATGGCAGGGTACGTGTCTCTTTCGGTCACACTCTGCTAACGACGTTGACATTTCGGATCATAGGGAACTTGGTACGAACCTGGCCTTGGTAGCTGTGGTAAAACAAATAACCGCAACCAACTGGTCGTCGCTCTGTCTGAGAGTATCATGAAGAGCTCCTACTGCGGCAAGGTATGGCAGCTCATTTCCTTCAACATTTCCTCTCCCTGACGTCTTATTTGCAGACGGTTCAGATAACAAGCAATGGCAAGACTGCTAACGCACTGGTCGTTGACACTTGCCCTGGCTGTGGCAGCGGTGACCTTGGTGGGTGTCATGACATTGATGGATTAGCTGGATTGGACTTACGAGTTCTTCCCGCCAGACATGTCGCCCGGCCTGTTCAAACACTTTGCTGGGCTCGGTAAAGGGGTAATCCAAATTAAATGGCACTCGGTGTAGTGGTGATGCGCCCTTTTCCGAACCTCCGCTGGCGGGAGATGCGCGCGAGGCAGGACCACCCACGACTTGGACGACTCGGCGCCACCATATGCATTTCACGGCCTTTTGATCACCATATCTCGCGATTGCTGTCCATGCGTTTGACTACGTAGATGATGAATCTCTCACCCAGCCTCTGGTCAGGCGACCGCTGCGCCGGCTATTATTTATTATGTCTGTTTGATACGATTTCTTCCTGGTTACTTGCTATGTGTGGGAAATGACGTACAGTAGTTGTAGTACAGTAGACGAACGATTGGCATAGAAGAAGTCTAAATGAGAAAGAGAATTGGCTTGTAAACTCGCTTTGTTCGCCAGAGACCCTTTTTCGGGGCATCGTGCAACCTTTTACGGCATAAGAACCTCATGTTTCCATTTTAGCAAGCGCTCCGTCACGCACAATGCCGGCTGTTGGTTCCCACCGGGGCAGGTTTCCTGCTCCTTTCCATCCTTTGACCCACCTGTCAACGCCTGTCTTACCCCCATCGACTCACGCCTTTCCTTGCGCCATATTCAATTACGTGCCAGTGTCCCCACAAGTACTGCATCTCCGTACACAGAGATCTGCATACTCATGCTGCGCGGTATCAATTCAGTTCACCACTTTGCCCCATGACCTACCGTCCTTACCCTTACCCGACAATTTATTTTTTCTCTTGGCTGCTTCGCGGCACCTTTCTCCAACAAATAATCCTGGCGGCTCGGATCGCTGTCACGAGGGAGCAGTGCTCATTTTTGACTTGCTCCCAAATGCTGTCCGTCAACGGCATGCGCCACTCGCGAGCATCTCCATCACTCCTCAAGTCACAACTTTTTTTTTTTCTTTTCTTCCCTAACGTTTTCCTAGAAGCGCGGACTCCGAATCCGTCCTTGCGAGGTCCGGCTTGAGCTGCAGTTCCATCAAATTGATCCCGTCGTCCGTAATATGAACCTCGATGTAGCGGTCGAACGCGACTAGAACCGCCGCGTGCTGCCTCCACAGTCAATTTTATTCATTTCGATACCATCATGGCTTCCTCCCAGATTTCTAACAGATCTCGGCATGCTCTGCGTCCGGGGAGCCCTACTTCTCTAAAGAATCCACTTAAAGCGTTTTCAGAAGGCATTCGACTTGATGAGCGTCAACAATACCTCCGGCTTGATGTAAAAAAACCGCTCAGCCGCTCAAGGAAAAGAATTTAGTACTTGGCGCTCTGTTTTCACCGCGAATTGGTCTCTGCCTACAGTAGAAAGTTATTCGCCAAGGCGAATCGAAACGTTTGTGTGTCCTTGTGATAAGATGCCATCATTTTCGGTGGCACGTGGCTCATCCAGTGATTCTTCCTCACGACCATGATCCTTCTCAAGTTCTTTTTTTTTCTTGTGCCCGGGACTTCCTCGAGGACTGAATTTATGAAGGTCTAGGTTGCCGACGCATACACCGAATCGCTTGGAGTTTGTTTTTATGTGCATTGTTCGGGCGCGCTTTGTATGTACAAGCGAGCGCTGCGCTCCACGGATTACACTCGTTCGCTCCCCCCCGCAGCAATCTTCGGTTCGAAGGTTCGTTTTTGCGCGATGAGAGCAGCGGCTCTCCGAACTTTCCGGGCCATCGTCTGCCTTCTACACACGGATGATCTACGTTGACACCAGTCGCTGGGCGAGGTGGGGATAGGTTCTCCACTCTCTGCGGAGCATGACGAACTTATTCCTCACTCGTCGGTCGCTTTTCGGCCCACAGTGCCTGACCTTTCCAAGTACTCCGGCGTATGGAGCTAGTGAACAATCGTGTGCGGGCCCACCCCAAAACTCACTATTTTGAATGCAAGTGAGGGCTTTGGAATGCTGGGAAGACTACTGGGCTGGCTGAGATTGCTTGTCTTCCTCTCTTTTCAGCGCCTTCTTGTTCCACGAAGTTGTGTGCGCTGGCGAGGCAACCACGTGACTATGCTCGTGTCCGATGACTTCGTGGCACTGCGTAGCCGAGTTGGAGCTAGGGGCTGTATGCAGTACTGTGTACAGCAGAGCAGAATCACGCGGTACTTTGGGTAAAATCGCATGTACGTACACATTCTGTAAGCAAGCTCTCCCGCTCGAGATTAGTGACATTGATTGGAAGCCTTGGCATTTCTCGTCTCGGACATAAGCCTGTTCCACATTAATAGCTCAGTGGGCGGAAGGGGCGATGGCGGACGGGGGCGTTTAAACGCGTTGAGAATCATTAATCATTGGTCGTTGTCTAGGCAGCAAAGAACAGTTGCGACTGCATTCTACGAGGCTAGTAGTGTCATGGATGGTAGCGACAATGCGACTATCTTGATCGCCGCTCGATGGGTACCCAAAGTGGAGAGTGTGAATATGTGACGAGGATGATTGACTCCGAGCAGAAGGTTTTCTCTTTCTAAACGTATCCTGTTCTGTATCTAGCTGCATAACTTACTTGTGTATATTTGCTATATGTCTAAATGCGAGTGATGGACCAAGACAAGAACAGAAACAGCCCCAAACGATGGAAAGAGATCCACGATTGATGCATACAGTGGATGGACGTATATTGCAGAGATCAGAATCAAAGAGATCAAATCATTCACAAGAAACGCCCGCCTGAACCGGAGAAACACGGCTGGCACGGGACACCACAACACACTTATACTGTATATGCACAAGTATGGATCATGCATTCATGCCTTGTCGTGTGCGGCGGAAAAGCGGGGACAACATGCGGCGGTGAGAACATGTCATGCGGCGTGACCCATCCAAGACCAAGACCAAGACCAAGGACCGAGACCGAGACCGAGACCGAGACCGAGACCGAGAAGACGGACGTCATCATCCATCGGATTCGCACGACGGCGGCGCCGCACCGCCCAGAAGGTCCATCTCCGTGCCCATCATGGCATACAATCATCCACGACATGACGATCGTCAGCGCGCAAAGCGCGGTCTATCTATCAGCCGTGAAATGACCAAGACCAAGGATATGCAGTGGGGGAAGGAGAGAGAGACTTTCAAGTTGGAGAGACTCTCTTACTTACTGCTGCCGAAAGGAACCGGAACCTTCATTCACTGTGAATGACGCCGAGATGATGGGGGACTCGGGACGTCAGACGACAAATCCGCAGTCGCGAAGACGATGGGCCAGTGCTTGATCCGTCCGTCCGTCGCCCGACTCCGCGCCGCACCGCACAGGCGCTTCTTCTGCCTTCGCGGCCGTCTTGGCTCATGAATAGCGACGGCCATCCTCTGCCGTCCTTCCTGCCCTCTGTTAGGGGCATTTCCCATGCATGGACAAGCCCTGAGGTCACACGACGGGGAAATTCCCACGCTCATGACGCCAACAAAAACGACTTGACTTGGGCACGTCGGCGCGGTCGCGGGTTGCGGCGCACCGCCGAACCAGAACAAGACGGCCGCGTGCAGGTTTCTTCGCCAGATCAGATGCTCGATGCGGTCAGCTGCGGGCTTGTTGTCCCAATGCGAGCTTGCGTAGCGGCGCCGCGGCTCGGGTCCTGCTGCGGGGAATGGATTGTCGTTGAGGCTTGGTGGCGATGGGGAATTCGAATTCAAGTTCGACGTCGTCCACGAACACGCTTTTCCGTTTGCGTTTGCGTTTGCGCCTGCGGTGTACTAGTGTGATATCATCGGCCTCAAGTCCGCGTCACTGTCGTCCTCCTCCGTGACGGAACAACTGCGCCATCGGCTGGCGTGTTGCCAGTGCTCGGACCGTCGCTTGTCGAGCCTGAGGCGCGGCCGCCCCGCGAAGCCATCGCGGCTTCGGAGTCGAGTTCTCCTTGTCGGAGTCGTCCGAAAGTTTCTTCGGAGAGCGCAATAGTGGGGTCTGGAGCTGACGGGATGAGGTCAAGGATGACACAAGGGCTACGATAAGGTCGCCAGCCGTTGGGGCGAAAACCCCATACTTGTGCATCGCGCTGTCATAATCCCGACAGTTCATTGGGGACCGGACAGCCTGAGGGCGAGTGCCGCTTTCGGCGTTGACAGCGGTTCTGTCCCTCGGGGGGTTGGACTCGTACAGTGTCTCCAACACGCCAGACATGTCGATGGCGATGGAAGAAGAGGAGCTGAACATGGGCTCGAGCTAGGGCATCCGACTTTTCGGAGGT
>Ga0137394_10000605_pt1 | contig 25105 bp, 26 predicted proteins | sample czobulk116metaG_FD_108278 | JGI IMG/M metagenome (GOLD analysis project Ga0137394, IMG submission 108278) | Vadose zone soil microbial communities from Angelo Coast Range Reserve, California, USA - czobulk1.16 metaG | ecosystem: Environmental > Terrestrial > Soil > Vadose zone | place: USA...
CAAAGCTGCCGCCCCAGAAGCCGGAGCGAAGCCCGCTTCCAAGGCAGCGGCGAAGCCAGCTTCGCGCGCAGGGAGCCGCAAGCCTGTGTCAAAGGTCCGTGAAAACGAGTCAGGTATATTTCTAGTTTGATGGCAGTTTCCTTCTCGCATAGGCCGATGGTGAGAAGAAGAATGACTCTGCGGCACCAACTCAGGCGCCCATTGTAGAGGAGCCCGAAGCTGAAGCTGCCATAGCAGGGGTACGGGTGATTAAAGATATCTTGACAACGACCTTATCATTGACATCCTCTTCGCAGGCAACCTAATTTTGTTTTGTCTTGAATACCACCGGTCCCCAATGCTGCTACCCCCACCTGATTACTGAGATATCTACGACATTGTTGGGCCCCTTGCCCCGTCCTATAACGGAACCTGTGCTTGTTGCATTTATTTGTCGCTGCTATGCCGTGTTGTATTACCTACAACTCTACTGGGTTTCTTTTATGCAATGTTGACTACCCTTTGTACTTTTTTTTTACCATCTGCGATGTGCTTTGCTTTCAAGCTCTCTAGAAGTGCTTTTGATCCGACCATCCGACATTAGACCTGATCGGTCCGATGACGGGAGACGTCTTGCGATGTTGATGATTAAGACTGCGGCTGTGGGCATGACAGACCTCTTTAGCATCACAGTATGTCTGAACCAAGGCGATCAGCACGTCTCGCCGCTAATACTGTGGCTACAACCGCAACTGCCACCGCCACTGCGGCAGTGAGTGAGATTATGATCTATCGGGTCCCTCCTAATGCTAGCTGTAGCCTGTGGAAACACCCCCTGCTGAAACTCCAGCAGCTCCGGTACTTGCACCGATCGATATCGGGGATAGCCTTCCGTCGTACATTTTAAAGAACGAGAAAGGTGAAGACGTCGACGTAGCTAACATTGCCGAGAAGAACGGAGTGATCCTCTTCTCTATACCCAAGGCTGACACCCGTACGTCCTACTAGGCTATACCATCGTGACCGTCTTATCAGCGACACAGCGGGTTGCACGACCCAAGCTTGCGGATTCCGCGATATCTACCCTAGTTTCACGGAGCACAACTTTACCGTGTACTGTCTCAGCCACGATAAACCGGAGGCTCAGAAGAAATGGCAGCTCAAGGCATGGATATATGATATTTGCAGAACCACTACGATAAACCCTAACCTTTCATCACATACAGAAAGAATTCCCGTACCCGCTTTTATCTGACCCCGATCGTGTCTTCGTCGCCGCACTCGGTGCGAAGGATGCGTCGGGTAAGACGAAGCGTGGGCACTTCATATTTGCAAAGGGGGGGGAACTTGTGGAGAGGAAGCTACCAGTCTCCCCTAAGGACAGGTGCGTCATCTTTCTCCACTTGCTCCCAAACTGATGCACTTTTTGATGCACTCTCATAAAAGTCCTACCCTCGCCCTTGAATTCGTCAAGACGTTGGATGCGAAATCTACGTCATAGAGAAGAGGTTGGGGAGGTCCGCAGTTCGTGTAGGAAAATATGGATGGATAAATAAGATAATTCCCGACGGCCCGGAGAGAGAGAGATCAATTTAAAGCTGTGTCGGGCCAGTTGCCAAATATTCCGAGTGCTGTACACTTTCTGCATACACTCTACCATACACTCTGCCATGCTCAAGAAGCTCGCACACAACCCCACAACATCTGCTTTCGCGGGAAACAAAGCCTTACGCCCACTTCAAGGTCTCATCACCGCCGAAAAGGCCATAATCACATCGTAAGAGCCCCGATTCGCTAGTTCTGTCTTCCGCAGTCATCGCTCTCCCCTTCTCCTTGACCCGTTCTGACCTCACGTTCGTTTATAGCCTCGGCCAGCTTAGTATACACTTTTCACGAGCATCCGAGGCTCTGCGTATTTGGGGCCATGGCGAAGGAGAGGACCTCTCTGTGAGTGTCCCCTATAGTGGGCATAGCTTTGCAATTGTCTCTGAAGCGCCTTTCCAGGATACGCTGGGCGCCTCTACCAAGCTCCTGTTAGAATTCTCTCTTTCTCTTAGAAAATTTGCCGCACACGAGCAAACCATCCGTGAGCACATGAAGGCGGTTCGGACTCACGAAGAGAGCCTCGATAGGCTTAGAAGCCGTCGTAAGACTGTGGCTTCGAAGGCTGATTCTGCTGAGCGCAAACTCAACAGAATGGACCCAGGACATAAGGATGCAGCGGCACAGTCAAACTTGCTTGAGCAGTTGCGAGATACGATACGCGAGCTTGATTCGGAGATCATGGCGGCAGAGGCGAAGCTAGGGGATTTGAAGCGTACTGCGACCAAGGCTTGGATGGTCCTCAAATTCGGTGGTCTGGAAGAATGCTGTCGTAAAGGCCTCGTACGTTTCGGTAGTCATATATGCCGTTTATGTCTGATTCACATACCTAGATTGTCTCTGAATCAGGCAAGCGCATCATGGCCGAACTTCCACAGGAATCGACAGCGCCGGGCTTCGCCCGCTCGCTCTACATGGGTAATGCCCGCACTGATGCATATGTCGCAGATGCGCTGCGTGCTCTAGCCGAGGTCTCGATTGACCCCTCCGCTCCATCTGGTGAGGTGCCCCCACTAGACGCCAACTACCAGGACAGTGATCTTCATCCCATGCCTTTGCCAAACAATGATTCTTCTGTGAGCCTGAGCCGAGGCGGTTTACCTGGAGATGGTGACGAGCCATTGCAGTATCGCGACCAATACGACAGTGATGCCCCAAGACCGTGGTTGGGAGAAGAGGGTGACTATGGCAGGTTACCAGCAACCTTCCAAACAGATGAGCATGGTGCCTTCCCACCTCAGCCAGACATACGTCGCTTTCAATCCTTCAATTCACGGAAACCTCCACCTCCGTCGTTTTACAACAATGTCTTGGGCTATGATGTGCCATCTTTATCCCAACAAATCGCGTCCCCCAACCCAACTGGTGGGCGCTTCGCAACTTTCCCAGTCAAAGGCAGGCGACAAGACTCCGCAGCGCCGATGATTGCGGAGCCTCTCGCAGGTTCGAGGTCCACTTTCTTGGGTGCGGAGCAAGCCCCTCCGAAAGGAGATGCTGAGAACGGTGTACCAAGATCTGAGGTCATCGAGGGGGCTCATACACCTCCCTTAAAGCCCCCGCCCGGCGCCGCGCCTCCAGTCCTCCCTTCTACCATCGCTTACGGGGGTTATGACCCAGGGTCATACGACTCTGGTCCTCCTTTTGTCCCAGATGAGAAGGAAGACGGCAGCCAGCTTCCGTACATGGCAAGCGAGAGAAGGGTACCCTTGGGCTCACGCCCCTTGCCTGTCCCAAGCCCGTTGGCACAAGCTGATCGCGAAGCTGCAACCATCGAGGTACGTAGTGAACGCGTGCTAATGTTTACTGGGCCTGATTCGATTCCTGATCCTCTACAGGCGCCGTCGGCATCACCCGAAGGGGAAAGCACGCCACTCGCAACTACTCAAGCTCCAGTATTCAAAGAAGGTACTCCGACTCCGCCTCGAGCAGTAGATGACCCGTATGACGAGCGAGCATTAAATGCTGCCGCTGCACGCGAAGTTTCGCGCGAGCTAGACTCCCTTATGTATCAACCTCCCACTGTCATGCCAAGGGGTTCACCACCTCAAGCTTCGACTCCTGCCCAGCTGAGCATTCCACCAGTGGCATCCACCCTGCCACGCTCCAGCAGCGACTCGGTCGCTCAACCCTCATCGCCCTTCACGCGTGCACCCGGTCGTAGGTCGGGGTCGCCAGAAGCGCCTCGAAGCTCTGTAGAACAATCCCCGACGAGTGTTAGCTCCCCGCCTCCATACGTGACGTCTGTCCCTTCGTCCACAACGCAAAAAGCACCCCTTCCACCACCAAATATTGCAGCTGCGCTGCCATCTTCCCCTTCGCTATCTGGTGTCAGTACCCCACCCTACCGAACGCCACCCGAGGTTCCATCCAGTCCCAACCCGATGCAGCGCACCTTGCCGCAACCATTGGCGATGTCACATTCTCCGGTGGTGAAGACACCACCGCACCCTCGCACTGGGGCTGGCATGATATCAGTCGCTGCTTTCCGACGGCCCCCTCCGCGTACAGTGTCCGAACCTCAACCCTCTCCTGGCTCTCGGGATGTAAGCCCATTATCAATTAAGAAACGGGATTTGCGGAATTCACCAAATGCGCCACGGATGAGTGGCACATTCAATTCATTACCACCGGGTGCACAACCGTCGGAGCCAAGGTCGGAGCTGGTTGCACATTCACCACAAGAACAGTTCCAGGAAGAAGAGTTTGACTACCTCGCAGCGTACTACAATAGTGGTGTGGATGAAACATCTAGTGCACGCTCGAGTATCTTGCGCTAATTTCAGAAGTCTGTATTTCTATGCTGTCTTTTTGATATAATCGACTGTAGTTTTCGTGTCTATTATTGTAATCCACCTTGCTTTCAAACCCTAACCTCAGACTAAGGCTCAACCCGCCAAGTCGCAGCACAGCACAGAATAGTCACTCCCACCCAACATCATGTCGAGTTCACGATCCCAGGAGGATACCTACGAGGCTCAAAACGACCAACGACTTGATGAACTTCACTCCAAGATTCGCACACTCCGTGGAGTAAGTAATGAGAGTTATCCCCACTGCATTCTCCTTACCGTTGGTGGCGGCGGGGTTGTAGGTCACCAATGACATCCACGATGATGCCGAACGCCAGAATCTGGTCCTCGACGAGACCGTTCGTCTTTCCTTTTCCCTGTGTTCTACTTCAACGCTGACCTCACCCCGGGCACAATACTTAATAGACCAACACGTTCAGTTCCGTTGCTTCCGGCTTGGTGTCCTCCGCTGACCGCATGACCCGCGCAACGTCCCCGGGCACTACGAAAATGATACGAATCGTGCTCGGCGTCCTTTCCTTCTTGTTTGGATTTTGGCTTTTCAGGCTCCTGTTTGCTCGTTTATTTGGCCGGTAGATGGATGATGGGTTGGCTGGTTGGTTCGGTAAGGCTGTCATTTGTATGGAGATTTTGATTATAGGTCGCTGACGAGGTGGCCATAAGTAATCGTATTCTCACACTCATGCTGCTAATTTCCCCATGCTTCAAGTTGTTGGATAGATGCATAATTTTATGCATTATTGCGCATGGTTTCCCTCCCATCGTATGCAAATCGTATTGGCGACGGAACCTGCCCGAGAGATGGTTATCAACAATCCTCAAGGTTCTGTCTTCGACTTATGCAACGCTTTCATCGCTAAGCCCACAGAATAAGAAGAGACTGAGGCCCCCATCGTCCCCTGCTGTGACAAGCCTACTGATTAACCTCAATGGGACTAGTAGAGAAACTCTACCAAAGGAAGGGAAATTTGCTGTTACGAGTTCCAGGTTAAATGAACGGGACGGCCTTAGGCGTGAGTCCCTGTCTTGGTCGTACGAGAGAAGTAATCCGGTCACGGAGAGGAATTGTTCGCCATTCTGGAAACCTGCTTGATCACTGGCATCGAGTCAAACTGAGTGTATGATGTGATGTGCAATTTGGTAAGGGGGTGATCGTTAGACACTCAGCGAGATCCAATACATTTGTATGCTGTTGTGAAAACGTCCCGCTGGAACTGAGAGTTGAGGATCATTGGATGGTTGAACGACGCCTCAGGCCTCAGGGCGCGTTCGGTTGTGTTATCACGGAACGCGACTTGGCATCGAAGCGTCCTTGTACCGGCGATGCCTTCAACTGTGACGCTACCTGCGGCAACAATTCAAGATGACTTCACCACAGTGCTTTCCGAGGTCCACGCTGGCATCATTCCCTCCGAGAACATCTGGCTTTCCTGCTACAAGAACGGGGAACCTTCTGTACACGGAAAGATTGCCGTGAGCCTCCACGAGAAGGATCGCGATCGTGTCGAGCTCGTCGGGACGGGTGGCGTTGAACTCACGCGTAGTACGTCCCAGGTGAGCACTGCTAGTTTCTGCGGAAAACATTCACTTGTCGATTCGTTCGTTCGTTCGCTCTTCCGTTCGCTGATTTCGGACGATGGGGGCCACATCTTGGCTCAACCCACTTGTAGTTCAGGCACACCGCCCGTTGCTTGGGACTTGGGATCGATTCTATCGATCTCATCTCTCCCACCGAGACATACGCGGATCCATTACACTCGGACGAGAACCGGGTGAGTGCGGTTGTACCGCGATGCTGATGAGACCAGCTTTTTCATAAGCGACGGGCGCTCACAAAACCCTTCTCCTGTGATAGCCACGTCAAATTCCGTCGTTTGCGATCTCCAACGAGCTTCTTGTCACCGCCTTGCTCGATGGCACGCTCTCTGTATACAATGTCCCACCTTCGCCGTCAGTCACATCGACGTATCCTATACCAACCACGCACGCCATGCAGCCCGTCGTGACGACAAAGCTGCATAAATCCGTCGTCAACGCGTTAGAATTCTTGCCCGAGACTTCTCAAGACCCAACGCTCGCCTCTGCGGGCTCGGATTTTACCATCCATCTCACTCGCCTGCCCACCTCATCAAGCAGCACACCCACACCGCACAGTCTCACACCCCTTCTATCCTTGAAGGGGCACATGCGTCCAGTAACGGCGCTGCTCCCCCTTTCAACCGATTCTCTGCTGTCCGCCAGCGCGGATGGTTCGCTTCGCATGTGGAACACCCAATCCGGCACACAGAAGGCGATGTGGATGATGCCCAAGTCCGCGGTCGCACTCGCCGCGGCCACCGCCGATGCTGCGGCGGGGAGTGGTGGCGCATGGGTGGCGCTCACAGATGGCGACGTACGGTTGGTCGATACGCGCGCAAGCACGGCTGCGGCGAAGTGGTCGGCTGGAGCGTCAGCTCGCGCGATCGCGGCCGCCGCTGATGGGCAGGAGGTTGCCCTCGGGGCCGTCGACGGTACGGCTGCGCTATTCGACGTTCGCGGGGGCTCCGTCAGAAAACGGTGGAGACGCAGTGGGGCACCCGTAGAGTGCGTATCATTCGCGCGTGGTGGTCGCGTGGTGGTTGGTGGAGAAGACGGACTGCCTTATGTCGTGGACTCGACGAGAGGAGGTGATCAGGCTGGGTTACATGTTAGCGAGCTGGTGTTTGGGAACGTTGAAGCAGTACGAGCCCTCCGTGTCGAGGGAGGGCTAGCATACATGGCGGGTGATGGAGGTGTCGTCCGAAAATATCAGCTGTAGAGCGCGAAGTATGTACGAGATAAGATCGTATATTTGACGATAATTATTTGCGTGAAGACGCGAAGATGGCTAAAAGGGTCTGCCTTGGCTCGTCCTCTCTCTTTCGTCTTCTCTATCTGAACATCGATGTCACCCGGACCATTCGCCTTGCGCATTCAACACGGTACGATATCGTACTTGCGTCTTACAGGACGATACCTGATTTATTCACAGGTATCGTGGGCGGTTTTGTACCACCCAACCCTTCTGCCATACACGATCTAACGTTGGAGGGCACGGGCCCACATATCCTCCTACTTTCCCAATTTCCATCGAATCTGGCGGCCCAAGAAGTCGAACTGAAACCCAAGAATATTCCAATTTCCGACGACACCACCACTCTCGTCAAAGAATTGGAGGGCATCTTACGCAAATTGCCCACCGAGGAGGTGCCCTCGGCCGATATCTACGATAGGGACATCGGCATCTTTTGGCAGGGCCCGGATGGGTTCATGTGGGCAAATTCTGCCCCTGAGGGCTGTTCACAATCCGATGGTGGCATTGTGGTGACGAAGGAAGACAAGGATGCGTTTAATCGCGCTGTAGAGATCACGGACATCTTGGTGAAGAGGGGTGTGGCTCAAGAGGGCATTTAGTGATGACTGGGTTACTCCCTTGTATACAACTGAACCGTAGTAGATCCCCGTACAGAACGCCATACAGCATGCACTCGACGTTGGTGGGCGTAAAAGCCTGAGGGCAATTGGCAACTATGACAAATTATGGAACACGCGGTAAAGACAAAACCCACTGGTGACACATTCTCCTCAGTCGAAAAGAAGTGAAACATTACACAAAGTCAGCCATACAATGCGCCCTTGGATGGGAGGATGGTACAGCAGTGGGTTCTGCTCAAGTCAGATGTACTTGTCCACTGGCACGAGGACTCGGATATTGCTTTCGGTGGGTCGGAGATTGGATTGATCGACGGAATTGTCGCGTACTACTCGCCTGTCGGCCTGAGCGCACCAAAACCCAGGTGGAATGAGTCGAGTCACATCCGAAGACTCGCACCAATCGTCTTGTTGTCTGCGGTCAAGTGAGACGTCTCTTGATGGATTTGGTGCATGGAGCACAACCACTGTTGCCCGCCGCCCCGGTTGTCATGCCGCTGTGACGTGACTGACTTCTTCGATTCATCTTGAGCTGCTGCTAGTCTCCAAACAAATCTCGGAACAATTGCACACTGGCACCACATCGGCCTTCTCACGCATATGCCAGCCCCGTCAGCCCTCGACTTGGGTCGTACACCTGTTTATTACAATGCTCTTAGGCATTCTAGGATAACTTCTTTTCCCGGGCTTCTGATGTCGATGTCACAGACAGGAAACAGATGTCCTCGTGATATCGCTTCTGCGATACGGAATGCTGTATCGTGTGATGGAATTCCCAACCAAGTCCGGTATCAATGGGGACTTGAAACCCGGAGTCCCACGTGCTCGACCTCAGCTGAAGAAATGGGGAGGTCCATTTCCGCAACATGTAATTAAGCGGTGCATCTTCTGTTTCAGAAAAGAAGTAGGCGTGCATGTGGTAAGATATTCTCCTGATTCCGAGTCGGTTTCTAGCAATTGACGGTGTTTTCAGTTCGCTGCTTAGAAAAAAGCAACGACTCGGATGTGCTGTGTTGAACGAGCTTGGCTCGAGAAGGAATGGTAATGCAACGGTACTGTATGCACGTTGCGTCAATTAATTCAATCTGCTTCGTTTCCTTTTCAAGCAGGCGAGCCCAACCATGTACCATATGGTCAACAATCAAGAACAGGTGAGAAGCAGAACTCCAAGAAGCTTGCAGCCTATAAATGGTCCCCTATCACCGGACTCTCTCCGATTATCTCGTTGTCCTTATCGTCAGGACGTCTCTTTTTCAACCCTCCGCCTGAACCGTCGTTGGACGGTCGTCCTCAGGCTTCCCAACCCAGAGGACTCATGGAGAAGCAGGCAGATGACACCTATGCTGTTGTCAGCGACGCTGCTAAGGAGCCTCGCTCAGAAAAGGATGTTTCCATCAGCTCTCTCCCTCACCAACACGATGAGTTGGAACTCGCCAGTCTGGTCGCCCCAACCGAGGAGGAAATGAACACCCTTCGCCACGTCCCTGACAAGATTAACTGGACCGCATACAGTGAGCGCTTTATTTGCAGCTTCCCCTCTATTAAGATAGCCGCGGTATGTCTCTGACACAGTCGCGTAGTGATTGCCTTCGTTGAGCTGGCAGAACGCTTCTCCGTAAGTCCCATGTCTGTGATCCTCCTTCCCAAGATCTGACTGTGCCATTTCACAGTTTTACGGTGAATCACACCCGCCCATTCTTTATCGTAGCCATTTTGTACTTATCGTCGCATTTTCACTTCTAACAGGCAGTACCGTGATTTTCGTGAGTCCCTAGTAATGCATTCGCGTCTTCAACCTGATTAATTGACTGTTTGTCCTTCAGGTCAATTTTATCCAACAGCCCCTTCCGAGGGGCTCTAAGACTGGTGCTGGCGGAAAGCACGGTGTCTCCGGTGCTCTGGGCCAGGGACAAGGAGCTTCCACTGGTCTCACCACCTTAAATCAGTTCTGGTAACCACTGACGCCGCATCACTGCTTCGCAAGCGGACTTAAAATTCTCTGCGTGTAACAGGTGTTACGTCACCCCCCTCCTAGGTGCCTATATTGCAGATGAAAAGTGGGGGCGATTCAAAACCATCACGGTCTCCGTGGCCATTGCCCTCATCGGCCACATTATACTTGTCATCTCGTCCATTCCACCAGTCATCGCGCATCCTAAGGGGGCGCTTGCTGCGCTTTGCCTTGCGATCATTGTCATGGGTCTCGGCACAGGAGGTTTCAAGTCGAACATCTCGCCACTCGTTGCCGAACAACAGCGACATCTTCGCCCTTTCATCTCCCAAACCAAGTCTGGTGAACGCGTGGTGGTGGACCCAACACTGACTACTTCTCGTATTTACATGGTGGGGTTTCTCTTGCGCGTCGTATATCGGTGTGACGGATCGCATTCTAGTATTTCTATTTCTTCATCAACGTTGGCGCGATGGTCGGCCAGATCTCCATGACGTATGCTGAGAAGGTTTGTGTCCCATTTCACGTAGGATTAATTATTCTAAACGCCGCGCAGTATGACGGCTATTATCTCGCGTTTACTCTTCCTACAGTTGTCTTCCTACTTTGTCCCATCGTCCTTTTTCTTGGTCGCAATATGTACCACCGCTCTCCTCCTCAGGGTTCGGTGCTTGCCAAGGCCCTCAAGGTTTGGGGATATGCGGCTAAGGGTAGATGGTCTCCAAACCCAATTACTCTGTACAAGAATCTCAAGGCCGATGACTTCTGGGAGTCTGCCAAGCCGAGCAACATCCCGGACAGCCAGAGGCCAACGTGGATGACGTTCGATGACAAATGGGTAGAGGAGATTCGTCGTGGCTTCAAGGCATGCGCCGTGTTTACTTGGTTTCCCCTATATTGTACGCCTCTCATTTAATTCAAGTTGCGGGGCTGTGTGCTAAAGTTTGGAATAGGGCTCACTTATAACCAGATTATCAATAATCTGACATCCCAAGCCGCTACTATGGTGACCAATGGTGTCCCGAATGATGTTGTTAATAATCTCGACCCCATCACCTTGATAGTCTTCATTCCTATCTGTGATATCTTCGTCTATCCAGGGCTTCGCAGGATGGGGATCAACTTTACCCCAATCAAAAGAATCACCGCCGGTTTCTTCACCGGTTCGGCTGCCATGGTTTGGGCTGCTGTTGTACAACACTACATCTACAAGGTGTGTTTCGCATTGGTGCGACATTGAGAGTTTGACTGATCTTTGTGGCCATACTGTACTTTAGACTAACCCCTGTGGGGAATTCGTATCCACCTGCCAAGACGCCGATGGCAACCCAATCACATCTTCTCTGAACGTATGGATCCAAAGTGGATCCTACATACTCATCGCTCTTTCCGAGATCTTCGCCTCCATCACTGGCCTCGAGTATGCATTCACCAAAGCACCCAAAAACATGAGGTCACTCGTCATGGCGACGAACCTGTTTGCTACCGCCATCTCGTCTGCTATTGGCGAAGCCTTTAACCGTAAGCAGATTATTCGTTTTGACATAGGTTGATTCGCTGATATGATCGCGGTGCGGTAGCACTGTCCGCGGACCCACGGCTAGTGTGGAACTACGGTACGATGGCTGTCTTGTCAGGGATTGGTGGTATCGCCTTCTGGTATTCCTTCCGTCGGCTGGATGCTGAGGACGCCGCGCTTGACAACCTCGGGGAGGGCCACTTTGAGTGATGAGTAGATAAGCGACACTGGAATTGTTGTTTTGATATGTACGTCTGCGAGTATAGCGAAATATAGCATGGCCGAAAAAGGCAATCAGAGACGCTCAGGCGCGGCGCGCGGTGACTTGATCGCCTTTCAACTCGAACTTGCCGCGTCTCACGACGACGACCTTCTGAACCGGCCACATCACCCCATCCTCTCGTGTCTTGCGGAAACGCGCCATCGACTTCCTTTATACTACTCGCCCACCTGATTGCACCTTTGTAGAAGCCAACCTAATGTTCTCCCCAGCATAATATACCTATTCGCGCCGCAGGCCCTCACATCGTATTGCCATGTCCAATGAAGCTCAAAAGGCGGATCAGATTGCTTACAGGTACTACAATAAACTCGCATTAGTCGTCCACGGTGCTAGAACCACTGCGGAACCGGACCCTCAGGCCAAGGTCGATAAATGGGTGCGTCCTCGTTCTTATCGCCCCCTCGCATCCCTGATAGTCGTCTTCAGTTCAACCTCGAAACTCCCGACGTCCAAGTTTTCAAAGAGGCTCTCAGGCCTTATCGTTCCCTTTCCAACGCCCCGAGCCTCTTGCCGTTCGAGCTCCAAGTGCTCTTGTCTGTCCCAGATTTGTCCGCGAATCAAGTCCTCGTTTGTCGGGGCGCGGATTCATCCCGCCTTCGCATAGAACCCACCCCTCAATCCATTCTTCTCGAATCCTGGTCCGTTCAGTTCTCGCCCCGACGGGAAGGGAGCGGCAGCGACGCCGACCTTGGTCTCTCTACTGTTTACAAGCATGGCATCGGACTTTTCAGGAGCATCTACACACTCTTGCGCGTTCTGCCCACATGGAAGCTGCACAAACGATTGCGCCGTCGTGGTGCCGCGCCTTCAAACCGGAATGCCAACTTGAACATCGAACTGCGTGTTCGCAGCGGGCAAAACCAGGATGGTGTCCTTGGATTTGGTAAGCACCTTAAGGCTGCCTGCTTCGACATGCACATCCTCATATCAGCCTCGTGGCTCAGACGTGTCTCCGGCGGCGCAAGCCCCTCCGCTTGTCACTGAGTCACACTCGTTTCCGTCGGTCCCTCACCCTTATGGAAATATCACACTATCTGTCCGCTACCTCACCAACCCACACTTCCAATTGGACGATCTAGAATCCCTCCTTTCGTCTCGCTTTTTTTCCCTTGATGAGGGTACTGACTTCACGCCGACGCTTGTTAAGAACCAGCAGCGGGAATCCCTTTCAAGCTCCCCTGGGAGCCTGCCGTTAAGGACTTCTTTGCCTGCGTCTCCACCATCATCTACTTCGCTAGCAGATCGCGTTGCCCGACAGGCCGCTCACCCCTCTCAGGTACATTCCCGTACTACGTCGTTCCCGTCTTCGAGTACCACCACACGCCACCCACCACTACCACTCAGTCGGGCCGGAGGAGCTACAGACTCTGGTGGGATCTCCGGCCACTCCTCTGCTTCATCGCGTTTCGAGATACCCGCTCTCCCTACTACGAATACGAGACTCCGTAGGGAAAGCATGGGTTCAGTGCGTCTTCATTTTCGCGCGTAACCGCGTGATTGCCGTCTTATCTTTGATTTGATAGGATCTTCCATCTCTTCCCGGGCCGCTGCCGATTCGTCGACCACAGCTAAATCCACTCAATCCGTTCAAGGCATCGACACTCTCGTCCGGTTCGCCCTCGCTGCATTCTCCATCATCGTCTTTAAGGCAGGCCTCGCCCCTCCCCTCCCGCGGGCCTGGACCACCTGCCATTTCCAGCTCGCCCCGAGTTCCGCCATCACCTTCTAGCTACAGCCGGGTGTCATCCTCCCCCATCGCTCCGTTGCGGCCCTCACCTCCCTTCCAGCCTGGAAGCCTAGGTGACCGACGTTCGGTGAATTCCACCGATGGTGGCGGAAGTGGCAGCCTGGGAGGCGGTGGTGGTGAGGGTCGTAAACGTTACTCGAGTAGCTTCGGTCATCGATACAAGGATTCACTAGGAGGCGCCAGTGAAGTAAGCGCTGGAAGTGCGGAACGGAAAGAGAAAGAGAAAGAGAGCGACAAGAGCGGGGTGCGTTCCTCGCTCCGTTTACCTGTAATGCTATTCCTGACCACGACTGGTCATTCAGAGTCCATCATTCTTTGGCACAAATCCCGACGAGGAGGATCTATCTGCATTTGTCAGTGATGCGAGCCAGCCAAAGCCGTTGAATCGTCAATATCGCGCGCAGAATCCGGATCCTCTACGAGATCCTATGCTCGCAGATCCAGTACCCGATCCGCGCGGACGGCCATCGCGGCCTTCCAGTCCCTCGGCGCCGCCCTATGCGCGCGACAGTCCAGACTCGAGCTCGAGCAATGCACTTGGGTTAGGACTCGCTACGACAGGCCCGCTTCTCACGAGCGAGGACGCAGTAGATGACCAGTTGCGTCGCATGAACGCGACATTTGTGGCGTCGCTCGAGATGCTAGGTAGTCCCCGTCGGCGCGAGCGGACACGGTCTAGCCCAGGGCCCGGCCCCCGCAATGGGGGTCTAGGTTCTCCCGGGTGCCGCGTGGAGCGAATCAGCGAGATCACGGAAGAGGCTAGTGGGAGCGCGAGCACGAGCGTGAGCGAAAGCGCGAGTGCGAATCAGAACTCGCGGGAGGGGGTCGCACGTGCGCACATGCAGAGTCTATTATCGCGACCGAGGCCTGGGTCCCGCACGGACAGCATCACGTCGGAGGAAGTCATCGGCAAATTGGAGCTGGACGAGCGACGACCAAGCATGGGGCAGTGAGTGCATGGTTCGGAGAGGACAACGATGGTTATTTACACTCATCCCTCCACTTTTTCTTTACATATTTAACTTTTTTTGTTTTTCTCAAACATTCATCAGGGTTTTGCAATATGGTTGTAGCTTATACTCATGCTGATCGTCTAACATGTTATCATCGCTCACTCTCACTTTATGCTGAGGGACACCTGTGGTAGACTCGGTAAGTACGGGACGGGGATCCACCGACGATATACATCGTGGCCGGGATATCATATGGATTACGATGGACCCGTGGTCATGTTTTTTTTGTGTCTCACGTCCATGTTAGGCAGCTCGGAGCGGAGGATTCCCAATGAGCGTAAACTCTAAGCGGGAGAGCGGTATCGCGTAAATAACAGTAAGATAGCGTGCCCTCTTTGCTGCTTTCCCGCTTGGTCGCCAGTTGGGGATTCACCCCGTTCCCCTCCCCAATCGACATGCACCTGTCACCATCGTCAATAGCATTTACATTTATTTTATACTCTGCCTTCCTCTTCTCCTGGGCCGTCCCTCTCAATGATGACAACGGAGTCCTTTATCGCTTTCACCCCATTTCGGACAACGAGATAGAGGAGTTACTCTCATGGGCCGAGGTACGTTTGGCCTTTGTCACGCCGGGCAAATCGTCGATCATTTTGATACAGTTGCATGAATGGGATCTGTGGCAAACGAGCCGTTCTCACGTCGACATCTACTTCTCCCACCCTGACGTCGCCGAGACCGAGCTCGCGCGCCTACCCTTCCGTCTGCCCCCAGGAATCAGCCACCGCATTGAAAGGGGGATCCGTAAAACACCCTCACGTCCTCACGCCCACGCGCCGTCGGCACCAGGACCCGACGTCGTCGCCGGTGAGGCGAGGGTACGGTGGGACGTCGTATCGCCCTCCAACGCCACCTTCCACGAACAGTATCACCCGCTCGGCGAAATCGAGAGCTTCATGCGCGACCTCGCGGCTGCGTACCCGCGCCAGGTCACCGTCGTCCGCCTCGGCCATAGCGGAGAGGGAAGGGAGATGATTGCGCTCGAGATCACTGCGGAGTCCAGCTCCGAAAATACGGCCGGCGCTTCTTTTTCGGCCGTTGCGCCGCTCGGAGGTCATGTGTCACGCGACCAAAATACGCAGGTCGTGCTTGGAAATGGAAGCAAGAGTGGCGCCGACACACGGTGTGGCTTCCTTATCACAGGCGCGCAGCATGCTCGCGAGGTACAGTCGACTCTCTTTGCGCCTTCCCCTCCCTGGGATTTATGCCAGTGCATCTGATAAATCACGGACCAAGTAGTGGGTTGCCTCTGCTTCCGCGTTGTACGTCGCGCACGCCCTCTTGGCCAACTCTTCCGAGGAGTTTTCTCTGGCGCGTTTACTTGACCGACATGTGAGTCTTTTTGAGTTTTGACAGCAAGAATGGTCACCGCTGATCAGGGGCACAGAACTTTTACATCATTCCCGTCCCCAACCCAGATGGATACGTCTACACCTGGGAACGGGACCGTTTTTGGTGCGTCAATTGCCTATCTTCTCCGTGTATTGTTTTCCCACCACAATCACATGGCAGGTACAAGAATCGCTTGCAACTTGATTCTGAAGCCCAATGTCTCGGCGTTGACATGAATAGGTACACCCACGGCTCAAATCACCAATTGAAATGTTCTCATTAATGGTCAATTCTAGGAATTGGGTGGGGTTTTTCAATTTGCGACCTACCCGTTCGCGAGATCTGATGCAAAAGGCTAGGGTTACAAGTGGAGGGCCAACAAGCAAGGTCGGGAGGACCCCTGCTCACACTGGTATCCTGGAAGCCGCCCATTCCAGGCCCCCGAAGTCAACAACATGGAAAATTATTTTTCGCGTTTGCCGCGCTTGAAGGGATTCCTGGATTTGCGAAGCTACGGGCAAATGCGTACGTGCATCTCCCGAATTCGCTCATGACATCGTGGTGGACGGACGCATCGTTCGCAGTGTCCACGCCTTTTTCTTATTCGTGCAGGAGAACTCCGAAGGACGCGGAGGATCAGTTAGAAGCCATTTCTGGGGCCGCCCATGCGGTGAAGAGATCACATGGCACCCAGTTCACCGTAAGTCCTGTGTCGCCTTTTGTTGTCGGAGGGCGCTAGTTGATGACGCTCGGTATTTCCAGACGGGAGCATTGTGTTCGACGCTGTATAGGTCAGTTGGATGGATCTTTCAGGTGTCCATAGCGCCTTTCTTAACGCAGATTGTGCTTCCAAGGGCTCCCGGCAACATAGTTGATTGGGTGTACAAAAGGTTGGGCGTCAAGTATTCTTTCGCTGCCCACCTGCGCGACACTGGTACCGTGAGTCTTTGATTCCAACCACACGTTTTGGTAAACGCTTGGTGCTCAGTCAATCGACCTTAGTATGGTTTCACTCTCCCAGAGCAGTGGATAAGACCCGTCGGTGAAGAAACCTCAAAGATGATCGAATACTTGGCCGATTTTATTGTTGACAAGGAGTGTCACTGAATCACGTCAAAACACGGAAAGTTACTCACAGTTTATTCGGCAGTTACTATTAAGTTTTTGTACGTTCGAAGAAAAACCTGGTAATCCACTTGGGAGTGACGTTTATAAGCCGAATTGTGAAGTATTGAAGATCCTGTCTGTCTTGACATAGCCGATAGATAGAGAGATGATATCATCAAACCCTCCACGGCGCCGGGCTGGCTTGACCTGCAGGCCAGTGCAAGCGCTTAGTACTTACACTGGGACAAACTGGAAGACGAAACCAAACGACCATGAACCATGCACTATAACGCACAAGATCAGTGACTGGGAAGGTGCATAACGTTCCGACGTGTGAGTGCGCTTGCAAGACAAGGCCAACTGGTCTGAGTGGCTTTCCGAGTCGATGCATTGTACTTCTCCACAAGACAGTGTGATAGATACGAGATTGTGATGCATACGACAAATGCCCATCGAAGCAGCACTTGGTGTCCCCATGGCCACCACTTAACATCAGAGACCCTACTGCAGTTTGGGCCCATGGCGTCATGATAGTTTCATGGTGCAACTGACAGGTGCGGGCCCGGGGCCGACGACATGGGCGCAGCCCCTGCCGCCTCCTCATCGCCTCAGGCTGCCCGCTCATTGTCAACATCATCGAAACATGTGTATCGCTCCCGCTGGACCTTTCTAGCCTTCCGTCATCTCCTCCTGGCTGCCGCGTTCCCATGGCGCCCTTCTGGCTTCCGCCGAACTGTGTCCTCTTTGATTCCCCCGCCGGTATCTCCCGGCTGCTGCTATCAACCGCGGCGCCATCATGGCATCGAACCCATCGGCACTTCTTATAACCCTATCCCTGGCTTTCTGCTTGAGATGGTTCACCGCTACCTACTTCGGCGCGCCTCTTTGCTTATACAGGACCCTGCTGTACTGGTAGTTAATATCTATTCACAAATGTTATAAGAAAAGCGATAATACAATAACACTCACGACATGGTGTTCAGCCAAATATTTCCGGGGGCTACTAAGCATATCCATTTTCTTACTTCCCGAGATCACCGATTTGTGAACGGCCCCCGGGCCTGCCAAGTCCAGCTCACTGGCATCCGTATCTGCCATTGTCCACATTGTCCAGACGACGCTACGAAAACCACAGAATCGCATCGTAGATTAGATGCAATCACTGGCCAGGCTCTTGTCTTGTCTGTCAGCCTTGCCGTGTGGTATGCCACAAGAAAGGCAAACTGTGCCAACAAAGAGATGGCCCGGGGTGTCAAGTCACATGACAGGGACCAGACGCGTCGCGTTTCCCAATTGCGACGCGTTCAGAACTGCCAGTGCGGTATCACGCAAGCGGAATGGCAGTGACAACAACAACAACCCAGACTCCCAGACGATCAAAACGTCACCATCCTGTAGTCTTTACTGCCGGCAATCCCTTTGCCCTCTCAAAACCACGCCACGATAAATGGGCATCACGACCACTCCATACTCGCGACACCCTCTCCGCAGACCTGGCCGATGACGACGACGATGCTACCGCAGATGCCTCTACAGCCTTCTATCCTTACTTTTTACGTTCTTTGCGTGCAACCGATGAGGCCAGTAAGGCGGCATCTGCAGAGTTCTCTATCGGGGACACTGTACTTCTCGCAACAAACGTTCGAAGGCCAAGCGTCGGCATTATTATTGCTCTGTGGGAGGTCTCCAGGCCTCTGACAGATGCTCAGATGTTCGCAAAGGTGCATTGGTTCCTTCGCCCGACGGAACTCGCACGATCCCGCAAGAAGAGGGAACACCTAAAGGTGTGCCCTCTCATCCCCTTTCTTTTCATACCAGTGAACCAACTCAGGATACACCAGAACGAGATTTATTTCTCCCTTGATTCAACTTCTGTTGTCGACACATCGGCCATCCTTTCCCATTGTGACGTTTCATCCATCTCAACAAAGAATCAAGGGCCTACGTCTTCGCGATATAAATCTCCCGTCTCAAGCACAGATAACAATTTTATCTGCGTCAATGCAGTGGATCCTCGACGTGGGTTGTACTATGAACTCGACTGGCTTGCCCACCGGGAGCGGTCTCTCGAACGTGCCGAGGAAGATGACGTAGAGTGGGGTTCCAGTGCTCCGTGGGTGGTTGAGGTTGAGCTCATCCTAAAAAAACCTCGAACGAGGACATCGGAACAGGTCAAGAAAGACGCTGACATGGAGTCTGGAACCAGCAGCGATGGGGAATACAGGGACGAATCTGACAGCGTCGACACTCGTCTCCTTCCCTCCGACGCTGACTCCGCCGGGGTACCCCAAACGCCGTCGAAGAAACGCAAACGACCCGGGTCCGCGGTCTCAACACCGCGGCGTAAACGCGTGGGGCCTGTTCTAGCTGCTCCGACACCACACTCAAAACGTGCTCTTCGCGCGCGCGCACGTCGACCAGCCTTACGAGCTCCCCCGCCAGAAATGGGCGGCGCATTTTCTCTCGGAGAGGCGCCGACGGAGACGGATTCTTGGTTGCGCGCGATGCTTGCCCTCCATGTTGGCTCGCGGCCCGAGGCTCTGCCTTGTCGTGCCGAGGAGTACGCGCGGGTCATGCGTGCAGTTGAAGAGTTAGTTGAAGAGGGTAGTGGTGGGTGTATCTGTACGTATTACCCTTGTGTCCACGATCAGATTGTAACCTGACCCCTGCAGACATCTCCGGGGTCCCAGGGACGGGCAAAACGGCCACCGTGCATGCTGTGGTGAGAGAGTTGAAACGCATGGCAGAACAAAACGTATAATCGCTCGTTTTTGGCACGAATAATCGACCTAATACTTGCCTCGAATAGGAGACAAACCCATTCACATACGTCGAGATAAACGGGTTGCGGATACCCGAGCCAAGTGCGGCATATGGCCTTCTCTGGGAGGCGATCTCGGGACATAATACGGCGACTGATGGACACCTTCGCGTCAGTGCAAAGGTAGCCCTGAAGCACTTGTCCCGTCACTTCGGGTCTCCACGGCGTGCCGGACCTGGTGGTCATGCTTGGTCAGTCGGTTTGACAAATTGATGGCCCAGTGTCACTGAGGACGGATACAGTGTCGTACTGATGGATGAACTGGACCAGTTGATGACGGCCAAGCAGGACGTGGTATACAACTTCTTCAACTGGCCGACGCTTGCCGGCGCGAAGTTAGTCGTACTCGCAGTAGCCAACACCATGGACCTTCCGGAGCGTGTCATGTCTGGCCGGGTTCGTTCTCGGCTCGGTGAGGAACTGCTTCTCTTTCCCGAGAGGGTATTGCTGATGGAATGCCGACAGGCATGGTTCGAATCAACTTCCAACCGTATACGACAGCTCAGTTGGAGAAGATTGTGCACGCCCGGCTTGGAGGGAGTACCGAAGTACTGTCTGGGGACGCCGTCAAGTTTGCGGCGATGAAGGTGTCGAGCATCTCTGGCGATGCTCGTCGCGTTCTCGACATTTGCCGGTACGTTCCCTCATTCATCGCATCACGTCTTTCAAACGACCGCTGAGGACCGAACGAAAAGACGGACAGTAGAACTTGTTCAGCCGTACAGGCGCGCGGCGCGAACCGACGACGTGAAGGACGTGATCCGGAACCTGCAAAACTCGCCGACGAGCGCCTTCTTGCGCTCGCTCTCGCTGCACGAGCGGATTCTGCTCGCGGCGCTGCTGAAATGCATGCGTCGTGCCGGCGTCAGCGAGATCCCCTGGGCGGACGTGAGTCACCAGCACAGCCTGTACGCCGGCGTATTTGCGGACAGCGTCCCCGTGCAGCGCGAGCTAGAAGGCGTCTTAGATGCCTTGCTCGCGGCGCGGGTCGTGCTATCCGAAGCGCGTGGGGCGCGCCGCATTATGCTTAATCTGGAGCAGGGCGAAGTCGAGCGCGTTCTTGGGGAAGTCGGCGGACAGCAATGGCGAAATATTCTCGCCGCGGAATAGGCGCAGTTGTTGAGACACTATCGAATTAGCTGGGGTGGGATGCAGTAACATCTGCTTGAAGTTTACTTCTACCTCTGTGATGGATTAGGTGCCGAGAGTTATTGTAGTACAAGTAATGATTCGAACGAAGTACGGTCCACAGGAAGTCACCAATACTTTCGAAGTCTGCGTACGCTATTCGCCAGCCAGTCCAGAGCTCCCTTCATTACGGCTGATCCAATTCCCCAACCACTCAGTAGTCCCAGAATGACAATCTGTCATCCAAACACGAACAAGACTGATTTAATCTGGCAATAGGATCTCGAAAGATATCATCTACATGTATGTAGATTCGCACCGGATAACCAGGAGTGAACACAGAGGATAGCATCCCGATAAGCGCCATGAATGTTTCGACTCTGTCAGTGCAAAGGAGCATAGACGTAGATAGCAGATTACACGCACAGAACCCCAACGGTCGCGAGGGATTGGAATGGCAACACAAGGATCGGTGCTGCCAATAATGCGAGTCACGACCAGAAGAGAATGATTTGTAACTTCCTCTGGCGAATATTATTGATCACCAGTCGTGGAGGGGCATGAAGTCCTAGACGGCGCGAACAGACTCCTGAGTATGCGCCTTCGGCTTCTCGCCGGGTGTGGTAACAGAAGTGCTCAGTCGAGACAAGGAGGGCCCAGGCTTAGACATTTTGGCATTAGGTCTGGCGGATCGTCCGTGTTGGGCAGAGAAAGTGAGAACGGGATTCATTTGAGCTCGCCAGTTTGTAGTCGCTGAAGAGTCGGTTTAAACTCCGAGTCGAGTTTGCAACTCCGGTTGAAAGGTCAACTACTCTACGGTCGATCAGTTTGTGGGTTGTCGAGGATAAGTTCTGCGATTAGCTGTTCTCAACCAGTTTCTCACACTCACACTCACACCCCCTCTCCCTCTCTCCCTCTCCCTCTCTGTCGTGTGGTTGCTCATCCCACCCCGGACCCGGACCCCACTTTATCACCCACGTTCCTTCCTCACAATGTTGCCGTCATCGCAGGTGAACACCAATCCCTTCGAATCTATACCAAATGATCCATCAAGGACGGGGACACCGATACCTTCTCCCAACGTTTCTTCCGCCACACTTTCCCTCCAAACACCTGCTTTCCCCACCCTCGATCCCCCGTTCTTGTACGCTGCCCAAACACCAGACTCGCCCTCCTCCGCCTCGACCACGAGGGTCCCCTCATCATCCACTTTCGTATCCTCGCCACTCAATCCCAACTCCATTACCTCTCCTTATGTCTACCCGCGGCCAAGACCAGTCTCCGGGAGTAGCGTACACATCAGCCGAATCGCTTCCGAGGACGCTCAGGCTCTCGGATCCCAGCTCTCGACTTCCCGACGTGGTTCCATGGTTTTATGGCGCCTCGCCTCTGCGCGCGACCAAGGTGTGCTCCCTCCCCCCATGCTGACCGCCGACAAGCGTACCTCCTTCGGGCCCACAGCTTCAGGCGAGTCGATATGGACACACTGCTCCGACTCAAAGTACCCTTCTGGACCACCGGCAGCAGTGAGGGGTGGCCTCGTCCCTTACGCCTGGGACCCCTCAGTAGATGACGACCAGGACGGTGCGGACGAAGAAGACCTCCATCATAGACCCGAATCTGCCGACAAGCCCTCTGCCTTTCAGAATGCTCGCGGCATTGTGAACGTCGGCGTCCTCGTCCTCCTCATCGGTGGCCTTCTCGTCCTCTTCATCGCATTCCCCGTTATGAGCTACATGGATGACAGTTCCAATTTTATCTTTTTCGAAGGGGCCGACACTAGTACCGTCAACATCCCTCAATGATCTCCACAGTCCCCCCCCACCCGACAGCCACACGTTGGTTACGTCTTCAGTTTCGCACTTGATCGCCTGGTTGCTGTTTTATCATAGTTGATTTCATAGGATTCTTCCATCTCTTGGCCGCTGCCGATTCGTTGACCACAGCTAAATCCACTCAATCCATTCAAGGCATCGAGACCCTTCCGGTTCGCCCTCGCTGCATTCTCCATCACCCCCTTTCAGGCAAGCTTCACCCCGCGCAGGCCTCGACCACCCTCTACGAGATCCGTTACCCGATCTGCGCGAGTGGCCATCGCGATCTTCCAGTCCCGCGGCGGCGTCCTATGCGGGCGACAGTCCAGACTCGAGCTCGAGAAATGCACGGCACTCGCTACAACAGGCCCGCTTCTCACGAGTGAGGGCGCAGTAGATGATTAACTACGTCGCATGAACGCAACTGTGGCGTCGCTCGAGATGCCAAGTTCTCCCGGGCCTTCACGTGGAACGAAATCAGCTGGTCACGGAAGAGAGCAGTGGGAGGATCGATCCGAGTCAGAGCTTGTGAGAGGGCGTCGCACGTGCGCGCATGCAGAGTTTGTCATCGCGAACGAGACCTGGCTCCCGCACGGACAGCATCACGCTGAGGAAGTTTGGAGCTGTACGAGCGACGACAGAGCATGGGACAGTGAATGGTTTGGAGTGGACAACAATGACTATGGCTATTGACACTTATCCCTCCACTTTTTTTACGCATCTAACCTTCTTATTTGTTTGTCTTGAACATTCATCAGGTCTGCAATATGGTTGTAGCATACTCATGCTACATGTTATCACTCGGAAAGGACGCCACCATACGGAGATTCACCGATATGCATCGTGATTGGGGTACATACAGATTGTCTTTCAGCTCGTCACGTTCGATGACCCGTGGACATAATTTTTTTTGTGTACTTAAACACAAGTCAGCTCGGAGCGGAGGATTCCCAACAGCGTATACTCTTAAGCGGAGGTTTTGCCAAACCCAGGTCACGTGGACGAGCCTCGCAAGAAGTCGAAGTCCTTTATCAACATCGACGTGAAAAGCATGTCTGGTATCAACCCCTCCAGCCGGTTCTACCTGTGAGGCCAGTGCTCGCTTAGTTCTGACAATTTGCTGTGACAAGCCGAAACACGAAACCATGCACCATAACACATGAAATTCACACAATGTTCGAAGGTCATTGCCCCCCGTCGTTGTCCGTATTCTCGTCAAGGTGTCTCGAAGCGCCGCCGTAGCTCTCTGGGCCCCAAACTGGGCCTGCAGAAAGACTGCGTCCTAGTGGAGGACAATTGCGGCGACTATCCCGACCTTGTAGCGTGCTCGTCTAGGTAAGCCACATGTACCCCCGCCACGGTGCTTCAATAGCAACTCGGCACCGCTCCAAGCTTTTCGTGGGCGCAGAAGGTGCTGGTGGCCGTTTCGGAGCCCCTCTCGAGCAATTCTACAAGTGACACGCCCCTCCCGCCCTCTTCCTTCGTCAGGGCAACACGTGAGTCTTGGCGGACATCTGGATAAAGTCCTTACGTTCTCTCCCAGCGCGCAGAGCTCTCAACACGCCGGGCGGTCTTTCCTCCACTGCAATCCAAGATAACGGGGCCGGAGCGGCAACGTAGCCGCCGTTGCGCGTCGTGTTCAACCCGAGCGAGCTGAACTACACGAACGCGTCCCAAGAGGACAGCAAGGACGTACAGCGCCTACGACATGCGCAGCCCTGGCACCGGTGGCTTTGAGGGTTTCTTTCCGTTCATTTTTCTTCCTTCAGTGCAGTGATCTGATGCCAGCTCACTTGCACACAGGGCGACGACATACGACCGTAGTTACTTCTATGGGACACTCACCTCATGCTCCCGCGCGCCTGTAGCGTCGCGACATACTGCCATTCCGTTGGACGGGTGCAAAAAAGGAGTCATCATACTGTGACTGACTTCAAGTGTATTTACACAAAGATGGCTTGATAAGCAACGGCAGGCAAAAGGCATTCATCAGAGACGATGTTCGAGAATGAATTCAGTAATCTGTGAAACAGAATATCCCTGAGATGAAGGAAACTGCTCTCTGATTGCATTATGAGTGTCAGATGTGCCGTATTGAGAACAGGCCATATCTAATGCCTCATTAAAAGCTGGCCTGGATGATGAGGCATACAAAAGGCAGGCATGCTCCAGAATGACTGCTATCTTTGATGTTAGAGATTGCAGAGATAGAATGCAGAAACATACTGATTATTGTGGGATGTTTGTCATCACTAGAAACAGAGATGAGTTGCTGAAGATGCATTAGTAAGATTGAGATAGAACTGTATAATAACAGCCATTCATTGATCACAAATAATCTCAATGTGGAAAATATTCTCTGGTGCATAGAAAGGAAGAGTGAGAATATAGAGAAGCTATGAAGCAAGGGAAGCTCACTTCCTAGGAGGGATAAGTCAGGACACCAAGAGAATGGAAAGACAGCAAGGGGAACTCACTCTCTGTCGAGTGCCAGCAAGGGACAAATCAGAATGCCAAAAAAAGTGAGAAAGTGAGGGACACTCACTTGC
>Ga0137394_10000606_pt1 | contig 25093 bp, 23 predicted proteins | sample czobulk116metaG_FD_108278 | JGI IMG/M metagenome (GOLD analysis project Ga0137394, IMG submission 108278) | Vadose zone soil microbial communities from Angelo Coast Range Reserve, California, USA - czobulk1.16 metaG | ecosystem: Environmental > Terrestrial > Soil > Vadose zone | place: USA...
CCGGTTCGTCCCGGCCTCTCGTCCTGCGAGCCGACGTGGTACCAGACTTGAACATTCGTCACCGGCGTCGAGTGGTCCTCGTGTGTGACGATGTGAAGACCATTGGGGAGCATCGTTTCTTTAAACTCGATGGGTTTTGGCTGAGAAGGTGACGATTGGAAAAGCAGCAGTAGCAGAAGCAGTGAAGACCGCAGGCGCATCATCAGATGGTAACAAAAATTTTCCCAACAAGCTCCGGACTGCTTAGGTGGTTGGGAGGAGGGCGGGTCAGGGATGTATGCGGAGGTGGCGGTTTTATCCCCTCCTCGAAGGACGGGATGAAGACCGTGCCGACGATTGCAGCAGGAAGGACGACCCGACAGAGGGAAACCCCCGCTGTTATCATGGTTGTATGATTGCTTCTCTCCAGGAGGTCGCAGAGCGTGTCCGGAAGCTTCAATCCGCGGGAAAAAAGATTGTTTTTACCAACGGATGCTTCGATATCCTGCACTCCGGACACATCGAAATCCTTCGGAGCGCGCGCGATTTAGGCGATGTCCTGGTGGTTGCAATCAACAGTGACACTTCGGTCGTTCGTATAAAAGGTCCGGACAGACCCATTATTCCGGCGCACGAACGTGCCGAACTTCTCAACGGCTTTGAGATGGTCGACTTTGTCTGCCTGTTCGACGAGGACACGCCTCTCAACGCGATCCTGAAGATTCATCCGGACATTCTCGTCAAGGGTGCCGACTGGACCAACAACATCGTTGGCCAACATGAAGTCGAGGGCTGGGACGGAAAAGTCGTAGTCCTTCCGCTGGTGGAAGGATGTTCCACGAGTGGCATCATGGAGCGGGTACTCGCTCGATATGGACATACTGGAAAAACGAATTCATAAGATCATTGCGCGAATCTCCGATGTGGCGGATTTTCGGCGGATCGCGGCAGATGCTCTGCGTGGCGATTCCGAAGTCACTGTCTCGGGCCTGTCGGGAAGCGCCCGGGCACTGTTTGTTGCGGGTCTTTGGCAATCGTTGCGCCGCCCGGTGATCGTAGTGACACCTCAAGATCGGGGTGTAGAAGCACTTGCGACCGACATTGCTTATTTTCACGGCGAACTGAATGCGAACGGCGCAGATCGGGTGTGTCCATTTCCGGCGTGGGAAACCGATCCCTATGCAGGATTTGCGGCACATGCCGATATCCAGCAGGCTCGAGCCACAACGCTCTGGCGTCTGCGCAACAAACAGGTCGATATCGTTGTGGCATCGATCCGCTCTTTGTCGGCACGACTTGCCGCGCCATCTCAATTTGATACCTACAGCTTGCACGTCGCCGGCGGTGACGATCTCTCGCAGGATCTGCTGGTCGAGCATTTAACCAATGCAGGGTATCTGCGCCAGGAACCGGTCGGCGCGCCCGGCGAATTTTCGATCCGAGGCGGCATCGTGGACATTTTCTCGCCGCTGATGCGGAATCCTGTCCGGATCGAATTCTTTGGTGACAGCGTCGACTCGATTCGCGAATTCGATCTCGACGACCAGCGATCTCGCGGCCCCGTTCAGTACATCGACATTCTTCCAATGCAGGATATTGTGATCAGCCGGGAAATGCTTCGGGCCTGGAGTGGACGTGCGCGCGAACGATGGAAGGACGAATCGTTCGAAAAAGACTTGAACGAGAAACTGGTGTTTGCCGACAATGGCGAGTTCTTTCCCGGCGCTCCATATTTGATGCCGATTGTGCAGCCAATGGAGTTCACCCTCTTCGATTACGCAGAATCAGCCGTGCTGATTCTCGACGAGCCGGAAGTTTTGCCCGAGACCTATCAGAAGTTCTTCGCAGCGCTCCAGCAGCGCTTTGAGCAAACAACGAATGCCGGCGGGGTGGCCCTTCCACCGCAGGAAATTGTCATCGCGCCCGAAGAATTTCGGAATCGTGCGTCCCAATACCGGCGAGTCAATCTGGAAGAACTCGGTGCCTCCGGTTCATCGTTCTTCGTGAGAGGGCAGCCGGGCGAAAAGTTTCACGGGCGGATCAAGGAAATGGCGGCAACCATCGGCCAGTCGCATCAAGCCGGCCGGGATGTCGTCCTTCTGGGGAGTACGCTTGGCATAGCAGAGCGTCTGCGCGACATCCTCCACGAGTATGGAATTCCTTTCCGATGCGAGTTCGGCGAACAACCACTCAGGGCCATCGAAGACACGAGCGTACCGATTGTAGGCATCGGTAAAATCTCGTCGGGCCTGCGCCTGCCGGATGCAGGCCTGGAGATCTATGCCGAGACGGACATCTTCGATGAATCCGAACACCTTCCGCAGCAGCATCGCCGACGGCAGAAAATCTCATCGTTCGTGTCGGACCTGCAGGATCTGAAGGCCGGTGATTATGTCGTTCATGTCGATCACGGCATCGGCACTTACCACGGCCTGACGCTGGTCCATGAGAAAGAGTGCATGGTACTCCTCTATCAGGGGGGCGATCGTCTGTACGTCCCGCTGGAGCGGCTCGACCTCGTCCAGAAATATTCATCAACCGAGGGGGCCAGGCCGGCGCTCGATAAGCTGGGAGGCACCACATGGATCGCGCGCAAAACTCGCGTTAAACGTGCGATCCGCGACATGGCTCAGGAGCTGCTGAAGCTGTACGCCGAACGGAAAGTGGCCAGCGGATACGCATTTGCTCCCGACACAGAGTGGCAGAAGGAATTCGAAGAAGCTTTTCAATACGAGGAAACTCCGGACCAGTTGACGGCCGTTGCAGATATCAAACGCGATATGGAGTCGCCCCTGCCGATGGATCGCCTGGTTTGTGGTGACGTCGGTTACGGCAAGACCGAAGTCGCCATGCGTGCCGCCTTCAAAGCCATCAGTGACGGCAAACAGGTCGCGGTGCTGACGCCCACGACGGTCCTCTGCTACCAGCACTACGAAACGTTCAAAGAACGGTTTGCAGCATTTCCCGTGACCATCGCGATGCTGAGCCGGTTCGTCGCCCCCAAAGAGCAAAAGAAGGTCATGGGTGATCTCGAAGCTGGCAGGATCGACGTCGTCATTGGTACGCACCGGCTGTTATCCAAGGACATCAAATTTCATGACCTGGGATTGATGATCGTCGATGAAGAGCAACGTTTCGGGGTCGCTCATAAAGAGCGGCTGAAACACATCAAGAAGCAGGTCGACGTGGTGACCATGACAGCCACGCCGATTCCGCGCACGCTGAATATGGCGCTCAGCGGTTTGCGCGACATGTCGGTTATCGAAACTCCGCCGCGCGACCGGCTCGCGATTCAGACGGTTGTTGTGAAATTTAAGCCCGTCGTGATTGAAAATGCGATCAACTTTGAGATCGAGCGTGGCGGGCAGGTCTACATCGTTCATAACCGGGTCGAATCGATCTATTCGCTCTCGACTTTCATCCAAAAGATCGCTCCGAAGGCGCGCGTCGGCGTGGCCCACGGCCAAATGGGTGAGAAGGAGCTCGAACAAGTGATGACGCGATTCATGCATCATGAGTTCGATGTTCTGGTTGCAACCACAATCATCGAAAATGGCCTTGATATTCCGCTGGCGAACACCCTCATCGTCAATCGGTCTGACCGTTACGGGCTTTCTCAACTCTACCAATTGCGCGGGCGCGTCGGCCGGTCGAACCGGCGTGCTTACGCCTACCTTTTGATTCCGTCTGATGAAACTTTGACTCAGATCGCGCGCCGCCGCCTGGCGGCCATTCGGGAATTCAGCGAATTGGGCGCGGGCTTTCGAATCGCCGCCTTGGATCTGGAGTTGCGAGGCGCCGGGAACCTGCTTGGCGGTCAGCAGCACGGGCACATCGAAGCTATCGGATTTGACCTGTATTGCCAGATGCTGGAAAGAACCATCGAGGAACTCAAGACGGGCGAAGTGCTGCCGGAAGTGGAAACGTCGATCAATCTGCGGGTTGATTTGAAAATTCCCGCCGATTTCATCGATGAAGAGTTACACCGGCTACGGATATACAAACAAATTGCGTCCACGCGCAGCGAGGCTGACCTGGACAGCCTGTATCGTGATCTGGAAGACCGCTTCGGCGAACTGCCTTTGCCGGTTCGCAGCTTGCTGGAATACGCCAGGTTGCGAATACTCGGACGGGCTCGCGGCGTGACCAGTATCGAGCGGACGGCGCAGGGCATCGACATCAAGTTTCATGAGACGGCTCGAATCGATCCCGAACGGATCGTGGAACTTGTATCGGCAGGTAATGGAGTGACATTTGCGCCGCCGGCCACGCTGCGCCTGCAAGCGGGCGGGGTCCGGGCCGAGCTGTTCAGCAGTATTGAGAATGTCCTTCGCGAGATCGCGTGATAAACTCTGTGACAGGAGAACGGTATGTACCATAGAAGCGGGCGGGCCGTATTGACTGCAATCCTCTTTTTGATTGCAGCCGGTGGGTTGGCACAGACGAAGACCGTCGACGAGATTGTCGCCTGGGTCAACAGCGACATCATTTTGAAATCCGAGTTGGAGACGCGAAAAGCGCAGATTCGAAATGACCTGGCCGAGGCCCCGCCGCGTGGGCGCGGCCTGCAGGGATCCCAACTCGAGCAAGCCTTCAATGACGCGCAAAAAACCCTTCTGCGCGACCTGATCGACGAGACGCTGCTGCTTCAACAAGCGAAAGACATGGGTCTGAACGCCGATCTCGAGCTGGTGAAGACCAAGGAACAACTGCGGCAGGAACGCCGTCTGGAGTCGATGGAAGAGTTGGACAAAGCTATCCAGGCGCAAGGTTACACCGTGGACGAATTTAACCAGAACATTAAGACCCGCTATCTTACGTCACAAGTGCTGCAGCGCGAAGTGTATGGGCGCGTCGTCATTACCACGGAAGAAATGAAAAAGTACTACGATGGGAACGTCAAGAATTTTGATCGCCCGGCCGGGATACGCGTCCGCGAGATATCGGTCTCGACCGAGAATCGCGGCCCCACCGAAATTGAGAGCCAGCGCAAGAAGATCGAAGAAGCACTGGCTGCCGTGAAAAAAGGCGACAATTTCGCCGAAGTCGCTTCGAAATACTCTGAATCGTCAAGTGCGCAAGACGGTGGAGATCTCGGTTTCTTCGCCAAGGGAGAATTGGCAAAATCGTTGGAAGACATAGCATCCAAACTCGAGAAGGGTCAGATCAGCGACATCATCACCGTCAACGGTGGCTTCATGATCCTCAAGGTCGAAGATAGACACGATGGCGGCATTCTTCCATTCGAACTGGCGCAAAGGGAAATTCAGGACGTCCTGTTTCAGCAGGGCGTTCAGCCGAAGATTCGCGAGTTCCTTACGAAGTTGCGCGCTGATGGTTTCGTCAAGGTCGCGGATGGCTACACCGATCTCGGCCAGTCTTCGAAAAACGCTAAAGTCACCGAAAACAAGAACTAGTTCTGAGTTTTGAGTTCCAAGTTTCGAGTCGGACCGGTTTTACTCGAAACTCATAACTCAAAACTTTTTTCACGGCAGGGACCCGATGCGTCTCGACTTGTTCTTAAAGTGGAGTCGCGTGATTCTGCGCCGTACCCTGGCCAAAGAGACCTGTGATGCGGGCCGGGTGACGGTGAACGGACAGGAAGCGAAGGCAGGCCGCGAAGTTCAAGTCGGCGATACTGTTTCTATCCGATTGCCGCGCCGGCAGTTGACCTTTCGCGTTCGTTCAATTCCAGCCCACGCTCCCGGGAAGGAAGCCGCGCGAGAGATGATTGAGATTGTGGGATCGCAGTAATGTTGACCCCTCTGGAACTGGATATCATGAAAGCCGTCTGGAGCAGTTCGCCCATCACCGTCCGCAGTGTTCAGGAAACGATTCGTCCGGGGCGCAATCTCGCCTACACCACGGTTATGACGATCATGGATCGCCTGTATCACAAGGGATTTCTCAAGCGAATCCTGCATGCCCGCACTCACTATTACGAACCTGTGATTGATTACACCGCCGTGCGTGATGAGGCGATCGAGGCCCTCATCAAGAGCTTCTTTGGATCGAAGGAAAACCTGCAGGATTTCCTCAATGGCGTCCGCGTTGCCGCTCCCGCAAAAAGCAATGGAGCCCTGGATGAAACGCTCCTGTAAATGTCGTTTACACCGTCTTTTGTGTCTGTGCTCCTTTTGACTTGATGGGTCCCAACTCAGTCATGGGAGGCCCCGTGAGTTTTTCCGGCTTGGGAACCGGACGCATGGCACACCAGCACTGGACGTGCTTCAGCCACTTCTTCAGGCCGAATATGTCCAACCGGCAATGGCATTCAAAACAGAGTAACGTGTGACGTTGGGTCTGCCTGGTCAAAGAAAGCCTCACTTCAACAGGTGTGCGGCAAGGCCCAGTCAAGCAACTCACGTACCACAGGAGCAATCGTCTGAAGTGCAAGGAAAGTACGAAGTAGACGAAGACCAGAGTGTCTTGCCCTGAACCATGATTCATGTTTGTGTGACCGTACATTCACAACACAGAGAATCCGGATTCACAACCCGGTTAGGTTATACGCCCGCGGGAAATTCGCAGATAATACGTTGGTCTGGGATGAAAATCTCAACGGCCCCGTCTCCGCCACCGACTTGGTGCAGTTTGAACTGGCCGGTAAGATCCATTGTCGTGGTTTCTTTTTGTTGCTGTCCAATGAGCAGGCTCACCAGGCTGATGCGGGGTACGGGCGTCAACTGTCCAAGGACTGTCTTCTTTTCATCTGATCGTCCGAGCTTCAAATGAATGTCAAAATCTCGCGTCGCGAATAGCAGGTGACGGCTTTCCGCGCCACCACGTAATCCAGACAAAGACGGTGAACGCCAATTGTCGGAAAGTAAACCTGCCATTGTTGGTGGCGGAACGCGAAGCTGAAAATCAAAAAACCGGACACGCGAGCCGTCCGTCAGCTTAACGTGAAAGTCTTTCATAACCGGAACCTGCGACTGCCCTACCGCGGCGATGATTCCGATGGTGGACCCATAATATTTTGCGATCTCGCCAATAATCTCAACGCGGTCACCAACTTCGAAACCGTGCTTCGGAATTTTGTCGCCGCTCGGTATGCTATTGGGAATTAGCCAGCGTAGCCGCCAACGTGTAGGAAGGTTGGGATGCTTATTACAGCTGGGAAACTTCTCACCTGCGTGGAGGACAACGTTATCGTTGCAGCAAGGGCTTTTATAGACGCCGCTTTGTGTATTGACAGCGCCAGCAATCCACTCCGGAACAGGAGGTTGCTTCTGAGTCAAACCGCCCCCTACGATGAGGAATTATTGTTCAGGGGCATCATGCACAGACATGCACATTCTCAGAATGGGGAGAATGACCCGGACCAGAGAAACTCTACGCCCGCGCGTAGGGCGACCATCGACATTCTACCGGCGGTTTCCCTCTGACTTTCTTGTCACACGTTTTTTTAGACTCCTTCGGACCGGGCCATATAGCGAAAATCAAATGCCAACGAGTCGGAATATGACTACGCTTATTGCAATTAGAAAATTTTACTTAGCAATATCAGTTCCATCGTCTTCGAGTCTCCAGTTCTAGCTGATCGTTCCGGCGCCGAAGACATGCGCCTTTGTTGCGGGCGTTCTCCATTGCGCCAGTCGTGTCGGCTGTTTCCCCGGACTGTGCGACCACAGTGACACCGGAGTGTCGCGTCCAAGGAAAGGATCGCGGTATCGAAAACGCTGCTCTCTGAGAAACCTAACCGGGTGGCTCCGCACAGGCCCGAATCAAAGGCGTCGCATTCTCTTTTGAAAGTATGAATTTCAATTGACAGCAACGTGTCATCACTATGTGATTTACCCACAAGTCGGTAATTTCACCCTGCCGTGTAGTCCTAGAACTGACAATTCCTCCTTGAGTGGCCGCCGCATCCGATTATTTGTCTGCGAGCCTGTTAAGCTAAGTCTTTGAATAAACGTACTTTAGCGTCCATAAAGACTATGGGCGTGTATATGCTAAGGGAAACGTGCAAGAAGAGGTTGTTGCAGGATCTTGTTTTATTGGGGGGGAGCCGCTATGTGTTAGTCAGCGCTAGACCATTAACAGCGCTTGCGAAATTTGGCCAGGTCAAGGTTGATTTAGCTCGTATCCCTCACTTGGATGCCGGCAATGATTCGCTGGCATCAACCTGGAATCAAGATGATATCCATGTCCCAAAGAACGAAATGAAAGTCTGTGGTAAGGAATCCGCGGTTCTGCTACAAAATTCAAAAATTGGTTGGGAATAAATGCCACCAAGGATTTGGCTGGTGGGTGTGGACGCCGATATGGCTTCCACCCTTTCAGGCATACTTTCATCTCACGGATACGTTACTGAGCAGGTCGCGCAGAAGCCACTGGTATTCGGTCGGGATTCCAAGCCAACTGCGATCGTGCTCAGTGTTGTTGAGACAGGCATTCCGGCTTTGAACATTCTCGTGTCGGCCCGAAAGGCCGTTCCTCCGATCCCGGTTGTCGTGCTTGTTAGCACCGATCAAGCCAGAATAGCTGTTGAAGCCTTGAAACTTGGTGCGAGTGATGCAGTCGTAACGCCCGTAGACCCAGCAGAGCTTCTGTCAGTGCTCCAGGCGACGGGGCAAGAGGCCGAAGAGAGTACGCGCTGGCCACTGAAGCCGGAATATCCCCAGCTGTCTGCAGCGGAAACTGCTTTCTTCCTTTCTCGCAGTCCAAAGATGTTGGAGACGTGGAATGTGGCTACTACGGTAGCTAGAGCGGACGTTCCGGTGCTGATTCTGGGAGAATCCGGCGTCGGCAAGGAAGTGCTTGCACGTTTCATTCATCGCCATTCGCGCCGCGCGGCAAAGTCCCTGGTGAAGGTAAACTGCGCCGCGCTTCCTCATGACCTCTTGGAATCCGAGTTGTTCGGCTATGATCGCGGTGCATTCACTGGTGCCGTCGGTGAAAAGCCCGGGAAGTTTGAACTCGCGGACAAAGGCTGCATTATCCTTGATGAGATCGGAGAGGTGGCGCCTAACCTCCAGGCAAAACTGCTCCACGTTCTGGAGGACAAAGAGTTCAGCAGACTCGGAGGAAGACGGCCGGTTAGAGTCGATGTGCGCGTCATGGCATTAACAAATCGCAAATTGCGTGAAGCGATTCCACGGGGCGAATTTCGTGATGATCTTTACTTCCGCCTGAGCGTGGTAACAGTAAACATTCCGCCACTTCGCGAGAGAAAGGAAGACATTCCTCTTTTGGCTGACTACTTTTTGAAACGGCATCGAGACGCCTTAACAAGCTCCATCGAACAACTACCGTCACGGTTGATCGATGTTTTTATGGAGTATCACTGGCCTGGAAATGTCCGCCAGCTTGAGAATACGATCCGCCGATATCTCATCCTCCCTGAACTCGATATGGAACTGAACGGAATCGCTGCAATACCGCCATCGCCGCCTGATTCACCGAAACACGCCATGGCCGCCGCCACAGGGGCGGCACCGATGAGCTCTTCGGTTATTCGGTTTCCAGGACCGAACGATTCCGTTTCTCTTAAAAAGGTGGGCGCCAACGCCGCTGAACGTGCAGAACGAGAATTGGTGCTGCATGTCCTTGAACAAACCAATTGGAATCGCACTCATGCCGCCCGCCGCCTTAACATCTGTTACCGGGCGCTTTTGAACAAACTCAAGAAGTGGCAGATCAACCGGCCGCGAGCATCCTGAGTTCAGTGGTCTGAGAAGCTGTGAATGAATTGCTTGGCCCATGACTTGTCAAATGTCAGATGGCTGTTGTCCGATGTCTAATTTACTTGTTTAAACGACTCGATAACCCACTGGTTCAATTGAACATTTGGTCACCGAAACAACTACATTAAACAACCCACAACAGTCATCTCACAGTTGACAAGTTGGGCCTGACCGCAATTCGTTCACAGCTTCTGAGACTCATACCCCAACAGGTGCGCACTCGATAGAACGAGTCCCCCGCACCAAAGGTTATTTTTTCCAGGGTTTCGCCTTCGGAACACGCCCGTTTTGAAGACCTGCTGTAGCTTCAATGCGGCAGCAATTGCATGAGTTCATTGGTCAATTTTGCAGGTTTTTTACTAATTTCCCCAACGGAAGTGACCGTGCTACCCTTGTTTGGGAATTAAACTACCACTTTTGAATCCTGGGGACGGTCATAGAGCGGCTTGACTCTGCGTGTTGGGTCCGGCGCGACTGGAACTGAGCGGGATGTCACGCTTCGAAATTGGTGATCGCATTGAAATCGTGGGCGAGGTCGTAAGCCAATTTCCGTCCAAGATCGGTGTCATTATAGCCAAGGAAGGGGTGTATTTCCGCGGGAAGTTCATTGTCCGTCTGGCAGACGGGAAGGAGTCCGTTTTCCGGGGTTCTCAACTGCAAATCCCGCCGGTCACATTCGCTGACCTGATCCTCGACACTCACGTATCACCTGTTCCGCCTGAATTATCCGGTTCAACGCCGGCACATCACATGCGCTTCATCTCCAGGGAGTTTGACATTCACCTCAGGCTCATTGGATCGGACAAAGGGAAAAGTCTGTATGGACAAGTCACGGCGAGCGGAATCGCGTCTGAAGTATGTCTTATCACGATGCGGTTTAGCGGTGGGCCTCATTCCACAACAGTGACTAATTGTTCTGGAGAGTTCGAGTTCCACCAAGTCCTTCCTGGAAGCGCGACGCTTGAAATCCTGGTGCCTTCACGTCGAATCGTGGCCACGTTTGATGTGAGGGGGCCGGCTAGATGAGCACACGGACTTCATCTGGTTGATATCGCGCACCAGGCATTGAACTGGAGCAGTTGGCCGGGTCTGTTGTGTCTCGATTTCAGGAGTTGCTCTCCTTTTTCTTGAAAAACAACTCGTACAGCTCATTTCGCGTCATTCCCAACTTCCTCAGGACTTCCTCGCGCGTCAATAGGGCCGCCTCTCGCACTTCCTCAGCTCCGGCAACAACAACGACAAATTCGCCTAATGCCTTCAACTGCTTTCGCACGTCCGAGAGCCTGCCAAACAAATATTCTTCGTGAATTTTTGTGAGTTCACGCGCCACGCACACCTGACGATCGCCTAGAATCTCGTAAAGATCGTCGAACGTGTCCTCTATCCGGTGCGGCGCTTCGTAGAAAACTAACGTGCAGGCCACATTCATCAGTTCTTTTAATCTTTCGCGGCGGGCATTTTTCCTGGAAGGCAGAAAACCGACAAACATGAATTCGTCGGAAGGCAACCCCGACGCCGCCAGGGCTGTGACCGCAGCATTAGGTCCGGGTATCGCGACAATGGGAATTCCTCGTTCCCGGCACAATCGAACGATGCGGTATCCGGGATCGGAGATTGCCGGCATTCCTGCATCGGATACGAGGGCGATTTTGATGTCTGACGACAGTTTCTCTGCAAGTTCTTCAGCTTTTTTCTGTTCATTGAATTCGTGATAACTGGTCAGCGGTTTCTGAATCCCGAAATGATTCAGGAGTTTGATGGTCTGCCGGGTGTCCTCGCACGCGATCAGATCGGCTTGATTCAGAACCTCCAGTGCGCGCTGGCTGATGTCGCGCAGATTTCCGATCGGAGTCGCAACCAGAAAGAGAGTTCCCATTCAGGTTAATTCCCGCAACTCAGATTACTATGGTCTGGCAACCACCTGAGACAGCTTAGGACTGGTTTTCGGAATTGCGATCACGTATGGATATGGGCGCTATTCCCCTCCTCGCGAGGAGGGGTGACGGGGTGATCGCTTACAGGCCACGTTTAAAGACGCATTCCGAAACCGGACTTGTGAAAGACCACCCCGTCCGCTCCATCAAAGGAGGCTTCGCGACATTTTTATTGATGTCGCGTCCACCCCTCCTCACGAGGCTGAACTTTACGTCCACATGACTCCGCCGGTATTCACGGGCCGGAAGCGTGAAGGGGTGGACCGGTGGTAAGGATTCGGTACACTTTGGCGGCGGGATCGAGGCGTTGAAGACCGCGCCAGAGAGTTTGCGCGCCAGGCGGTCCATCGCGCTTGCCGCCCAAGTAGCCACCCATAGCTCCCACCATCCGCGCCGCACTGTCGAGAGACGGCGGTTGTTTGGGAGAGATTGGGCTTTTGGTGGTGTAACAGCAGAGGGCCTTCCATTCTTCGTCAATGAAATAGACGGTGCAGGGCAAGTCGGGCATTTCTCGGGCCAGCATCATCAGATGACAGACGCGCCAAGCGACCACCATATCGACACCCAGGCAGGCCTGCAGGCCGCGTGCGGTGCCCAATTGACGGTCTTGGATGCGGCAACCGCTCTTGAGCGTACGATGGAAGACTTCGATTCCCCAACGCCGGGCGTACCACCGCACACGTTGCTTGGCGTGTTCGAAGCTGCTGGTCTCGACCGTGGTGAGCAGCATCCATTCAATGGGGTTCCCATCCGGAGCGTATTGGGATTGTTCACAGACATACACGGCCCACGCTCGAATGGGCGCGCAGTTGTTCAGGCGCTTGGGAGGCTTCAAGTCGAGTGAAGCAAAACGCACATCCAGAACGGTGTCGCGCGCGGGGCGCTTCGGGGTGCGCGGCAGATGCAAGGGTAGGGTTCCGTCCACGGGGTGAGCCGACATGAGATCCCACAACAGAATGCCGCCCACTTTGCGACGGGTGGCCCGATTCATGCGCACCAGCAGTCCCGGCCCGTTCGGATCCCGGGTGGCCTCCTGGAATAACTCGTAGATGTCGGATTCACGGTCGCCAATGCTGATCAGCTTCGTGTGCGGACAAGCCTTCTGAATCTCGGCCACTTCGCGGAAACTACGCAGCCATTTCTGGCTTTCTTTCTGCTCGATCGGCACACGCTTACGGCGAACGCGTTTGCCTTTATCCTCCGGGTCGCGCGCCCAGCATTGCGCATCCAAAACACCCAACGGGGTACCCTCTTCAGTAAAGGCGAGGGTATCGTGCAGCAGCAATCCGATGGATTGATCGCGTTGGGTGCCCGTTGGCCCCAAGCCTTGCGTCATGGGATGCGTGGAGTAGTTCAGCGTGGTGGTGTCCTGCGGCGCCAGCACGATCGGATGCTCGCGGATTCGATCAATCGTCGCTTCGGTATGGGACGTCAGCAGAACGTTCATGCTTACTTTGGGGTTTTCGAAGAACCGGTACGCTCCCATAGCTCGAGCCTTGCTGCCGCACGCTTCCGGAATCAAGCCTTGAGGGCATCCATGAAAATCCTCCGCAATCTTATACAAGCGCTCTTTGAGGCGGTGATCATAAAAACGGACGCGGCCGAACTCGGCATGGGCCCAGCTGGTCGACGATTCCGTCGTCTTCGTTTCCCCCAAGCGCGCCGGCGGCGGTTCGGCGCACAGCACGGCGCGCCAGTTGGGCGCCAGCGGATATAGAAAAATCTCCTTCCGAATGCCATCGCGGCGTCCCGAGCTGCAACCGACCGCCGTCCAATTGGCGGCCGTATAACAGGTACCTTTATACTGGCTCGGATTCACATAGGTCTCGGCCAGCACCGGACGTACCTTGTAGCGTTGCTCCCAATCCTGCGGGAGTCGCTTCAGCACTAGCGCCAGTACATGTGAAGCTAAGTTCTCCACATGCACGCTGGGCAAAATCAAGAATCGGTCGTTCGAGACCACGTACTGCAAATTCTGGCGGCGGGCGGCTTCCGACCAGCCGATATGCTGATCCCGCTTCCTCAGCGCCCAGGCGCCGGAACTGAAGCTCAGCACACCCAGCGGACCGAACCGTGAACTGCGGACCAGATACCGCATCTGCGCGCCGCGCGATCTCCCCGCTCCCAGCGGATGATGCTCCTGCAGCAGTGCCCGCGAGATTTTTGAAGCCGGGCTATGACGGCTTAGCACCGGTGAAACGCTCACCTCACCTAACTCCCCCAACGTCGCCCTCACCTCCTCCACCTTCACCTTCGCTGGGGCTGGCCCTGCCCGTTCTGTGCAGATTCGGCGACGCTCCGGCAAAACCAAAACGTTCTTGCGATTCAGCCGTGCCAAGGCTTTTCGGCAGCTCCCCTCCTTCCAGCCACCGTCCGCCTTCCGCCAATCCAGCCACTCGCATACCTGCCGCGACAACTGACGCCGTGACAAATCCGGTTCCGCATTCACCTTCGCCTGTATGCGGGATATCATCTCACCGGTAAAGTCCCTGCCGCAGACCACCACGCGCCAATACTGCCAAAAAGTACCGGCGGAGTCAAGTGTGTGATTGTTCAGCTTGCCAGGGAGGGGTGGCTGCGGCATCAATAAAAAGTCGCGAAGCCCCGAAGGGCCGCAGACGGGCGCGCAGCGTGAGCGCGACAGCGCGAAACATAAATAGTGGTCAATCACAGATAACTTGTGATTGACCACCCCGACCGCGCCTTTTCGGAAGGGGAACATTTTTCTGATGGCGCGGCCACCCCTCCTTGGCAAGGAGGGGAAAACGCTCAGACTGAACAGTTCGTCGTTCATTCATACCCTCTCGGGCCGCCTACTTCTTTCCAGACGCCAGGCTCCGGTAAACGGCTTCGATGAATTTATCGGCACTGCCCAGGCCGGCCTTCGCATCAAAGCGCGCATCGTAGTCTTTGGTATATCCGGCTGGTTTGATCTGATCCAGCGACATACCCTTCTTGATTGCCGCCTGAACGCGATCGCGAACGATCACGACCATATCGCGGTACTCGAGCGCATCGAATTCATCGCAGATGCGGCCGTGGCCGGGAATGATGTAGGTTCCGCCTTCTTCTTCATGTTTGGGAACGGCAATCTCGAGAATTCTATTCAAAGCATTGATCGTACCCTGAACCGTGCCTCCCTTATCGATGTCGATCCAGGGATAGCTGTTCATGTTGAGAACGTCGCCGGTGACGATCACATCCGAGTGGCGGAAGAAAACCAGGCTATCGCCGTCGGTCGTGGCGTTGGGCTGGTAAATGATCTCGATCGGCTCATCATTGAAGTACAGATCCTTTTTTCCTTTGAGAAAGGTCTGTGTCGGCCAGGAGGCTTCGGGAGTTGGGGGCTGCTTGCCGGTTGGCGCGCTCATACGATTCAGGACGTTGTCGTGCGCGATGATTTGCGCCCCCTCGCGCGCGTCTGCCAGATCGCCCGTCACGTTTGCGCCCGTAATGGTTACTCCGGCGCGGCGAACGCCGATGTTTCCTCCGGTGAAGTCGGAATCGTAATGCGTGTTGATGATGTATTGCAGCGGCTTCTCCGATAACTTGTTGATTGCAGTAATGACCTTATCGTTCATCTTGCCGTTACCCGTGTCGACGGCTACAGCGCCAAGCGATCCGGTTTGCAGCGCAATATTGCCTCCGGCGCCCGAAATCAAATGAACGTTACCCTGGACGGGCAGCACCGACAGTTCCTGGGCATGAACAACCGCGGTAATCGCGATAATTGCCAGAGCCGGAAGTGTGACCGTCAAAATTGATTTCTTCATACCGTCGTGACCTCATTTACTCGCGCTTGCCGGCCCGCTCTTCAGCTTCAATCGGTATTCCGGATACATCGTTTCGGCGCCACCCAGCACCGCCGCCGGCGGAATGTGATACTTGTCTGCAAACTCGCGGATGAATGGATTTTCTCCCGGCAGGTAATTCGGCACAACGTCGGCCGGCCGGTCGACCTCGACAACAGGATCGCAGGGATACAGCCAGTTCGCGCCTTCTTGAACGGCGAGGCGGAAGTTCTGGGTTTTGATCAGGGGCTCCGTCAGATAAACCGGATCGGTGACGATACTGACGTGCGTCAGCAGATCACCATGACGAAGGAAGTGTTCAATCAGCGTAGCCTTATCGCTTTGCGGCAATCCATTTCGGCGAACCCATCCTTGTTTGATGTGGGTGGTGTAGACGGTGAGAGTGCTGCCTTCCCACTTTCCGGTGGAGAATCCCATGAATGTGTGCGGGGCGTTCTCGGGTGGATGCGGGCGATCATCCATCCAGATGGTGCGCCACTGTTCGTAGGTGCTGATGTATTGCTTGATCGCGATTAGCCGCTGCGACTGCGGGTCCTTTTCTTCCCAGATTCGCAGGTTCAGCGGACCCCGATAAATATAGGAAACGACGTGAACCCGGCATTGATGCTCCGGCACGGTAAGCCGCGACGCATCCCAGCTCAGCGCAAATTGCCTCGCTCCATCGCTTATCGGAAGGCCCGCGTAATCGACCAGGGGCGGGCCGGGAATGCGCTCGGGTTGATCCTCGTGAAACATCGGCGCCCAGTTGCCGGACAGGTCCAGCCCCGGAGACGCAACGAACGCGCCGGCGCTTTGAGAGAAAGCCGGGGCACTCGCCAGCACTCCTAGAATCAGCAGACCGAGTATTCCAGCGGTCCTCACGTTCCACGCCTCCTGGAAAATTTCGCGCTCCTCATGCTACTACAGCCATGAACGCGGGCTAAAGCCCGCGACTACAGATTGCACGAAAAGTCGACACTAAATGTAGTCGCGGGCTTTAGCCCGCGTTCTCCGTGACAAATAATTAAGAAATTCTTCAGATACTCCGGTCTGCCATTCAGAGGTACAATTCATCGCCGCCATAACTTTATTTTCGGGAAGGTTACGATGCCAAAGTATTTGTTCCTTGCTCTGACCAGCACGTTGGTTTTCCTGGCTGCGTGCAACGCCAAGCCCCCACAAGCCGCGCAGCAGGAAGGGGATTTCCGGCCGACAGCAACAGTAAAGGACATTATGGACTCGCTGGTCGACCCGGGGTCCGACGTGTTGTGGGATTCGGTCGAGACGGTGGTGAGTGCCAAAGGCACTGAGGAGAAAGCTCCGCACACCGATGAAGAATGGAAGAACGTCCGGAATCACGCGATCATGCTGCTGGAAGCCACAAACCTGTTGCTCGTTCCGGGCCGGCATGTTGCGAAACCCGGTGAAAAGGCCGACGATCCCAAAGTCGAACTGGCTCCCGAACAGATCGAAACCCTTATCAATCAGGATCGAGCTGCCTGGGTGAAGTTTGCGCACGGACTCCACGATGCCACGATGGAATCCCTGAAGGCGATCGACCAAAAGGACCCCGAGGGTCTCCTGAACACGGGTGACGGAATCGATAAGGCCTGCGAAAACTGCCACCTGAAATACTGGTATCCGAACGAAGCGAAGAACCTGGCACCGGCGCAGTAACTTTGAATCGGCATGCGTCGCGGTGTTCTCGGTCTCATTATTTCTCTGATTCTGGCCAGTGAGGCTGCCGCGCAGGCGAACCCAGGGACTATCAAAGGCCATGTTCGTCTGAGTGGAAAGTTGCCGGGCAATCCCGTCATTCGGATGGGCATGGATCCCATGTGCTCCAGAATGAATGCAGGCAAACGCATCCTGCAAGAGTACGTGGTCGCGACTGTGGATGGCAGCCTCGCCAACGTCTTTGTGAGACTCCAGGGAAACGTCCCGCAAACACCCGTCTCGACTCAACCCGCTACCATCGATCAACGCGGATGCGTCTTCCTGCCCCGCGTCGTCGGTATTCGCGTGGGCCAGGTACTTCAAATCAAGAACAGCGATGCGTTCCTGCACAACGCCCACGGCTTATCCGGCAAGGACAACAGCTTTAACGTCGGTCAGCCGGCGGCGGGCAATGTGTACCAGTTCAAGCCGAAGAATGAAGAGGTCATGCTTCATCTCAAGTGCGATATTCATAACTGGATGAACGCATACATCGGAATCGTTACGAATCCTTACTTCGCGGTTTCCGACGTGGCGGGTACATTCCAGATCGAGAAAGTGCCTGCAGGAACCTACACCCTTCAAGCATGGCATGAGCGCTTCGGCCCAATCACCAAAACGGTTACGGTCAAGGCAGGAGCAGTCGCCACGGTCGACTTCACCTATACGGGCGACGAGAAACCATCGGCGGGCATACAGGAATTACAACTTGTAGCGGAGAATCCGGTCGACACAAGCACACCAGGACCCAAATGACGTATCAGAATTGGCCGGCGAAGCGCAAGCAATTCTCATATATCATTTCTGTCTTTCTGTTGAACCCCATTGCAAAAATCGCCCCGATTCGGTAAAACACACCGGCAACGCAATACTTAGGAGGAGAATTAAAAAATGATCGAGTCTCTCACTGGAGCACAGTTTAAGAAGCAGTTGCGCGAGGGCCTTCCCAAGTTGGGCCTTTTCTTGAATGCGCACAGTCCGACGGTTGCCGAGCAGCTGGCACACAGCGGCTATGACTGGCTGTTGGTCGACACCCAGCACGGACCCATGGGACATGAAACCCTTTCGGGGATGCTTGCAGGAATTGCAAACGGAGGCGCGAAATCCCTGGTGCGAGTTGGTAGTTATTCCGATCGTCCGGGCATTCAGCAGGCCCTCGACATGGGCGCGGATGGTGTGTTGATCCCCTATATTAATTCCGCCGACGAAGCTCGCCAGGCGGTGAGTTGTGCGCGTTATCCTACGGCAGGAACTCGCTCGGTTTATTTTCCGCAGCGAAGCATGAACCGGGAAGGATTGCTGGGTTATGCCGGCAAGGCCAATGAGAATGTCATCGTGGCGCTGCAAGTCGAAACTGCCTCTTGCATCAAGCATATCGACGAAATCGCCGCGGTTCCCGGGGTCGATATTCTCTTTCTCGGTCAGAACGATCTGTGCATGTCGATGGGTCTGTTCGAAAAATACGTCTTCCCGGACATGTATACATCTCCGGAATTGGGCGCGGCCACGGAGAGCCTGAAAGCAGCCGCCAGAAGAAACGATGTCATTCTGGGACTCTTTTTGTTCGGAACAGCGCGTGTAGGAGAGTTCCTCGAGAAAGGCTTCCCCTTCATCAGCGTCGGTAACGATCTGCATCACATTCTCACCCAGGCGGGCGCCTATGTGAAGGATGTGGAAGCAGTATCGAAAGAAAAAGGCACGAAGGCATGGGCGAAGCGGGCATCGGCACTGGTCTAAATGCGACTTGCTGAAAAGATGTCCCGCATCGGGACGGAATCCGCATACGAGGTTCTGGCCAGGGCCCGGGAGCTTGAAAAGCGGGGGAAAAAGATCATTCACCTGGAGATCGGTGAGCCCGATTTTCCAACCCCCGCCCACGTGATCGAGGCTGGCAAACGGGCCCTGGATGAAGGCTGGACCAAGTATGGCCCCACACCGGGGTTTGCCGAATTGCGCGAGGCCATCGCCGCCTACGTTTCCCGCACCCGAGGCATCCAGGCCGGCGCCGACAATGTATGTGTCGTTCCGGGCGGGAAGCCGATCATGTACTTCAGCATGGTCGCGTTGCTGGAGGCCGGTGATGAAGTGATTTATCCGAACCCCGGCTTCCCTATCTACGAATCGATGATCCGGTTTCTCGGAGCAAAGCCGGTTCCCATACCTCTTGTGGAAAACCGCGGTTTTGCATTCGACCTCGATACATTCCGCGACCGGCTATCGACGAAAACAAAGATGGTGATTCTGAACTCGCCTGCCAATCCCACCGGCGGAGTCATTTCCAGGGATGATCTCCGCAGCATGGCGGGCATGCTTCGCGAACGGGATGTGATGATTCTGAGCGACGAGATTTACTCGCGAATCTGGTACGAGGTGGAGCCATCGTCGATCACCAGCTTTGAAGGGATGGCGGAGAAGACGATCATTCTCGACGGATTTTCGAAAACGTATTCGATGACCGGTTGGCGGCTGGGCTACGGCGTCATGCCGGTGTGGCTCGCCGACGCTGTAAACAAATTAACCGTCAATTCGAATTCATGTACCGCCAGCTTCACCCAGCGCGCAGGTCTTGCCGCCCTCGAAGGTCCTCAGGATTGCGTCACCACCATGGTTGCCGAGTTCCGCCGCCGGCGCGATGCAATGGTGAAAGGCTTCAACCAAATTCCGGGCTTCCGCTGCACCGTTCCCCCTGGAGCCTTTTATGCCTTCCCGAACATTACGGGAACCGGAATGGCCTCAAAGGATCTCGCCAATCTCCTCCTCAACGATGCAGGCGTCGCCTGCCTTTGGGGCACCGCTTTCGGCCAGCACGGCGACGGTTACCTGCGATTCAGCTACGCAAACTCCCTGGCCAATATTCTTGAAGCGATTGACCGAATCCGGAAGGTTTCGAGCAACTGGACGTAGGGGATTGCAAATTGGAAGTTGCAGGTTTCTTCAGTTCTAAATTGAGAAATGCAGAAACCTCCAATTTCCAGTACGGCTAAAGGCCCGGCAGAATCTCGAACGATTTGCCCTTTCGGGTACGGAACGTTCCAAAACCGCGACGGTCCAGCGTAATGATCCTGTCTGTGGCGATCTCGTCGCCAAGCAGGACAAGCGTGGCATCCGCAAAATCCATTGGCGTATCTGAGTACTTTTCGATAAGCGTCACAGCCGAAATAAGTTGTTGCGCTTGAGCGCATTCGAATATATGCACACCCACAGCATGGACAAATTCTGCGAGGTGTCTTGGACCGTGGCTGTCGTCTTTAAGAAGGTGCATTGACTCCGTAATGACAGCACTTGTCGTGCAGAGGGTTCCGGTGAAACCGTCAAGAAAGGCAGAAACCCTTTCGTGGTCCATGTCTGCCCGGTCGAGATAGGCCACCAATGGGCCGGTATCGATCAGCAGAGGTTTCAGCGCCAATTCTGCTTCCTCAGATGTTTACCCCAACCATCCTTGGGTTTTTGCAATCGCACGCTGCCTTTCAGATGGCCGGCCTTCTCCGAAATCGGTATTTCCGAAAGGGCCTGGGTGAGGAGTTCGCGGACAAGAGCGGATCGTGTCTTACCAAGAGTCTTTGCCCGCCGCGTCAAAGCTTCATCCTGCTCTCGATCTAAACGAATAGTGATCGTCTTATCCATAGCAGTCTATTGTAACACGCAGCGTAAGACACGGCGTGCTCCAGGCTCGATGCACGCCCGTGCATGCCAGTATATTTGACTGGCAATTTTCCTTGTGCTCCGGCATAAGATTAGCGCTGATACATGAGCCGACGAACGCTTCAAACAGGAGGAAGAGCATGCTATCCATGCTCGCGGTGTTGATGATGATGGCTGAGCCGAACGCGCTGTATGTCGCTACTTACATCGATGTTCAGTTGAATTCCACCAACCAGGGCGTCGCGCTGATGAAGCAGTACCGCGAAGCGACGGGTGCGGAGAAGGGGAATTCCGGGATCGATGTCGTACAGGAAATCGCGCGGCCTTACCACTTCGTGATCATTGAACTTTGGAAGGACCAGTCCTCCTTTGATGCACATGAAAAGGGCGGGCCCGCGGGGCAGTTTCGATCGAAGCTGAAAGCCATCCACAACAGTCCGTACGATCAGCGAGTGCATCAGGGACTGGCCGTTGATTCCCGGGCGTGGCCCGCTGCGCGTGGAACGGTATCCGTGGTAACACACGTGGATGTGCCGCCGCCGAGCAAAGATCAAACGGAGACCTGGCTCAAACGCGTGGCCGAAGAAAGCCGGAAAGACGAAGGCAATCTGCGTTATGACGTCTTCCAGCAAACCGCGCCTCGGACGAACCATTTCACGGTTTTCGAAGTCTGGAAAGATCGCAACGCTTTCGAATCGCATGAAACCAAGCCGCACACCCGGCAATTCCGCGAGGCACTCGCCCCCATGTTAGGCGCGCCTTATGATGAGCGTCTATACACGCCTCAATAGAAAGGTGGTCAAAAATGATCATACGGCGCATTGGTTCGATCACGATTCTGGTGCTGGCGCTTGGTGTCCTTGCACCGGCGGCGCAGCAACAAACGGCGCAGGTACCGATCAGCGAACGGGATCTGCTCGAGGGTTTGAAGAACCCTGCCCGGTGGCTGACATTTTCCGGAGACTACACCGGGCAGCGGCATAGCCCCTTGAGGCAGCTTACACCGCAAAATGTCTCAGGACTGGTTCCGCAGTGGATGTTTCAAACCGATGTGCCGGGCCTTCCGGGGCGCGGTATCGAAAATACGCCGCTAGTGGTCGATGGCATTCTCTACGTCACCGGTAACAACAATCAGGCGTGGGCAGTTGATGCGCGCACGGGCCGTTCGATTTGGACCTATCGCCGAAGGCTGCCGCCGGAGATCTCGACCAAGGTCTGTTGCGGCCCGGTCAATCGCGGCTTTGCGATTCTGGGCGATGTCCTGTACATGGGTACGCTCGACGCACACCTGGTTGCCCTGGAAAGGAAGAGTGGCGATCTGATTTGGGACGTCGCGGTTGGCGATCTGAACAAGGCGAATGCCATCACGCTGGCGCCCCTGGTCGTCAAAAATAAAGTTATTGTCGGTGTCGCCGGAGGAGATTTCTCCAGCCGCGGCTATATCGACGCCTATGATGCAAATACCGGCAAGCGCGTATGGCGTTTCTACACCGTCCCGTTGCCGGGCGAGCCCGGCGGCGATTCGTGGCCGAACGCCGAGGTTGCCGGGCGCGGTGGCGGAGCGGCGTGGGTAACCGGTAGTTACGATCCAGCGCTGAATCTCGTCTACTATGGCACGGGCAATCCGAATCCCGATTATTACGGAGACGATCGCAAGGGCGACAACCTCTACACGTGCTCGCTTTTGGCCCTCGACGCCGACACCGGAAAGCTCCGGTGGTATTTCCAATTCACTCCCCACGATGTGCACGACTGGGACTCGACGCATGTGCCCGTGCAGGCCGATCTCACGATCAATGGACAGCCTCGGAAAGTCATCATGGTCGCGAACCGGAACGGCTTCTTCTACACGCTCGACCGCGAATCCGGAAAGTTACTGGTTGCGAAGCCGTTCATTGACCACCCGAACTGGGCCAAAGAGGTTGATGCTCGAGGGCGGCCGGTCGTCATCGACGATATTGGAACTCCCGAAAAGTGCCTTCCCGACAATCATGGTGGCACCGACTTCCAACCGCCGACGTTCGATCCGGAGCGGAAATTATTCTTCGTGACAGCTCACGAGACGTGCGCGATCTGGGAACCGAAGAAACCGCCGGAACGGATCGAACTGGGCGTGCGCGTTCCCAGCGGCGGCCGGCAGTTGATGGAAGGATTCCAGCAATTCAGCGCCTTGCGGGCAATTGACCCGACCACGGGCCAGCGTGTTTGGGAACATCGTTATCGGCCTTATCCGTCTACAGTGTCGCATGACTTGACCGGCGGCCTGATGTCAACGGCATCCGGCCTCGTCTTCACCGGCGATAATGACGGATACTTCTACGCATTCGAGGCATCAACCGGAAAAGAGTTGTGGAAATTTCAACTCGGCGCGCCGGTCTGGGGTTCGGCCGCAGTCACGTATATGCTCGATGGCCGGCAATGGGTGGTCACCACCTCCGGACTGACATTCACCGCCTTCGCCTTGCCTGCAGCGCAGCGCTGAAGGGGTGGAGTCAAAATTGGCCAAAATACCTAAAATCCTGCACGAACATATCAATACCGCTTTCCCGATCAATGTATGCCTGGTCGCGACGGTGCTGCCCGACGGCTTTGCTCAAGTCACACCGCGAGGCAGCACGATGGTTTTCGATGACGAGCACCTGGCGCTGTGGGAGCGCGGCAAGGGCACGACCAACCAGAATTTAAAGGATGGAACCAAAGTTACCGTCTTCTTCAGGAAGCCGCAGCTTCGAGAAACCGGTATTCTGCCGAAAGGCGGCATCGCCCGGTTTTACGGCACCGCGGCGCTTCACAAGGCCGGTCCCGTGTACGAGGAAGTCTGGAACCGTCTCATTCAGCCCGAGAAGGACCGCGATCCCGAAAAGAAAGGGTTTGCGGTTCTAATCAAGATTGAAAGGGCGGAGGATCTCGGGGGTGCGCCACTTGAACTGTAACGAGATTCAGGCATAAGCCGCGAAACGGCAACAGATTTTAGACAGGGCGTCAGAAGCTGTGAACGAATTACAGGGCAGCATTTTCCCCTCCTTGGAAAGGAGGGGAAGCTGCGGCATCAATAAAAAGTTGCGAAGCCACCGAAGCGCCGCAGACGGGCGCGCAGCGTGAGCGCGACAGCGCGAAACATAAATAGTGGTCAATCACAAAGTGACTTGTGATTGACCACCCCGTCCGCGCCCTTTTCGGAAGGGGGACATTTTTTTGATGGCGCGGCCACCCCTCCTTGGCAAGGAGGGGAAAATGCTCACTGAACAATTCGCCGCGGCTTCGCGGCCCTTCAGCTTGCTTTTTGCCGGTGGGCGCGGTTGGAAAGGATTTCGTCGATAGCGCGCGAGTCTGCGGGTTTTGTCTCCACAGAGCGCCCGTACATTATCAGCGGATCTGCTCCAGCAGCGGAATATCTTTCGGGGCTTTCGCTGCGGGCAGCGATTTCAAATACGCGTAAATGTCTGTCAGTTCGCGGTCCGAAAGAATTTTCTCTGTAAATGCGGGCATGCCGCCTGTTGGCCGGCGTACGTAACGCGTCAGGCCCTGAAGGTTCAGAGCGGTCTGCGCAATGCGCGCGCCGTCGCGCCCACCTTGTCCGGAAGTGCCGTGGCAGTAGTAGCAGTTGTGCTTCATGAACAGACGTTTGCCTTCTTCGGCACTGCCATTGGTTTGAGCAAAAATCGGAAAACTCAGCGGGCACGCTGTCAACCCTAGCAACGCAATAAAACAGACCTTCTTCATTGGTTACCTCGGCTGAGAAACGACATCGACCAGGGCCGGTTCACCACGCTTTACGATATCGATCGCCTTCTTGAGCGCCGGTCCCAGCTCCGCGGGATTTTCAACAGGTCCGACACTAAACATTCCGTACGCTTTCGCCATAGCGGCATAGTCGATATTGGGATCCGTAATCGCATTCCCGATATCGACGCGGCTCACGTCGCGTTGCGCCCGCGCGGCCATGTCGGCGACGAACATACGTTCCTGGTGGTAAGCGCGATTGTTATGCACGACCGACAGAAGCGGGATGTGATGATGTGCGGCGGTCCACAAAACGCCGGGCGCATAATTCAAATCGCCATCGGATTGAATGTTCACGGTCAAACGCCCGTACTTCTTGTTCGCCAGAGCGGCGCCCACCGCGGCAGGCGCGCCGTAACCGATACCGTAGGCGCCGTGTCCGCCGATGAATTGATAATGTTTCTTGAAATCCCACAACCGCGTCGGCCACCAGCTCTGGAACACGACATCGGAGACCAATGACCAATCCTCATTTTTGATCACATTCCACAATTCCGCAGACATACGCGCAGTCGTAATCGGGCTGGCATCCCAGCCCCAGGCGGCTTGCTGCAAGTCC
>Ga0137394_10000607_pt1 | contig 25064 bp, 13 predicted proteins | sample czobulk116metaG_FD_108278 | JGI IMG/M metagenome (GOLD analysis project Ga0137394, IMG submission 108278) | Vadose zone soil microbial communities from Angelo Coast Range Reserve, California, USA - czobulk1.16 metaG | ecosystem: Environmental > Terrestrial > Soil > Vadose zone | place: USA...
AAGCGGCGCCCTTGCGCGAATTTCTGATCGAGAATCAGCCGCGGCGAATGTTTCCTCCCGGTGAAGTACCCGCGTATTCGAATTACGGTGTCGGTCTCGGCGGCTACATTGTCCAGCGCGCTTCCGGGCGAATGTTTGAGGACTACGTGGCCGAACATGTCTTTCAGCCGCTGGCGATGAAGCATTCCAGCTTCCGCCAGCCCCTGGCAGAAAACCTCTCGCAGCTGCCTTCCGAGGGCTACCGGGACAGCACGGAAAAGCCGGCGGTAGGTTTTGAGATTTTTACGCCGGCTCCGGCGGGCGGCGTTTCGTCTACAGCTTCGGACATGGGCCGGTTCGCGGAGGCCCTTTTGAATGGCGGCGAACTGGACGGCCACCGGATTCTGAAGCCAGAAACGCTACAGGCGATGTGGACAAAGCAGTTCGGCACTTCCGACGCGCTACCCGCAATGTGCATGGGCTTCTATCAGACCTGGAGCAACAAACTACGCTTCATCGGTCATGACGGCGACCTCATCGCTTTCCACAGCATGTTTCTCGTCGAGCCGAAAGAGAAGCTTGTGATTTTCATTTCGTACAATTCCGCGGGCGCAGCAGGCAAAACGCGCACGGAGACGCTGACTTCTTTCGCGGACCGCTATTACCCGTCCGCGCAGGCGCCTGAATTTCAGAAGCGTGCCGCCGAAGAAGTCAAAGCCATCAAGGGAACCTACCAATCCACCCGACGCGCGGACAGTACCAAGCTGAGTCTCGGCAATCTGATTTCACAAGGGGACGCCGACGTGGATAAGGACAGTGTCCTGAAGGTAGACGAATTCAAGGACTTGCGCGGCCACGTGCGAAAGTGGAAACCGATCGGCAAGGACTTGTGGCAGGACGAAAACGATCAAAGGCGGATGTTCGCGATCCGCGACAGCGCAGGGAAGATTGTGCGTATCGCCGTGAATTTTCCCGGAGTTCAATTCGAACGAGTGGTCTGGTATGAAAACAGCAACTTGATCTTGCCAGTTCTGGGCGTTAGCCTGGCGATCCTAATATTCGTAATCGTGGCTTCTTTGGTTCGCGTGGGCCGACGCGTCCTCATGTCCAAACGGCCCACCTTCCAGCCGCAGCCGGGAACGCTTCGGCTGACGCTGGTGCCACGCCTTTCCGCGATCGCCTGGATCGTTCTCACAATCGGAACGGGAGTCCTCATGTCCCGCCTGGCGAATGAGTCCATGCTGCCGAGTCACGACGTGGACAAATATTTTGTGATGATGAATCTTGTCACCGGGCTCGCGATTTTCTTCAGCGTGTTCGCGGTCGTGTCCGGTTTGCTAGTTTGGCGGCGCTCCGAGGTTCGCTTCATTTCCAAGCTGAAGTTCTCGCTGGTCGCGTTTGCCTGCCTGTTTCTATCGTGGTTCTCCGTCCACTGGCACCTGATCGGCCCCGCCCACCGCTTCTAGAAAGGGAACTACCTCGGCATCGCTCCGAGTGAAGAATCGGGCCGCGCCGATAACCTTGTATTTCTTAAAAGTTGAGAAATTTACGAGAGAAACTGGTGGGCCTGGGTGGACTTGAACCACCGACCTCGCCCTTATCAGGGGCGCGCCCGGGGTCTTTAGGGCCTTTCGCCTTACTGTTCAAATAGTCCTAGTAAGCCTTTTATAACAAACAACATACGTCGTATATGCACGGTCATGCACGACCTTGCGCAACGATGCGATATGTGCCCGGATTTTTGGCAAATTTTTGGCAAAAATGCAATAATGGCGACCAAGAGTTGGCGACTCAAATGGAGGATCTAGCCTATGGCGCGAACTGTAAGTAACAAGGAACTCGCCAGTAGAACAGCACGGAGATCATTGCCAATCGGTCTGCGAATCTGGCTGCGGTTATCGCCAGGCAGAACGCTAGGCTACAGAAAGGGTAGTAAGGGTGGTGTTTGGCTGGCGCGCTACTATGACGCGGGTTTCAGACTGGAAGAAAAGCTCGGATTGGCCGACGACATCATTGATGCCGAAGGTGCGCGGGTATTGGACTTCACGCAAGCACAAGAAAAGGCCCGGACGTGGTTTTTGACGGCGACGGCGCTGGCCACAGGTCAACACGTTATTCAGCCTGGAGGTTACATTGTGAAGCAATGCTGCCTAGAATATTTGCAGCACCTAGAACGACGTGGCGCTCCTGACCATCGGCATACGAAGTACGATCTAGACGCCTATGTGATTCCCAAGCTCGGTACTCTGCAAGTCGCCAAGTTGACGCGCCCAAAGCTCGAGCAATGGCGCGCAGATATTGCCGCCAGCCCAAGACGAACGAATCGGAAACACGAGCAGGAAAACGAACCGCATGTCCAGACCGAAGAGGATCTCCGAAAGCGTCGGGCTACTGCAAACAGAATTATGCGGCGTCTGCGGGCTGCATTGAACCTGGCACTAACAGAAGGCCGCGTCAATGCGAATCCTATGGCGTGGAAGGTGTCGCCATTTGAAAACGTCGAAGTCGCACGAGCAGTTTTCCTCAGTGAGACGGATCAGCGGACCTTTGTGAAGGCATGCGCAAAGGAAAAGGACTTTCAGAGGCTTGTTCGGGCTGGCCTATACACTGGCGCCAGGTATGGAGAATTAGGCCGGTTGGGCGTCGGCGATTTCAACGCTTCGGCGGGTACCCTTTTCATAGCGAAATCCAAGGGCGGTCAGCAGAGGTACGTTCACCTCGACCCAGAGGCTACGCGATTTTTCCGTGAAGTGTGTACCGACCGCGATCTGGGTGAGGCGATGTTATTACGCGAGAGTGGTGACCCCTGGGTCAAAGACAACCAAAGGAAACCAATGCGGCGCGCCTGCGCGCTTGCGGAAATTAAACGTTTCGGATTTCATCAGTTGAGACACAGTGCAGCGAGCCGATGGATCACTTTGGGTGTTTCCTTGAAAGTTGTCGCGGAGCAATTGGGGCATGTTGACACCAAAATGGTCGAGCGATATTACGGACACCTAGCTAGTGGCCATATAGCACAAACCTTCAGGGCACTACCCGGAGTTGGCCTGGACAAGGCTGCGAAGGTCAGAGGGAAGGTTCTGATTCCGATGCCTGTCAAGCGCAGCGCGTAGCTCACCGCAGCCAAGCGGACTCATAAACTGTGGCAGCGCAATTTGAACAAACGACATAGCTGTAAATTGTGAAAGCTAATCCGCATTGGCATGGATTCGGGTCGCTCCCAATGCGAACGCTCAATCGCCGCAATGGGTTAGAATCTCAGGGCATGCTCGACGCTAAACTTCGTGAGGCATACCAAAACACCGAATTCGTCGTTGATGGCCCCGGTGGCCAGATCACGCTCCGCGTTGGAGAAACGAACCAGGAGATTGATACATTGCTCAAATCCCACGGCGCCTCGAAATGCGCCTACATAACCGCCTGGAATCCGCATTCCGTGAGATTGGAGGTTGGCAAAAATTCTCGACGCCAAGCCGAGCTCGTCGAAAAGGTTCGCCATCTTGGTCATCCCTTTTTGGTGGGTCGAGGGATCGCCGCAAACAAAGAATGGGCGCCAGAAGAGAGCGTCCTAGTGATCGGTATTGATCGGAGTCTTGCGCTGGAATTGGGTCGCACCTTTGGCCAAAACGCGATCGTCTTTATCGAAGTCAACCGAACCGCCGAATTGTTGTTTTGCAGTTAGCCAAAACTGCGGTGCGAGTTTCACGCCGCAGAGGACTTGCTGACCTTTGCGCTGCACCCCTCTACTGGTTTTAGGTCGCAAAGTAGTGGCGCGATTGCTGTATGACCGCTGTAAACGGCTAGTATAGAATCCATATAGTTAACGTGGTGATCGATGATTCCGTGCCCAGAAATCGGCCAACTAGTTGTTGTCCGCAAGCGGCCCTTCGTGGTTGCCGAGATCGTGCCTTCTGTCACCAGCCCTTCGTGCCCCAACCACCTTCTTAGGCTCTCTTCGGTGGAAGACGATGGTTTGGGTGAGGAGCTGGAGGTGATCTGGGAGTTAGAGCCCGGCACTTCGATTCACCAAAAGTCCACCCTACCCGTTCCAAGCGCTTTCGACGATCCCAACCGGTTGCAGGCATTTCTAGACGCTGTCCGCTGGGGAGCCATATCCCAGTCCGACGACCGAGAGCTTCATTCACCCTTCCGCAGCGGTATCGAAATCGAGGAGTATCAGCTCGACCCAGTAGTGCGTGCGCTCTCTATGCCACGGGTGAATCTATTGATCGCGGATGATGTAGGTCTCGGCAAGACGATTGAAGCCGGACTGGTCGTTCAAGAACTCATACTTCGCCACCGGGTTAGATCAGTTCTGATTGTTTGTCCTTCGTCTCTCCAAATACAGTGGCAAGACGAAATGCGCGACAAGTTCGGGCTGGAATTTCGAATTATCGATAGTGAGAGCATCAGTCAACTCCGACGCAAACGCGGAATCCACGTTAATCCCTGGCTGCATTTCCCACGCCTGATCACGTCCATCGACTTCCTGAAACGCGAACGACCGTTGCGCTCTTTCAAAGAGACATTGCCGAGTGGGGACGAACCCACTTATCCGAGGGCCTACGACTTGCTTATCGTCGATGAAGCCCACAATGTTGCCCCGTCTGGTCGGGGAAAGTACGCTACAGATTCAATGAGGACGCTGGTCATTAGGAGTCTGGCCTCTCATTTCGAACACAAACTCTTTCTGTCAGCCACTCCCCACAACGGATACCGGGAGAGCTTCTCCGCACTGTTGGAATTACTCGACAACCAGCGGTTTGCCCGCGCTGTCATGCCAGATCGTGCCCAGCTCGATGCGGTGATGGTTCGGAGGATGAAATCTGAACTCAAGCTGAATTGGGATGGCACTCGGCGTTTTGCCGAACGCATCGTCAAGCACATGGAAGTGCCGTACACAGAAGAGGAGCGATCTGCTCACCATTTGCTTCAAGATTATTCAGCTCTTCGTCTAAAGAATGCTGATACCACCGGAGAGCGGTTCGCGGCAGAGTTTGTCTTGAAACTCCTAAAGAAAAGACTGTTTTCCTCACCCGCGGCTTTTAGCACGACACTCGACAAGCACATTGCGTCTGTCGGCGCACGCAAAGCTCCCTCCACTCTTCAAAGAGAATTCGACGATTACGATCAGGACTACTCCGATGACGATCAGTATGAGGCTGAAACCGCAGAGGTCGTGAGTTCTGCAAGCCAAGCGTTGTCTCCACTTTCCGAAGACGAGCGCAAACTCCTGAAGCAGCTAAACCAGTTTGCGAACAAATCCAGCCAGCGAGCGGACTCCAAGGCACAAACACTAATTGATTGGCTCAAGAAATCGTTGCGTCCGGACGGAAAATGGAACACTGAACGCGTCATAATTTTCACCGAGTATCGAGCCACGCAAAAATGGCTCTTTAACCTGCTAGCACATCATGGTTTGGCAGAGGAAGGTCGATTGGAATTAATTTACGGTGGAATGCAGAGCGAAGAGAGAGAGCGCATCAAGGCCGCATTCCAAGCAAATCCCAAGGACTCTCCAGTCAGAATCTTACTGGCAACCGACGCTGCATCGGAAGGGGTAAATCTTCAAAACCACTGTTCGAAATTGATTCATTACGAGATTCCTTGGAACCCGAACCGGATGGAGCAGCGGAACGGTCGCGTCGACCGGCACGGCCAACGAGCAGCGGAAGTTCATATTCATCATTTTGTGGGACAAGGCTTTAACTCAGCGGAGATGTCGGGCAAGGTCGGAAACCTCGAAGCTGACCTCGAATTTCTGATGCGCGCGGCGCTGAAAGTAGAAACCATTCGCGAAGACTTGGGCAAAGTAGGACCAGTAATCGCCTCCCAAGTTGAAGAAGCAATGCTTGGAAAGCGAACACGGCTCGATACATCCCGCGCCGAACAAGAAGCTGAGCCGGTACGCCGAATGTTGAAGTTCGAGCGCAAGTTAAGAGAGCAGCTTGCAAAGCTCGCGGAGCAGCTCGATGAAACGCGCAAGGAGTTGAAACTGACTCCGGAGCATATCGAAAACGTTGTTCGGGTTGGGCTTGAGCTCGCGGGCCAACCTCCTCTGGTCGCCGTTAAATTAGACGGCATTTGGCCCGACCCAAACGAGATTAGAAAGTCTTCCCCGGTATTCCGTTTACCAGCGCTGTCGGGATGTTGGGCACTCTGCGCCGAAGGACTGGCGCATCCGCACACACACCAGATCCGTCCCATTGTCTTCGATCCCGTTTTGGCAGGGGGCAGAGATGACGTGGTCCTCGCCCACCTTAACCATCGTCTCGTTCAAATGTGCCTGCGGTTGCTCCGTGCGGAAATCTGGAAACTTGGCGCCACTACCAAGCAACTGTCGCGTGTCTCTGCTTGTCTTGTCGAAGACTCCTCTCTTTCCAATCCGGTCGTGATTGCCCATGGTCGCATTGTGGTTCTGGGAGGCGACAATCATCGCATTCATGAAGAAATCATCACAGCTGGCGGTGCATTCATTGAAGGCCGGTACCAGCGACTGAATGTGGGGGAGACCAAATCTGCTTTTGCGGCAGCAACATCTATCGCAGCACCCGAACCTATCCAACTTCGACTACAGGCACTATGGTTGAAGAACGACGAAGCAGTAATGGCTGCTCTGGAAGCAAGAAGCAGCGAGCGTACGAAGAATTTAGAGAAAAACCTTCAGGAAATTGCCGAGAAAGAAGTAACGAAGCTGAAAAACGTGATGCAGGAATTGCGGCGGGCAATCCGCGAAGAATTGGAGCGCAAGGACGGCCCGCAATTGTTACTGGACCTCGGAGGGGACGAGAAGGCCCAGCGAGAGCGAGACCTGTCTGCACTTCGGCGCAGGCACGATGAAATCCCAGCTGAAATCGAACGGGAATCGGCGCACCTGCGCGATCGCTATAGAAATCCAACTGCACGGCTGTTCCCAGTTGCTGTCACTTTTCTGATTCCACGAAAGCTTGTGCGTGCGCTCGGAGGAGGTCACTCATGAGCGTCGCACGACATCACGCGGACTGGCTCTCGCTCCTGGAAATCTCCGGCCCTTTCGTTTCCATGCCGGTATTGATGCGCGTCTTCCCCCAAGGTCTAGATCCGCGAGATCCAGAACAGGCACGGCAGCTGCGACTCGCATACGAAGAATGGCAGTGCAACCCTGCAGGTCCAGGGAAACACCGCGCTTGGATCAATCAGGTATTGACTGGGCTGCTGAGTTTTCCCACGGATCTGATTGCAGAAGGGCAAAGCTTGCCTCCAGGTCTGAGCGCTTCGATGGCTGAGTATGGGGAAACTCTGCGGGCAGATATGGCGCTCGTGGGACCGAAAGGAACTGATGCCGCGGGAAAGCCGCAGCTTCTCGTAAGCCTCTACCCGCTAGATCAATTGCTTGAACGGCCTGTTTCCGGCAAGCATTGGAAGGCGTCGCCTGGTACGCGGATGATGGAGCTTCTTCACGCGTCAGATGTCCCTGTGGGCCTGGTGACGAACGGCGAGCAATGGATGCTGGTTTTTGCTCCCCGCGGTGAAACGACGGGCTTCACCTCCTGGTACGCCAATCTATGGATCGACGAGTCCGTCACTCTGCGAGCTTTTCATTCCTTACTTTCCATAAACCGCTTCTTCGGAGTAGCCGCAACTGACACCCTTTCCGCACTATTAATGGACAGCTCGCAAGACCAACAAGAAGTCACCAGTCAATTAGGCGAACAGGTTCGTGGTGCCGTTGAAGTTTTGATACAGGCATTTGATCGCCTCGATCAGGAGAGTGGACGCATTTTGCTAAGGGGTGTCGAGGAGAAGACCCTTTACGACGCGGCTCTCACCGTCATGATGCGTCTGGTCTTCTTATTCTCCGCGGAAGAACGCGGCCTGCTTCATCTCGGAAGACCAATCTACGACAACAACTACGCGGTATCGACATTGCGAGAGCAGCTGCAAGAAGTTGCCGATCGTCACGGTGAAGAGGTACTGGAGCGGCGCTTTGACGCCTGGTCTCGTTTACTTTCCAGTTTTCGCGCCGTTCACAGTGGCGTGCAACACCAAGACTTGCTGATGCCAGCTTACGGTGGCTCTCTATTCGATCCCGACCGGTATTCCTTTCTCGAAGGACGCCCGCGAGAAACCGACTGGCACGTCACGTTTGCCGAGCCGCTGGCGATCAACAATCGCGTCGTACTGCATCTGCTCAAATCGCTTCAGATGTTGCAAGTCAAAGTTGCCGGCGGCGGCCCGGCCGAGGCACGGCGAATCAGCTTCCGCGCGCTCGACATCGAACAGATCGGGCACATTTACGAAGGTCTGTTAGACCACACCGCCTACAGAGCTCGGGATACGGTGCTCGGGCTTGTCGGTACGCGAAAGAATCCCACTCCGAATATCACCCTGGACGAACTCGAAAAGCTTTCCGAGCAGGGGGAAGCTACGCTCCTTGAGGAACTCAAAGAATTAACTGAGCGTAGCATTCCTGCATTAAAGAAAGACTTGGCGATAGACGTAAGCAAAGAAAACCACGATATCCACATCGCATGTGGCCAGAACGAGAAATTGGCAGCGCGAATCATGCCGTTTGCTGGTCTTCTTCGAGCCGATTCTTTTGACCACGCAGTCATTGTTCTAGGCGGAGGAATCTGTGTCGGCCAGGGCACTTCCCGCCGCGGTACGGGGACTCACTACACGCCGCGAAGCCTAACTGAGCAGATCGTCCAACGCACGCTGGAGCCAGTCGTCTATTTGGGTCCCTCTGAGGGACTAACAAAAGAACATTGGGAGTTGAAGTTACCGCGAGAGATTCTCGACCTGAAGATTTGCGACATGGCAATGGGCTCCGGCGCCTTTTTAGTTCAAACATGTCGCTATCTGTCCGAAAGGTTGGTCGAGGCTTGGGAGAATCTCGAAAAGGCACACCCTGGAGAATTGCTAAGCACACCGGAGGGCCTCTTCTCAAAGGGGCTCCCCACTGAGCGATTAGTCCCTAAAGACGCGGTCGAACGCCTCGCAATTGCTCGCAGAGTTGTGGCGGATCGCTGTCTCTTTGGTGTAGACATCAACCCGATGGCGGTAGAGATGGCCAAACTCTCGATCTGGCTGATTACAGTCGACAAAATGCGCCCATTCACCTTCCTGGACCATGCTCTCAAGTGCGGCGATTCGCTTGTAGGACTCCACAGATTGAAGCAATTGGAGACCTTCAGCCTCGATGACTCAAAAGCTACCCAGGCAATCATCCTCTCGAACTATGATCTGCTCATCCAAGGCGCTAGCGCAAAGCGTCGTCAACTTGAAACTCTACCGAGCAACGATGCGGTCCAAATAGCGACAAAGGAGTGTCTGAACGCTGAGGCTGAAGATCTTTTGAGCAAGCTTAAGCTCGCTTCTGACCTGCTCATGGTCGCAGCGCTGACAAATGGCAGCCAGCAGGAAAGAGAAGTGGCGCGAGTCGGTGCTCACCTTAACGCTACCGAATTTATTTCCAAACCGCTGGAGGAATTTCGCCAATTTGTTCGTGAGCAGCTGAGTGGACGGCGCACCTTTCACTGGCCCTTGGAATTTCCCGAAGTTTTCGAGATGGGTGGCTTTGACGCCTTTGTGGGCAATCCGCCCTTCCTCGGAGGGAGGCGCATTTCGTTTAGGCTGAGCAGCGAACTTCTTGCTTACTTGAAGTCTTGGCTTCACGGTCCGGCCGGAACGACGGATATGTGCGTTTATTTTCTCCTTCGAACCGCTACCTTGTCCAAGGGTGCTGGATATATCGGTTTAGTCTTGAGTGACATCATTTCTCAAGGTGAGTCGCGGACCAATGGCTTGGAATATCTTTTGTCCCACGGTCTTATTGTCTACGATTGCATTTCTTCCACGGATTGGCCAGGCCAAGCTGGCGTTAAAATTTCCCATCTTCACCTCACCAAAAACCCATGGCGCGGCACAAAAACCCTGAATGGCCAGACCGTAGAAACGATTAACGCCTATCTACAGGCTGATGAGAGCAAACGAAGCCCTCAGAAGCTGCCTTCCAATGAGGGGCTTTGCTATTCGGGGCATTATTTGATGGGACAGGGTTTTGTCCTGGACGAACAAGAAGCCAAAGAACTTTTGCGCGTAAATGCGAAAAGCAATGAAGTCATCTTCCCTTACATTAGGGGAGACGATGTCAATAACACTGTGAACCAAGCCTCGGGACTCTTTGCTATCAACTTCTCGATGCGGACGCTTGAAGTGTGCCGGCGAGAATATCCCGAATGTCTGGAATTGGTGCGCCGCACGGTAAAGCCAGAAAGAGACTTAGTTAAGAGGAAAGCCAATCGGGAGCGTTGGTGGCGATACGCGGAAGCACGCCCAGGTTTGGAAAAGGCGCGCCAAGAATTGGAACGAGTTCTAGTTCAACCTTTTACGGCAAAATACGTTCTCCCGACATTCGTTGATGCTAACTGCGTGTTCGCGCACCCGCTAGTCGTGATCGTGAGGGCTTCATATGCCATTTACGCATGTTTGCAATCCACCCTTCATGAGAAATGGGTATGGCAACACTGTTCAACAAGTCTCGACCTCTTCCGTTACACAGCTAGTACCGTCTTGGAGACCTTTCCTTTCCCAACTCTCGGAAAGGAACTCGAAGCCTTAGGCAGCGCTTATTATGGGTGGCGTCAACACCTGATCGCCTCAAGTAATGAGGATCTGAATAGAATTTACAACCGTTTTCATGACGGCGGGGAAAAGTCGAAGGAAATAGAGCGCCTTCGCGAATTGCATGTCGAACTAGACCTGAATGTCACCAAAGCATATGGTTGGACAGACCTCAACTTAGAACATGGATTCTACGAGACCAAGCAGGGAATGCGCTATACCATTACCAACGCCGCTCGCAGTGCAGTTCTCGACCGCTTACTAGCCCTGAATCACCAGCGTTTCGAGGAGCAGACCAGAGCCAGCGTGAGCACAACTAAAGCGCAAGCCGTTTCAGCCAACGCCCACGCTACCAAAGCGAAACCCGAGGATGACACTTTACAAGACAGGCTTTTTGCCGCGGAGGATTCCGAATGACCTTGTCGACCCCCTCACACACAATCCGAGATTCCCTTACTGACATGGTCGTCAAAGACCTGCTGGGTCCTGCGGGTGGCTCGGAAGAAGAACTCGACCAACGAGAAGACCACGTCTATCAACGCTACTTGATCGGTATGTTGGCACCGAAGTCTTTGGAAATCCCTGGCGAAGAAATGGACGAGTTGGCAACGGACGAGAGCGAAGACGGCGAAGAAGGAACTGCAGAGTGTGGTGTCCCCGCGGGAAGCGCCTATTTCCCTTCGTCAATGGGTATGAGCTTTGTGGTCGACGGACACACAACGGAAATCGAAATCGAAACAGAGTGGGGCCGCTACTTACGCATTAAGAGCGAGAGCCAGGTCAAGAAAGACGGGAACCCGGCCCCAGTGTGGAAGCGCGAACACATAGTGGGCCAAACCCTTACTCTAGAGATGAAGGCCGGCCCGATCGAGCCGTTCACGCCGCGTGTCAGCCAGCCCTTGTTGTTATTGCAAGGACGCATGCGAATGACCAAGGACGGCTGGGTCGTGACCGTATTTCTGATCAACAACCAGTTAGAGCGTACTGCCAAGAACGAGCCCAAAGATGAAGTCTGGGTCTTCCAACCCAAGATTCGCGTTCATGGTGCTGAAGGCCAGCCAATCTTTGTTCAGCGGAAAGGCGTCAAGGGCGACCTCTCGAAGATGGACCCTCTGACGCGCGAAGAGATTGAAACACTGGAAATGTTATACCGGCACCAGCGCGAATTCGCCGCGGGCCATGGAGTTTCTATTCACGCCACCCTGCCTGAGCCATTCGCGGAGAAAGCAACCCAGGTTGAAACCGAATGGGCGCCAATTTTCGAAGTTGCGCAGCAAACCCCTCGGACAACAGCGGACGACCCCAACCTGAGTAGCTTGATCCTAGACATGCAATTGCTCGCCGAACTCCCAAAGAAGGATTTAATTGCGAGTCTTCGCAAACTCGAAGTTGCTTATGGAATCTGGATTCGCGCTGAGGATGCCAAGCGGTCGAATCCGAACGAGAAATTGGCGGGACATGAGCAAGCCGCGGAGCGAGCCATCGCGGCGTGCACTCGCGCACAGGCACGAATCAAGGCGGGCATCGATCTGATCGAGAGTGACCAAAATGCAGAAGAAGCTTTTCGGTTTGCCAATCGAGCCATGTGGAAGCAGCGTATTCACTCCATATTCTCGCGGAAGGTTCGGAAGAAGGAACTGAAACCAGAAGACGGAACTGAAACTCTTGAAACAGCTAACAATCGCAGTTGGCGCTTGTTTCAGCTGGCGTTCATCCTGCTGAACCTACCGAGCTTGACTGAATTGCATCACCCGGACCGCAGCCACGAGACAGAAGCTATTGCAGATTTACTGTGGTTTGCGACGGGCGGCGGTAAAACGGAAGCTTATCTCGGTTTGACGGCATACACTTTGGCCCTTCGACGATTACAGGGGGAGATAGAAGGCCGTCGCGGAGATCACGGTGTCGCCGTCTTGATGCGCTACACCTTGCGTCTTCTGACCCTGCAGCAATTCCAACGTGCCGCCGCTCTCTTATGTGCTTGTGAAGCGATTCGAAGAGAGGATACGAAGAAGTGGGGCGATACTCCTTACCGCCTGGGACTTTGGGTCGGGCGCAACACCACACCAAATACGCTTGCAAAGGCGGCTGAATCCCTGCGGCAAGGTCGTCTCGGAGGGCGTCCAACAGTTAGCGGAACACCTCACCAGATCACCTCGTGCCCTTGGTGCGGAACAGAAATCAGGGAGGCGCATTTAAGGGTGTACGAGGCACCAAGCGACGTTGGACGCTGCGTGACCTATTGTGGCGACAGCCTGGGGCGCTGTGAATTCTCGGAAGCGAAGTCACCGCGGGAGGGGCTTCCTGTAATGGTGGTTGATGAGGATATTTACAGACATCCCCCGTCCTTGCTCATCGCGACCGTCGATAAATTTGCCCAGATGCCATGGCGTGGCGAAACTCAGATGTTATTTGGCAAGGTAAATGGGATTTGCACACGACATGGTTTTCGCTCACCAGAGATCGACGATGCGAATTCTCACCCACCAAAAAACGGTTTGCCGAAGGGTCAAACACTCCACCACGAATTCCTGAGACCGCCGGATCTGATTATTCAGGACGAGCTACATCTGATCAGCGGGCCGTTAGGCTCGATGGTTGGGCTCTACGAGTCTGCAATCGATGAACTTTGTTCGTGGGATGTCGGCGGCAACCGCGTCAGACCAAAAGTGATCGCTTCGACCGCTACGATTCGACGGGCACCAGATCAAGTTCGGAAACTCTTCGTGCGTGAACTCGAAGTTTTTCCCCCGCAGGGAACGAGCATTCAGGACAGCTTCTTCGCCCTTCAGCGTCCCGTTGGCGAGAAATACCCAGGACGACGATATTTGGGTATTTGCGCCTTCGGTCGTCGCTATCCTGTAGCGATGATTCGAACGTACGTAGCCTATATGGCCGCGGCCCAGGTGCTCTTCGACCAGTACGACAATCTTGCGGATCCGTGGATGACTGTTGCCGGGTATTTCAACTCTATCCGGGAACTCGCGGGCACACGCCGACTTGTGGAAGACGATATTCGCGCCCGTTTGCGTGACGCCGACCAGCGTGGACTCGGAAAGCGTCGCGTAAGGGCCGTAGAAGAACTCACTTCGCGGAAGTCCGGCACGGACATTCCAAAGATTCTCGAACGTCTAGAAGCGAGGTTCGACAAGGCTCTTGAAGCTCAGCGAACCCAGGAAAGAAAAGATGGGAAACCACCTAGCTCCCTGACGCCCTACGATGTCGTACTCGCCACAAATATGATCTCTGTCGGAGTTGATGTCGATCGTCTGGGGTCGATGATCGTGGCAGGGCAACCGAAGAATACTTCAGAGTATATACAAGCAACAAGCCGTGTTGGCCGCTCGACCGAGGGGCCCGGTCTGGTCTGCACTGTGTACAACTGGGCTCGTCCGCGGGACCTTTCTCACTACGAAAGGTTCGAGCACTACCACGAAACCTTTTACAAACATGTCGAAGCGCTGTCCGTCACGCCATTCTCAGCACGCGCCCTTGATCGGGGACTCTCTGGTGCAATGGTGGCTATGATGCGCTTGTCGGATGAACATTTGAACGGGAACCAGGCCGCTGGGCAATTAAGGGACACAGATGCTTTGATGCCAAAGGTCTTCGAAAGACTGACCAAGCGTGCAGAGGATGCGACACACGATAGGCTAGCGGCCGAAAGAGTCCTCGACATGCTGGAACGGCGAAGAGATGAATGGCTGCGACGTGTTCATGGCCAGAAGGACCATCGACTTTGCTACGAGCCCGAAGGTGCTGCGACTGTCGGCCTGTTAGAACACACTTCTCTGCAGGATTGGGAATTGTTCACCTGCCTTGACTCTCTGCGTGATGTAGAGGGGACAGCAAACTTGGTTTTAGATCAACGAGCTTCGGGTTTGAGTACGGATTAATTGACGCTCCTGGAGGGATATGAACGAAATTGGTGAGATTCGCCCGACTCAACTGATCTTCACGTTTGGCGTGGGGGCGCTTGTAGACCTGCCGAACATGTCGGCCCTAATAATGGGATTGGACGACTGGAATACTCAATATTGTCGCGAAATTCAGGAAGACCGATTGGTTGCAGCAATACAGCGCCGACTTGGTCCCCAAGTTTCCAAACTCTTTCTACCACCGATCACCCTGGACGACACGAAAACTGATCCCGGTGCACCAGCTATCGGGGTGCCCGTCGCACCGTTCCCGCGGTGGATGCGATGCTCATTGTGCGACACTCTGGCTACAGTCGAGTCTGGCGTCTTTCGGCTAAAGCAGGATCCTTGGCGACCCGACCGAACGGAATATCAACACGAGGGATGCAGTCGAGCCAGGGGCGCAGGCAATCCGTCCGCATTGTCCGTGCGCTTTCTTCTGGCATGTCGCGAAGGGCATCTAACCGACTTCCCGTGGGTCGAATTTGTCCACAAGGGCAACGTACCTTGTAAGCCCGCTCAGCTTACACTTCGTGAGTACGGAATCTCCGGGGATGCTTCCGACATCATCGTCAAATGTCTTGAATGCAATCTTGACAGGCGCATGGCTGATGCTTTTGACAGAGATACCAGCTTTGCCTGCCCGGCACACCACCCGCACCTCAGGCTGATTGAAAGCAAAGGATGCAAAGAACAAGCGCGGACCATTCTACTCGGAGCCTCAAACAGTTGGTTTGCAGTTTCGCTGTCCGCGCTCTCAATTCCTCAGGCGAGCGATCGCCTAGGTAAACTTGTGGAGGAGAAGTGGGTAGACCTCAAAGGCATTGATTCCTCTGACGAGGTCCTCTTCTATCGAAAGAATATCCAGAAATTCCCTCAGCTCATCACGCTTTTTTCAGAGTTTAGCAACGCAGAGATCTGGGAGACGATAGAAACTAGACGTGCAGGTGTTGGAAAGCACGGTGGTCCGGTAGAAGACTTGAAGCTACCCGAATGGCAAGTTTTCTCCGACCCGGATGAAGCGGCAGAAAACAGGGATTTCAAATTGCGAAAGGTAGCATCGCCAAAGGATTTCGAAACTTGGTTCGAGAGCACGGTCTTAATCGAACGTATCCGGGAAGTCAGAGCCTTGGTCGGATATACGCGAATCGAGTCGAACGCTGACTTCGCTGAAGTAACACAGCTAAAAGATACCAGGATGAGCCCAATCTCCCGAACTGCGCCGACGTGGCTACCCGCATCTGAAGTTCGGGGTGAAGGCATCTTTCTTCGACTTCGTGAGGATGTCGTTCTCTCATGGGAAGCCAAGGACTCGGTCACGTCACTTGAGAAGGACTTCTTTGAGTCACACAGGCATTGGCGCAAATTGCGCAAACTCGATCCCTTCCATGAGGGATTCCCAGGAATCCGTCTAGTTCTTCTCCACTCCCTTGCTCATGCATTGATGCGACAGATTGTCCTTGATTGTGGCTACAGCTCCAGCAGCATCCGCGAACGGCTCTACTCTCGCAATCCGGACGAGGACGGTGGACCAATGGCTGGGATCCTCCTCTACACTGCCGCTCCAGACAGCGAAGGTACTCTCGGTGGCCTCGTGGAACTTGGAGATCCCCTTTCCCTTGGGCGACACCTTAAACAGGCTTTGGAGAGCGTGAGAATCTGCGCTTCAGATCCGCTTTGTTCTGAGCACCCCCCTTCTAACGATGGGCGTGGAATTCATGCCGCCTGTTGCCATGCTTGCCTCTTCGCGCCCGAAACTTCCTGCGAACGCGGCAATCGCTATCTTGACCGCTCCGTTCTCGTCGAAACCTTTACCGGCCTTGGCACAGCATTTTTCGCCGAGTGACGCATGAGCGTGCCCGAAATCAGCGCTGCAATCGACAAGCTACTTCGGAAAGCACCGACCGATTGGCTTGATGAAGTATGCAAGGTAGTCCGATGTTGGCCGAATGACGCACACGCAGATCAAATGGTCGCAAACCTACCCTTTACGCACAATGGCGACCTCGCATTCCTGCTGAGAGAAATCGTCCGGTCGGCTGAGGGAAGGATGTCATGGGAAGCTTTGGCCACGTCGATTGAGGTGTGTGCTTCGGCCCGTTCTATATGGGAGCTTGAACATCAAATCGAATTGCTTTGGTCTGGGCCGTCGCCCGCGAACCGCGTTCCCGCCCGTCGAATCGATCAGGTTCTATACGATCTGATATCCGGCGCAAAACGGGAGATTTTGTTAGTTACGTTTGCTGCGTACAAAATCAAGCTTCTGACGGACGCTCTGATCGCAGCATCTAGACGAGACGTTTCCATTCGCCTAGTTTTGGAATTCGAAGAGGCTTCGCAGAATCAACTAGCGATGGATGCCCTTAGAGCTTTCCCCCCTGACCTGATAGCGCGCGCAGAAATCTATTTCTGGCCGCTCGCGATGCGGGAGTGCAACGAATTTGGAAAACCTGGGAAGCTACATGCCAAGGCGGCAGTAATCGACGAGCAAGCATTACTCTCCAGCGCAAACTTAACCGATGATGCATTCACTAGGAATCTCGAAATAGGAGCACTTTTCGTCGGCGGGGAGATTCCCAGGCGACTTCGGGATCACTTTGAGCAGTTGATCTTCGCAGGCACGCTGGCCCGATGGTCGTTGAAGTGAGTCGGTCGGAAATAAAGGGAGGCCTACGCGGCCTGCGACTCGGCTTTCTCATGTATCGGTTTGCCTTGGATAAAGTCGGCGGCCTTCTGAGCGTGCGAAGCGGCAGAAACAAGCAAACGCGAATCCGACTTGAGCCGCGCAATCCAAGTCTTGAGATAGGCAGCAGAGTTTTCAAGTGTCTTCTGTTCGATTCCCGCAATGCCGCATAGCATGGCAGCTGTCATCTCCGCGATGAGTTCCTCTTTTGAATAGGATTCCGAGCCAAAGGAAACATGGTTGTCGAAGTTGTCCCGGTGCAAACGCTTTGCGTGTCCCGTGCTGTGTGCCAGTTCGTGAAACTCGGTGGCGTAATACTCTTCTGATGAGTGAAAGAGTCCTCGTGCTGGCATGCCGACCACGTCGCTGCTCGCCGAGTACCACGCTGTATCGGATTGCTCGAATGCTGGAGGATTTGGCATCTTCGCCACGATCTGTTCGCACGCCGCGATGGGATCGTTGGTGCGCGCCTCCTGCAGGAGTGAGGCGGGGATGTCGATATTTTCTGTTTGTGCAAAATTAAAGACGTTGTAGTAGCGAAGAAGAATATGGCGCGATGTGTCTTTTGTGCCGTCTGACTTGACGGTTTCTTGTTCTTCGCCAACGTTCCAAAAGATGACAGCGGAAGACTTTTCACCCTTCCGAATCTTTCCGCCCAGCTTCGATGCCTGATTGAAAGTAAGCCAAAATCGTGACGGAAACCCCTGCGAGGCAAGAGTAAAAACATTAAGGCCGCGATATTCTTTTTGCGTGATTAGGTTTGCGGGAGTCTGGCAGGTCCAGGGCTTGCGCCAGGGAGCCACGCCGGATTCAAGTTGCTTGATGATTTTCTCGGTAATGATTTCGTAAACGCTAGACATTTCGTTCGCTCCAGTTTTTGATTTATTGTTTTCAGGCCCTTTCAGGGCATAAAAAACAACATGCTTTACTGGAGGCGGCTTCTGGCCGTAGTTCGCGGCTGTCAAGCTCCGAAGCGAATTTCAGCGCAGCCCGAAGGGGCGCGGAAGCGAGCACGGTTGGGCTATACCGAGCGGAGCTGCACAAGCGAGCTTTACAGTGGGAGCGGACTACGGCCTATCTTGCGCCGAGTAAATCATGTGGGGATAAGAGACGTGCGCAGCGAACCCGTGTTTGCTTTGGAGTTTAGAGGGCCCTGAATCGGGGATGATTGTGAATTGACTCTCGAATAACTTAGCCTGGATACCTATCCTCGCGCGGGTGTATGTTCTACTGTGCTGTTTTGTCGATTCAAATACTATGCCGAAACCGATTGAGGTTTACGACAATCCGAATACACACTGGAGCTTGATCACGGCGGAGAAGGACATTGATTTCGAAGACCAACACTTCGACCGCAAGGAAACTGGGAGACCAGAAAGTGATGGGCATCTCGCATCCGGTAAGCTGAGCGATCTCATCCAGCACGCCAAAGAGACGATCTCTGCCTTTGCGAACACAAATCAAGACGGGGGACTGCTAGTTGTTGGAGTTTCGACTACAGGTTGCGTCAAGGGGCTTTTGCATCTGTCTGATGCCCAACGGAACAGCTTAACGGACCCTCGGTCATGGTTAGCAAATCACGACGCGAGAGCCAAATTGGTCGATTGCGTCGATCCTGTCACGGGACCAACCAAAGTCTGCTTCATCTACGTTCCATTTACTGGAAACGCTATCTGCGAAACCCCAGATAAGGATAGAAAGGCATGGCGGCGGCAGGGTGCACAAAACATCTTGCTCACTGCCGATCAGAAAGACCAACTGCGGCGCGACAAGCGCATCATCAGCTTCGAGCAGGAGCCGTGTTGTGAGTTTGACAAGAAAGATGTAGATACTGCACTACTGGCCGAGTTTCGCAAGGTTTTCCATACATCTGTTAGCTACAACTATTCCGACGAGGAACTACTGTATCAGGCAGGTGCTGTAGTTCGAGATGGAAGTAAACTCGTTTTTAACAATGCAGGCTTTCTCTTCTTTTCCGCCAATCCCCAAAGAATCTTGAGCTGGGCTTACGTACGCCTTCTGAGATACGAGACTGTCTTGGCGAACTCTGTAGAGATCGGTTTGGTATCGCATGAACGCAGTTTCACAGGTGCGTTGCCAACCCAGATACGGAACATCCGGGCTTACTTCCAGGAATCCGGGTTCTTCAAAAAATATCAGGTTCGCAATCCTGTCGGTGGTTTTAGCGAACAACCCGAATTTCCTTTGGTTGCAGTGGACGAAGTAATAGTCAACGCAATTGTTCATCGCGAATACGCGGTACATATTCCAACTGAATGTAAAAAATTCAATGATGCATTCTTGGTTGAGAATCCAGGCCGGGTCCTTCAACGCGACCGAGAGGTCCCAAAGGATTTCTCACTTTCAGAGATTGCGTTGGAACATGTGCCACGAAATCCCAAGGTCCTAGAGTGGTTCAAACTGTTAAGGGATGAGAGGGGCGCAGAATTTGTTCGCGCTCTCAGCGAAGGCACTCGCAGGATGCGAGACGAAATGCTGGAGCTTGGCTTGCCAGCCCCAAGATTTCACGTCAGCCCATCCGCCACTTTAGTAACGCTATACAACAATTCCGCGGAGCGTGAGGCTCTTCTCAAATCGACTCATAGTAAGACTACCGAATTTGCGAATCTATTCCCGCTACAAGTTACCGGAGCCAAAAGTGTATCTCTCCGCGATTATCCTCAACTACGTGCAGAGATATCAAATGCTTTAGGCCGCAGCCTAGAAAAGAATGGATGGTTCATTGATCGGTCGAGTCACGGTCGCATTCACGCACACAAGAGAGGAACAGAACTCCCTCTTCCTTCACAGGTCTCCGCTATCCTTCGCTTTTACCCGGCATTCAGTTTTCAGGCAAGAGAGTTCTGGGGAATGCTGTATCTGACGGTTGACTACGAGTTGCAGGTGAAGAATGTTCTGCCCGTGTCTCAATTGCTTCGGACACTCGACGCGAACAGTCTTGTCGGGTGTTCCGTAATCGCATACTGGAACGGATGGCTGAGGGGCAAAATCATCTCAATTGTCGAGGGTCTATGCACGATAAAGTTTTTTGACATCGATGCTACGCAGAGCGTTTCTGCAGAGAAGGTGATACCGAACATTCGCACGCGTGCGCTCGATGAAATCATGAAGAAACGGGGAGTTACATTTGATTTGGGCCGTGCGATAAAGCAGTCGAGTCTCGCGTCACAACCAAATGCAGCCCGTACTCGCGCCGCAAGAACTGATGCGGTCTTGGCCGACATCGCGGCTACAGTATTCCCCGTCACGCTTCCAAGTGGGCCGATAGTATCGATTCAACCGACGCCTGCGGCGCTATCTAGAGATGTGAATGTCCTATCAGCTCTGAATGTCATTGGTGTGTCTGAACCGACAGTTGAATTCCATCATCGTCAAGAAACAACGGACATACGAGACGGAATCACACGATTCGGCGCTTACGATAACGACGCTCACGACATCGAGTTGGTCCCGCTTTGCACTGCCGACACCCGAGAACAAATGGCGGCGCTAATTGAGCGTCTAAAAGTTGGTAAATTCAAGTATAAGGGAGCAGAAAGAACCTTCAGCACACGGTTCTCCTACGCTTCGATAATCACGGCGCCGAATGCCGAATCAATCCTAGGTGAGTGCGATCGTGTCCTCAAAGAACATCCGACTTGGGCTGGGGACGGCAAACTAAGTCGTCTGTTCTTGATTGAAGCTCCTGAACGCGGATACTCCCTAGACGACGAGAACGCCCCGTATTACAAACTGAAAAGAAACCTCCTTGAAGCCGGTGTTCCCTCTCAGATGGTAGATACACCCACTCTCCTAGATCCCGACTGGAAGGATTTGAATCTCGCCTTGAACATAATTGCTAAGTGCGGCGTCGTTCCTTGGGTGCTTCCAGATGCAATACCCGATGCAGACTTCTTTGTTGGACTTTCGTATACCCAAAACCGTGAGAGAGGTTCAACTCGCACCATGGGGTATGCCAACGTCTTCAACTCTTATGGCCGTTGGGGCTTTTACTCAGCGAACAGCGAGGCGTTCGAATTTGAAAAGAAGACTCAACACTTTGCGGAGCTAGTGAAGACAACACTGGAACAATTATCACTTTCGGAAACGCCGTCCGTTTACTTTCATTATTCGGCGAAATTTTCGAGAGAAGACAAGGACGCGATCGTCAGCGCGGCTCGTTCAGTCCGGCCTCGTGGAACGTACTCCTTCGTGTGGATTAATACCCATCACAATGTTCGTTTCTACGACAATCGCCCAGAGGGTGACGGGAGTCTAAGTCGGGGGAGTTTTGTAGTTACATCACCTCGGCAGATTTATCTATCTACTACGGGTTTTAACCCCTTCCGGAAGTTCCTTGGTACACCACAAGTGCTGGAGCTGAATATATTCACCGAAGAATCGAGCGGCCAAGGGCGTAAGGAGTACGATTTGCGAGCGCTTGCATACCAGATACTGAGCTTGACAAAACTTAACTGGGCATCGACCGACTCTCTCTGCGCCGAACCAATAACAACGAAATACGCAGGGGATATCGCGTATCTGACTGCCGCGTTTCTGCGCCAAAAGGTTGACTTCAAACTGCACAGTGTTCTCGAAAGGACACCCTGGTTTATCTGATCGGCCCCAACTTGTGTTGCGATGATTGTTGTAGTGAGTGTACTTGTTGTCTCGTTTCCTGCGCTCGGAAAGCACGGGACGAAGGCAACTTTTGTTGAAAAAGAAATTTCCGGGGAGTTGGCCTTTGCGAAAGGCCTACTAGCGAAGAGGGCGATGGGGGTTGGCGTTTGATTTGGCTTGGCGGACATACCCGTTTTGAAAGCCAATGTGCGATGTTCCCGTATTGTAGAAAGAGAGCGCGATGTCGAGGGCTGGGAAGCCCTCTCCTTGTGCGCGCGCCGCCACGGCATAGATCTTTGAGAGAATTGTGGCACCTGCGCGGAGATTGGCGCAGGGTTCAAATAGCTGCTCGACGGTGAGGCCTAGATTCTTGGCATTTTCGATGTTCACTTGCATAAGTCCGATGCTGACGGTGATGCCTTGCGCGAGAAGCCATTTCGTCCAGGCAATTGCCTCTTCGAGCGATGCAGGCTGCCTTTCGAGGGCGATGGTGCCCCGATTCCATCCCTGGCGACGGGCGAGTTGGTGGGGACGGTTGATGCTGAGGGCGTAGGGATAAAGCGCCGATTCGGTCCGTGCGATGGCTTCGAGGGTGCTGACAGGGACGTTCGCCGCGCAGGATTGCGCAAGCGTCTGGAAGGAGGTGACCGAGATCTTGGTATTGGAGTTCGACATCGGTGCTTGCGCAAGGCAAGTCGTGCCGGCCATGGTGAAAAGAGTTCCCAAAATGATCTTTAAGATTCGCATTAGAAATTCGTGGCCGAAAGCACGGGAATATGGAAAAGTCGCGCCCAGCTCGCAACGCTTGATTGCTGAATCGCCGGAATGCGGGTGTCCTTAGCCCAATAGTCGTTCGAGGTGGTCAAAAGAATTGTGGGATGTTCGAGAGCGGAAGAAAGAATGGGCCACACGAGAACTTGTTCGTAACAAATGAGTACGGCCGCTTTTTGAGCGCGGATAAGTATTGTTCCGCTCCCAAAGAGTTTCAGTGGCACGCCGTCATCACCAAGTGGCTTCCACATGGCGATCGGAACAGGGATTCGCTCCTGATAGAGCGCGGTGTTTTCCTCGCCGCGAGCGAGCAACACATTCAGGTAGCGGTTCTGTGCAAAAGGATTTCTCCGAGTGGCGGGTAGGTTGATACCAGCTCCCATCAGGACGGTACGGTGCTCCACTGCGACCGCCGCTAGCGTGTTTCCCCAAAAAGCATCCGTGGATTCATTCCAATGTGTGATCAGGTGTTCCGGGAAGAGCAGCACGGCCGCGTGCGACTCGATAATCGTAGCCTGCATGGATTGGTGCGTGTTGTATTCGGTCGTGAAATCGGGGTCGCCTTGCCCCACGCCCCCATAGTTTGTGTTGACGGCCTCCCATCCTGCAGGGAGGCGCGGTTTCGTGTACTGGAAATGAAAGACGAGAGCACAAAACGTCAAACAGGCCACACTTGCCGCTGGCTTGAAGCCGAAGAGACTCAGAAAGACGATGATGAGAGCCAGGCCGAACCACTTCGAGCCAGGAAATAGAACGCCCGCGGAAACAAGGGGCGAAGCCCATCCGATGATCCCGAGTGGCGGCATCGCAGTGAGCAGGATGCACAGCGGGACACAGAATGCAGCTTTTCCGCGGCCGCGAGTGAACAGCAAGCTCCAGGGCAACGCCAGCAGACTCGCGGCGGCTAAGCAGAGGAACAATCCAATGAGCGGTGTGCCCTGCACTCCAAAGAAAGCCTGCGCTCCGGGGATGATCGGCCAGCTCGCAGCCCCGTAGTAGCAGAACATCGAAGCGTACGCGTGCGTTCTGGATTTGGCGTAGTACACGAGTAGCGGAGCGACAAGCGATAGAGGGATGGTCGCAAGGTGGCCGTTCCACGCCATCGCTGCTGTTGTGGCGGCAACGGCGGGAAGAGTAATGCTACTGCTGAGGAACTTCTGTAGCGAACGTCCACAGTGGTCGGAGATGGTACCGAATCGCGGAAGCTGGAATCGCACCGTAGTAGCGGCTGTCGAAGCTGTAGCTATTGAACGAGGACACGACCCACACGGTTCCCGATTCGACTTTGTAGGTGCCATAGGGCCACGGGTCGAGGGGGCGTTGCAGGTGGTCGCGGAATCTTCCTGCGCTGTTTGCAAGCAGTCGTCCATTGACTCGAATTCCATTTGCGCTCACCTCGACTTTGTCTCCCGGAAATGCCACGGCGGGTTTGAGAAGCGGCGCTCCGCCATCGGGGCAAGCCCCCGCGGAGCGATATTTGCGGCTGAGGGAGATAGATGCCGCGCTTCCTTGCGGGCAGAACTCCACAAGTTTTGCGTTTGACGAACCGCTGGTGATGTAGAACCCAAGCGGTAGTGAGGGAGTGAGATTAAGGCGAATGCCGAAAACCCAGCCCGCAATAAGTCCAAGAAAGAAGGGAGAGGCCAGCAGACAGGCCCAGAGAACTGCGCGGCGGAGTCGTTGGTGTAGTTCATAAGAGCCAGGTATCTTGAATTTCAGAGGAGTCGAGAGACGGAGCGCCATCGGTCATGACCTCGTTCGGTAGTGTGGCGTGCGGTTTAGGCGGAACCGGTGTCCCTTGCGCCGCGCCACCAACTACGAAGAATTTGTGCACTGTGACTTCATAGACATAGCGCGTGTATTTGTCCTGCCCGACGAAGGGCCGTTGGTCGAACGTTCCATCGACGTAAAGGTTTGTGCCTTTCTCAAGTTCGGTCGCAAGGATCGCCAAATCCCCGTAGAAAACGAGGCTGAACCAATTGGTGTGGTCAGCAGGCTTATCTTTGCGCGGGAAACGATACGTTTGTCCAAGTCGGGCATTGGCAACCGGCATGGAGGAAGGCAAGTAGCGCAGCGTCGGTTTCGCGGCGAGATAACCGGCGAGTTGAAAGCGGTTCTCCTGCATTGCTCATCGCTCCGAATTCAAATCCAAGCTGTCAAACAACCCTGGGGATCGCTGAAGAGCGGAGCCCGGGGGTGGTGCCGGTTGGTCGATTGGTGGGTCTGCGCCACCGCCAGACGACGCCGGCAGACGGCGGTGTGGGCGTGGTCCTGATGTTGGCTTCGCGCGCGGTGCGGAATCGGGGAGTGGGTCCTGGGGCGAAAGCCCACCGTCGTGAATGGAATAAAACTTTGTCGGCGGAGGGATTTCAGCGCGGGATCGCAGGATGGGATCAAAGAAATAGAGCATCTGCGTGCCGTAAATAGGGTAGTGCCCGGAAACAAAAATCAGCATATCGCCGGGGGCAATTATTTTTTCCTGATTGCCG
>Ga0137394_10000608_pt1 | contig 25055 bp, 22 predicted proteins | sample czobulk116metaG_FD_108278 | JGI IMG/M metagenome (GOLD analysis project Ga0137394, IMG submission 108278) | Vadose zone soil microbial communities from Angelo Coast Range Reserve, California, USA - czobulk1.16 metaG | ecosystem: Environmental > Terrestrial > Soil > Vadose zone | place: USA...
AGAAGACGAAGCTCGTCGCCACGCTCCGGAAGTAGGCGGGATCGGCGAGGAGCCGCTCGAAGTTGCCGGCGCCGATGAAGATCAACCGGTCGCCGAAGGGCGACGCCCGATAGAGCGACAGCCGCAGCGAGTCGAACGCCGGCCAGAAGAAGAAGGCGATGGTGACGGCGAGCTGCGGAGCGACGAGTGCCCACGGCAGCCAGCGATTTCGGAAGACCGTGCGTTTCATCCGCGCGGGTCGCCGACTACTTGTAGAGCGCCGCGAACTCCTTCAGGATCTCGTTGCCCTTCGCCACCGCGTCGTCGAGGCCCTGCTTGGGCGTCTTGTTCCCGCTGAAGATGTTCTCCATCTGCTCCTCGATGGCGTCGCGGACGGAGTTGAAGTTCCCGAGCCGGATCCCCTGGCTGTTGGGCGTCGCCTTGCCGGTGTTCATCTGATTGACGGCGGTCTTCTGGTTCGGGTTCTTCGCGTAGTGGCCGGACGCTTCCAGCGCCTTGGCGGCGGCGTTCGTGAGCGGCAGATATCCCGTCACCCCCGCCCACCACGCCTGGTTCTCGGTGGAGGCGACGTATTTGAAGAACTGCGCGACGCCCTTGTACTCCTCCGGCTTGGCGCCCTTCATGACCCAGAGCGTGGCGCCGCCGATGATCGATTTCCCCTGCGGGAAACCCGCGAGCCGCGGCAGGAACCCGGTCGCCCACGTGAACTTCCCCTCCGAGGCGCGGGTGAGGTTCCCGATGTAGGCCGACGAGGTCGTGAAGATCCCGCACTCGCCGGCGGTCATGAGGGCCTCGCCCTTGTTCAGCCGTCCCCCGTAGGTGAACCAGCCTTCCTTGGCGCCGCGCGCGAGCAGCTCCATCATCTTCACGCCAAAGGGGCCGTTGATCTTGAGCGAGGTCGCGAGGCCGTCGAACCCGTTGCTGTTGTCGGCGAAGGGCTGATCGTGATAGGCGTGCATGTTCTCGACCAGCACCCACGACGGCCACGCCGAGCCGAACGGACACTTGACGCCCGCCGCCTTGAGCTTCTTCGCCATCCCCTCGACCTCGTCCCAGGTCGTCGGCGCCTTGTCCGGCAGGCCGGCTTTCTTGAAGTGGTCCTTGTTGTAGTAGAGGATCGGCGTCGACGAGTTGAACGCCATCGAGTAGAGGTTGCCGCCGGTCGAGTAGTAGCTCTTCACCGGTCCGATCAGGTCGTTCCAGTCGATCGCGACCGCGTTGTCCTTCATGAGCTGATACACCGGGTAGACCGCGCCCGACGACAGCATGGTCTGGGTACCGACCTCGAAGACCTGGACGACGTGCGGCGGCTGCTTGGCCCGATAGGCCGCGATCGCCGCGTTGAGTGCCTCCGGATACGAGCCCTTGTTCACCGCCTTCACGACGTAGTCGCTCTGCGAGGCGTTGAACTTGGCGGCCATCTCGTTGACCCGCTCGCCCAGCACCGCCGTCATCGCGTGCCAGAACTGGATCTCGGTCGCGGCGCCGGACGTCGACGGAAGACCGGCGAGGAGCACCGTCGCGACGAGCACGCTCAGGGTCGAGCGCTTCATGAGAGCCTCCATAATCCAGAGTCGCGCCTCGGCCGGCGGGGCCCCAGCCCCGCGACGGCCTGCCGCGCGCACCACGAAGTTCGTGCGGGGAGTCGTCCGTGCCAGGTGCGCCGCACTATAGCACAGGCGTACGACGGCTCGGTGGCGCCGGGGCGACGCCGCGGTTACGTCCGGAACTTGTGCGAGCGCTCGACGTGCGCGTGATAGGCCTCGAGCTCGGCGTCGACCCGTCGGGGCGTCCAGCCGAGGAGCGGCGCCATGCGGCGCCCGATCGACTCCGCGCAGTCCTGCCCCTGGCAGCGACTGGTGCCGATGCCCGTCCGCCGCAGCAGCACGTCCTGGAGCGAGACCGCCATCTCTTCCTGCACCGCGTGGTGCAGCTCGGCGACGACGTCGGGATTGGTGGGGCACAGGCGCTCGGTTCCGCCCGCCACCTTGCCGGCGAGGTCGACCACGCGCGTCCAGCCGCGGCCGTACGCCGACACCAGCGTCTCCAGCGTGTCGCGGTCGAGTCCGGTGGCCGCCGCCTCGGCGGAGACGTCGAGCCACGCGCGCGCCTCGGCTCCAGACACGTCGTCGTCGGTGCCGTCGAGGGCGACCCGCTCGCTGCGGCTTTCACCGCGGCGGCCGAGAGTGCGCATGACCTGATCGCCCAGCCCGGCCGCCAGGCTCCGGAAGCACGTGAGCTTGGTCCCGGTGATCGACAGGAAGCGCCCCTGCTCTTCGGCGACGACCTTGTGGGCCCGCGAGACGTCGGACTCGCGCTTGCCTTTCTCGAACGAGAGCGGGCGGACGCCGGCGTACGTGTACACGACCTGTTCCAGCGCGACGCGCCGGTCGGGCAGGACGTTGCGCACCTCGCCCAGGAGATACGTGACCTCGTCGCCGGTCGCGTGCAGGCGGTCCAGGTCGCCGTTGAAGTCGCTGTCGGTCGCGCCGACGAGCGAGAACTCGCGCCACGGGATGACGAAGATCATGCGGTCGTCGCCGGTCGAGTGGTAGATGGCGCGGTCGGTGAGCCTGGGCAGGAGACAGTGAATGCCCTTCGTCCGCCGCACGATCTGCGGGCCGCGCTCGGACACGCCGGCGGCGGCGCGGAGCTCGTCCACCCAGGGGCCGGTCGCGTTGACCACGACCTGCGCGCCCAGCTTCGCGACGCGCCCCGTCAGGAGGTCGCGCACGCGGATCCCGGTGATCACGCCCCGCCGGTCTCGTGCGACCTCCGCGACCTGAGCGTAGTTGAACGCGCGCGCGCCCATCCGGCAGGCCGACAGGATGTTCTCGAGGCAGAGACGCTCGGGGAAGACCAGCAGATCGTCGAAGTAGTAGCCGGCGCCGCGGAGGTCGTGCGCCCGGATCGCCGGCTCGAGGGAGAGCGCGTCGACCGCGGCCAGGACGCGGTAGCGCTCGCGGTTCCGGCCCGGCGCGAGCCAGTCGTAGAGCTTCAGCCCGATACGGACCTTGACGAGGCTTCGCGACGAATCGCGGTAGATCGGCACCAGGAACGGGAGCGGACGAACCAGGTGCGGCGCCAGACGGCGGAGCGTCTCGCGCTCGCGGAGCGACTCCCGCACGAGGGCGAAGTCGAACAGCTCGAGATAGCGGAGGCCGCCGTGGATGAGCTTGGACGACTGTGACGTCGTCGCCGAGGCGAAGTCGCCCTTCTCGACCAGCGCCACCGACACGCCGCGCAGGGCCAGCTCGCGCGCGACGCCGGCGCCCGCCATGCCGCCGCCGACGATGACGACGTCGTACTCCGCGTCCTCGAGCGGCCAGGGACGGCCGATCATCAGATCAGGCGGCCCCGCGGACAGCCGGGATGGCGGGCACGGTGGCCACGATCAGCCGCGCGGGGCGTCGAGCATCACGCTCGTCGCGCCACCGGGCCGTCGAGGCGCCGGGAGATCTCCTCCGCCCACTCCGGTGTGGTCTTCCTCATGGCTCGCGCACCCCCGTCCTCACCGTACTGCCCGGCGCCGACGGCCGTCAACCTTGGCGGTGCGTCGTCGTGGATCCGGTGGACGGCCCGCCCGGCCGGCCACCGGACCCGCTCGCTCCGCGTCAGCGGCGGAGGAGGTCGCGGACCGAGGGGAGGACGAGGTCCGGAGCCGTGGCCGCGATGCGCGCGTCGCCGGCGGGCGTGATGCCGGTGAGCACCAGGACCGTCGCGAGCCCGAGCCGCTTTCCCATGACGATGTCCGTCTCGAGACGGTCGCCGACGATCACGCATTCCCGCGCCGGTACCCCCAGCCGTTCGAGGGCGACCTCGAGGATGATCGGGGACGGCTTGCCGACGACGACCTCGACCGTGCGGTCGGTCACCGCCTCGACGGCGGCCGTCATCCCGGCGCAATCGGGAATCTCGCCGTCCTCGGTCGGGCATGTCCGGTCCGGATTGGTCGCGATGAGCCTGGCCCCCTGACGCACCGCCTGGAGCGCGGTGTTCAGCTTCGCGTAGTCGAAGGTGCGGTCGAAGGCGATCACCACCCAGCGGACGCGGTGGTCGCCGCGCACCTCGAAGCCGTGGGCGCGAAGCTCGGCGATCAGCGGCGGCTCGCCGATGACGAACACCGGTGCCCGCGGGTCGAGCCGCGACAGATGACGGGCCAGCACGAGGGACGAATTGATGACCTCGTCCTCGCGCGTCGGGATCCCCAGGCGCGTGAGCTTGCCGGCATAGTCCCCCCGGCTCTGCAGCGGCTTGTTGGACAGGAAGGCGACCCGCCGGCCCGCCGCCCGCAGCGCCGCGATCGCGTCGTCGGCGCCGGGGATCAGCGACTCACCGCGGTACACGGTGCCGTCGAGGTCGAAGAGCCAGCCGCGATGCGGCAGGACGAAGCCGACGGGCACGGGGCTCAGGCCGCCGCGTCCATCCGGCTACCGGAGGAGCGGCGCGACGGCGGCCTGGGCGAGATCGACGAAGGGCGCGGGCACGACGCCGAGGAGCACGATCGCGAGCAGGGCGATCGTCAGCGCCAGGCTGCCGGCGAACGAGGGCGCGTAGGTGGTGGCCGCGCCCTCGGGCTCGCGCATGTACATGTACACCACCACGCGCAGGTAGTAGTACGCCGCCACCGCGGAGTTCAACACCCCGATGACCGCGAGCCAGAAATAGCCGGCGCTCACGGCGGCCCCGAACACGTAGAACTTGCCGACGAACCCGGCCAGCGGTGGAATGCCGACCAGAGACAGGAGAAACAGGCCGAGCGCCGCCGCCAGGACCGGGTGCCGCCGCGCGAGCCCGGCGTAATCCCCGACCTCGACCGCCTCGACGCGCGCGCGCTCGCACAACGTGATCACCCCGAAGGCGCCGGCGGTCGTGAAGGTGTAGGTCAAGAGGTAGAAAAGCACGGCGCTGGCGCCGCCCACTCCGCCGGCGACCAGGCCGACGAGCATGTACCCGACGTGGGCGATCGACGAGTAGGCCAGCATCCGCTTGAGATTCGACTGCGCGAGCGCGACGACGTTGCCGACCGTCATCGTGACGGCCGCGCCGACCCAGAGCATCGCCGCCCAGTCGGGCGGGACGCCGCGCAGGGTCACCGTCAGCACCCGGATCAGGGCCGCGAACGCGCCCGCCTTGGAGCCGGTCGCGATCAGCGCGGTCACGCTCGTCGGCGCCCCTTGATACACGTCGGGCGCCCACATGTGAAAGGGCACCGAGGAGATCTTGAAGCCGAACCCGACCAGCAGGAGCCCGAGGCCGATGACGAACAGCGGATCCCGCGGCCGCGCGGCCATCGCCGCGGCGATCCGGTCGAGGTTCGTCGTCCCGGCGGCGCCGTAGACGAGGGCGATGCCGTAGAGCAGGAACGATGACGCGAACGCGCCGAGCAGGAAGTACTTCATCGCGGCTTCGCCGGAGGCCAGCTCCCGCGTGAAGAGCCCCGCCAGGACGTAGAGCGAGAGCGACATCAGCTCGAGGGCCAGGAACACGACGATCAGGTCGCCGGCCGCGGCGAGGAGCATCATGCCGGCGGTCGCGAAGAGCACCAGTGCCCAGTACTCGCCGGAGTCGCTTCCGGTGCGGCGCAGGTAGTCCATCGAGAGCAGCACGACCAGGGCACCCGCGTAGCAGATGATCACGTTGAAGAAGAGGGCGTAGTTGTCGAGCACGACCATGTCGCGGAACGCGCGGCCCGGCGTGCCCCACCGCGCGAGCGTCGCGAGGAGCGCCCCGACCATGCCCGCGAGCGCGACCATCGCCGGGAGCTCGCGCGGCCGGGTGCCAGGCAACACGTCGAGCGCCAGCACGAGCGCGCCGGCGGCGAGCACCATCAGCGTCGGCAACAAGGGGCCGAGGAGGACGGGGGGAAAGACGATCGCGTCCATGGTCAGCGGTTCGCGCTGGTCTTGATCTGGACCTGAGCGATCAGCGCCTCGATGGTCACCTCGGTCTTCCCGGTGAACGCCGCCGGATAGACACCGATCCACACGATGAGCGCCACGACCGGCACGAGCACCGCCCACTCGCGCGTCGTGAGGTCCGAGAGCTGGCGGTTCGCGTCGCGCGTGACCTCGCCGAAGACGACGCGCTGATACATCCAGAGCATGTACACCGCGGCGAAGATGATCCCGCTGGTCGCCAGCGCGGCGAGCCACGGGTTGCGCTGGAAGGCGCCGACCAGGATCAGGAACTCGCCGACGAACCCGTTCAGCCCCGGCAGCCCCAGCGACGACAGCGTGACCACCAGGAAGAGCGCCGAAAAGGCCGGCACGACCTGCCACAGCCCGCCGAAATCGGCGATGAGCCGGGAGTGACGGCGCTCGTAGATCATCCCGACCATCAAGAAGAGCGCGCCCGTCGAGAGTCCGTGGTTCACCATCTGGATGAGACCGCCCACGAGTCCTTGCTGGTTGAGCGTGAAGATCCCGAGCATCACGAAGCCGAGGTGGCTCACGCTCGAGTAGGCGACGAGCTTCTTCATGTCCGGCTGCACCGTCGACACCCAAGCGCCGTAGATCACCCCGATCACCGCGAGGGTGAACACCAGCGGCCCGAAGGCGAGGCTCGCGTCCGGGAAGAGCGGCAGGCAGAAGCGCAGGAACCCGTACGTGCCCATCTTGAGCAGGACGCCGGCGAGGATCACGCTGCCGGCGGTGGGCGCCTCGACGTGGGCGTCGGGCAGCCAGGTGTGGAACGGAAACAGCGGCACCTTGATCGCGAAGGCCAGCCCGAACGCCAGGAACATCAGATCCTGGGCGCGGCCGGGCGCCATCACGTACTGCGCCAGCACCGGCAAGTCGAACGTGTAGCGCCCGGTCGCCGCCCCGTACTGATAGTAGAGCGCCAGGATCGCGACCAGCATGAGGAGGGAGCCCACCATCGTGTAGAGGACGAACTTCACGGCGGCGTAGATCCGGTTCGGGCCGCCCCAGACCCCGATGATGAAGTACATCGGGATGAGCATCGCCTCCCAGAAGACGTAGAAGAGGAAGAGGTCGAGGCTGACGAAGACACCGAGCATCCCCGTCTCGAGGATCAGCATCGTCGCCACGAACTCCTTGATCCGGTCCTCGACGGCGCCCCAGGCCGAGGCGAGCGCCAGCGGCATGAGGAACGTCGTGAGGAGCACGAGCAGGAGGCTGATGCCGTCGATGCCCACGTGGTAGCTCGCCCCGAGCGTCGGCATCCAGCGCCAGTGCTCCTCGAACTGGTAGCCGAGGACGTCGGCGTCGAACCCGAAGTAGAGCGGCAGCGAGAGCACGGACGTGACCACCGCGATGGCGAGCGAGCCGCCGCGGAGCACGCCGACCGCGCGTCGGGGCACGAACAGGAGGGCGAGGCCGGCGGCGCCCGGGAGGAACGTGACCACCGACAAGAGCGGGAGCATTTATCGGCTCAGCAGGAAGGCGACGATGGCGACGGCGCCGGCCAGCATCGTGAGCGCGTAGTTGACGGTGTACCCGGTCTGAAGCCGGCGCAGCCTCGCCGCGCACGCCACGACGGCGCGGCCGAGCGCGTTGACGAGCCCGTCGATCAGGCGCAGGTCGAACACCCGGGCCAGGAACTCGGCGAGCGCCAGCAGCGGACGCACGATCGCCCGGTCGTAGAGCGCGTCGACGTAGTAGGCGTTGAGCAGGAGCGCGTGGACGGCCGTTCGCGGCCGGCCGATCGCGTCGGCGCGCACGGGCGAGGCCATGTACATGAACCAGGCGACCGCGACGCCCGCCGCGAACACGGCGACCGCCGAGACAAGCAGCAGCAGCGCGACGACACCGCCGTGCCCGCCTTCGTGCACGGGAAACACCGGGGCCAGGAAGCGCTCGAACCGCGTGCCGTGCGCCGAGGGGATCCCGAACGCCACGCCGGTGACCACCGTGAGCAGGGCCAGGATCGTGAGCGGCAGCGTCATCATCCCGGGTGACTCGTGGACGTGGTGGGCGGCTTCTTTGGTCATCCGCGGACCGCTGTAGAAGGCCAGGAATAGCATCCGGGCGGTGTAGAACGACGTGAGGAACGCGCCCAGCAGCAGGAGCGCCCACATCCCCCGGTGCCCGCTCCCGTACGCGGCCGCCAGGATCTCGTCCTTCGAGAAGAACCCGGCCAGCCCCGGGAGGCCCGCGAGGCCGAGCCCGCCGATCGTCGTCGTGATCGTCGTCGTCACCATCCGGGACGACAGCCCGCCCATCTTCCGCAGATCCTGCTCGCCGCCGAGGCCGTGGATGACGCTGCCGGCGCCGAGAAACAGCAGCGCCTTGAAGAACGCGTGCGTCACGAGGTGGAAGATGCCGGCGGCGTACGCGCCGACCCCGACCCCGGCGAACATGTACCCGAGCTGGCTCACCGTGGAGTAGGCGAGGACGCGCTTGATGTCGGTCTGCACGAGCCCGATCGTGGCGGCGAAGAGCGCCGTCGCCACCCCGACCCACGCGACCACCTCGAGCGCGACCGGCGAGCGCTCGAAGATCACCCGGCTGCGCGCCACCATGTACACCCCGGCGGTCACCATCGTCGCCGCGTGGATGAGCGCCGACACCGGCGTGGGCCCTTCCATCGCGTCCGGCAGCCACGTGTGCAGGGGCAGCTGCGCCGACTTGCCGCAGGCGCCCATGAAGAGGAGCAGCGCGATGCCGGTCGCCGTCGACGGCTCGAGCCCGGCGACGGCCTTGAACGCGCCGTCGTAGTCGAGGGTCCCGACCGCGGTCCACAGCCACATGATGCCCAGGCCGAAGCCGAAGTCGCCGACGCGGTTGACGATGAACGCCTTCTTCCCCGCCTGCGCCGCCGCCGGTCGCGCGTACCAGAAGCCGATCAGGAGGTAGGAGCAGAGGCCGACCGCCTCCCAGAAGACGTAGAGCAGGAGGAAGTTGCCGGCGAGCACCAGCATCGTCATCGAGAACACGAAGAGATTCAGGTACGCGAAGTAGCGCGGGTATCCCGGGTCGTCGTGCATGTAGCCGACCGAGTAGAGATGGATCAGCGCGCCCACGCCGGTGACGACCAGCAGCATGACGCCGGTGAGCGGGTCGACGTACGCGGTCACCGACGTCTCGAAGTCGCCCGCCACGATCCAGGTGAAGAGCGTGGCGGTGAGCGTCTCGCCGGACGCGACGCGCGCGAACAGCATGCACGAGGCGATGAACGAGCCGGCCAGCGCCGGCACCGCGACCCAGTGCGCGCGCCGGCCGATGACGTTGCCGAAAAAAATGTTGAGCAGCGCGCCGACGAGGGGGAAGAGGGGGATCAGCCAGAGGGTGGTCGACACCGGGTCATGCTAGCGAGCGGCGACCGGGGGTGTCAAGGTCGCCACCGGGGTGTCAGGTCGCCACCGGGGTCAAGGAACAGTGGTCGGCCGCCGTCAGCTCCGCGGCGAGTACATCATCACCGCGACACCGGCGAGGCACAGCAGGCCGCCCACCACGTCGAACCGATCGGGGATCTCGCGGGCGACGATCCCGCCCCAGAGCAACGAGAGGACGACGAACACACCTCCGTACGCCGCGTACACGCGGCCGAACGGCGCGGGCTGGAGCGTCGGGACGACGCCGTAGACGAACAGGACCGCGCCGCCGAGGGCGCCCAGCAGCGCGCTCCGCCCCTCGCGGAGCCACAGCCACACCAGATATCCGCCGCCGATCTCGCACAGTCCGGCCAGCGCGAACAGCGCGAGCGACGTGAGCACGAGCGTTGGGCTCATGGCCCGATCGCCTCCCCGGTTTCGTGGTCGTTCGGCATGGTATCATCCGCTTCGTGCCCAAGCGGTCCCGCGCGAAAGCCTGGGTGCTCCTGCTCCTGCTCCTGCTCCTGGCCGTCGTCGGCTCCGTGTCGTACCTCGGCTGGCGCCAGACGGTTCCGGGCGTGCAATCTCTGACGACGCCGCCGCGATTCATCGGGCAGAAGACGCCGTTCACGGTCGCCGTCGAGGCCCGCCGCGGCAACGTGGCGCGGGTCGAGATCCGCGTCGAGCAGTCCGGCAAGTCGACGCCGGTGGCCGCGAAGGAAGGCGCCCTCGGCGGGCGCCTGGAGCTCCCGGTCGTGGTCGACAGCGCCACGCTCGGCCTCCGGGAGGGCGGCGCGACCGTCGAGGTGTGGGCGCGCGACGACTTCTGGCGGCCGATCCGGCGCGCCGACCGCGCGATCGCCACCTACCCGGTCACCATCGACCTCACGCCGCCGAAGGTCGAGCTGCTCGCCGCCACCCACTACCTCTCACCCGGCGGGAGCGGGCTCGTGGCGTTCCGGGTCGCGGGCGCGGCGCGGACCGATGTCTCCGCGGGCTCGTTGACGTTCCCGTCGTTCGGCTACGGCCCGGCGGACCGCGGCGCGCGCGTCGCGCTGATCGCCCTGCCCTGGGACTTCGATCCCGCGACGCCGATGGTGATCCGCGCCGTCGACGAGGCCGGCAACGCCGCGTCGCGCGGGATTCCAGCGGAGATTCGCCCCCGCAAGTTCCCGCGCGACACGATCGAGATCAAGGACGCCTTCCTGCAGGCCAAGGTTCCCGAGCTCCTGCCGCAGCGACCAGCCACCGGGTCGCTGATCGATGGGTTCCTGGTCATCAACCGTGACTTGCGCCGGCAGGCCGAGGAGGTCAAGCGGAAGATCGGCGCCACCACCGCCGACAAGCCGCTCTGGCATGGGCCGTTCGTGCAGGCGCGCAACACGAAGGTGTTCGCGAACTTCGCCGAGACGCGCACGTACGTCTACGGCGGGCGCGAGGTCGATCGTCAGATTCATTTCGGCTACGATCTCGCGTCGACCCGACAGTCGCCCGTGCCCGCCTCCAACAAGGGCGTCGTCGTCTTCGCCGAGCCCCTCACGATCTACGGCAACACGGTGGTCATCGACCACGGCCTGGGCCTCCAGACGCTCTACGCCCATCTCTCGAGCACGGCGGTGAAGGTGGGGGACGCCGTCGAGAAGGGCCAGGAAATCGCGCGCACGGGCTCGACCGGCCTCGCGATCGGCGACCATCTCCACTACGAGGTACTGGTCAACGGCGTGTCGGTCACGCCGCTGGAGTGGTGGGACGCGAAGTGGATCCGCGACCACATCGGCAAGCCGCTGAAGGAAGCGGCCCTGCCCGAGATCAGCGGCGCCGAAGCGCGCGACGACGACGCGCCCTCGCGCCCGGCGGCGCCTCGGGCCTCGCGTCGCCGGCGCTAGTCGCGTCCGCTAGTCAGGCCCGCTTCCCTCGCCTTCGGCCGCGAGCCCCGAGAAAGCCCATTTGAGCGCCGGCTTTGCCGGCGCCACGACCATTCAGCCGACGCCCACCGAAGCCGGTGGGGGGCTATCGGGGGGAGCAGCGTCGCTCCCCCCGATCTCCAACTAAAAACTCCCGAACTGCTGGTAGGCCGCCAGCGGCGTCGTCCCGCGCCGCACCGCGGATCGAACCCGGTTCTCGGTTCCCACGAGCTTCTCGCAGCGCCCGAGCACCTCGTGGGCGGCGCGCCGCGGGATGACCACGACCCCGTCGAGATCGCCCACCACGAGGTCCCCGAGGCTCACCCGCACGCCGCCGATCGTCACCGGCTGGCCCCAGTCGGCCACCCGCCAGCGCGGCACCGAGTCCTGAGGCGTCCGGTAGCGCACGAAGGTCGGAAACGCCATGCGCACGATCGCCGCCGTGTCGCGCGTCGCGCCGTCGATCACGGCGCCGCGCACCTTGCGGGCGCGGAACCACGCCGCGCTGAGCTCGCCGAAGTGCGCCGCGACGTTGTCGTGAGCGGCAAGCACCAGGACCGACTCGGCCGGCACCGCGCCCAGCATCCCCAGAAAGCGTCGCAGGGTCTGATCGCGCTCGCGGGGTGACCCGCTATGCGGCCGCCCGCGCGCCGTGAACGCGTAGCCAGCCGTCCGCATGCCGGCGGCGAGCGGCTGGATCGCCGAGGGCAACGTCTGGCGCCGGAGCCCCATCTCGTCCATGACGTCCGTGATCGCCGCGGTGTAGATCCGGGCGAAACGGCGCGGAAGGTTATCGCTCGGGCTCATCGAGTGTCTCCTCCGTCCGGACAGCGGGTGGTCAGGATGGTCGGCGCGCGAGAATGCCGCTCACGAGCGCGCGGGGCGGCACGAAGTCGCCGAGGACACCGAGCAGGAGGTCGAGCAGGCGCGGGCGACGCGCGAGGAGCCGCGCCGCCAGGTTGGCGAGCCGACGGTGGGTGATCAGAATCTGGATGACGTGCGTCACGCGCTCCTTGTCACGCGACGCCAGGCGTCGGGCGCGGTCGTACTCGGCGAGCGCCCGTGCCGACACGTCGCCCCGGCCGAGCGCGTGCACGGCGGTCTCCGCGGCCAGCTCGGCGCTGCGAAGGCCGTTGAAGATCCCCTCGCCGGTGAACGGGTCGAAGAAGCCGGTGGCGTCGCCCACCAGCAGCACGCCGCCGGTACTTGGCGCGTCGACCCGATACGCGAGGGGCCCCATCGCCCGAACCGGAGCGACTCGGCGGCCGCCGGCGATCCGCCGGGCCAGGTGCGGGAGATGCTTCACGCGCGCGTCGAAGAAGGAGTCGAGGCGCCCGCTCCACGGCGCGGCGTGGGCCAGCGGCACGACGACGCTGAGATTCGCGCGACCGGGCGCGACGGGGTTGAGGATCGCGTAGTCCGGCGGATCGACGAAGATCTCGCCGAAGCGTCCCAGGTCGCTCACGTCCTCGACGTACGTGACCATCGCCATCCGCTGGAGGCGATGGGGCCGCCGGAGGCCCAGCCGCTGGGCGACGACCGAGGCGCGGCCGTCGGCGGCGATCGTGAGCGGCGCCCTGAGCGTCAGCCGGCGGGCGTCGCCGTCGATCGCCTCGACACCGAGCACCCGGTCGCCCGAGACGATCACGTCGGTGACACGCACCTGCTCGCCGAAGTCGACGGGCAGCGAGCGGACGCGGTCCACGAGGATCGCGTCGAGCGCCTCACGCGGAATCGCCATCGCGTGCTCTCGATAGGGGCGCCAGGCCCCGATCGTCCGGTAGGTCCCGACGAGCGTCGTGCCGTCGGGCGCGGTGATCCGCATGCCGCTCAGCGAGGTCGCGACGGCGTCGACGGCCTTGAGCGCGCCGAGCCGGTCCAGCAGCCGCGGCGCCTCGGGGCTCAAATACTCGCCGCAGATCTTCGGCCGTGGAAATCGCGCGCGATCGACGAGGCGCACCGAGAGGCCGTGCTCGGCGAGAAGGATAGCCGTGGCCGCCCCCGCGGGCCCGGCGCCGACGACGATGACGTCGGCCGTCACGACAGAACCGCCAGCAGGCGCCCCAGGACGGGATACTCGTGGATCGTCAACCGCCGCGCGCCCGCCTGCGCGGCGAGCGCGCGCAGCTCGTCTCTCGAGTACGAGCGTCGCACGGAGAGCGGGCCGTCGTGACGCGAGATCGGATGGCACCGGAAGAGACGGGTCGCGAGCCAGACGAGGCCGAGCGAGAGGCGGCGCCGCAGGAGATCGTTCACGACCACGGCGATCCGGGCGGCCGCCGCCATCTCGCGGAGGCCCGCCACGGCTTGTGCGGGCTCGAGGTGATGGAGCGTGAGGCCGCTCGTGACGATGTCGACGGCCCGCTCGCGGCAGGGCAGCGCGGCCGCGTCGCCGCGGACCAGCAGGACCTCCGGGTACGCCGCCGCAACCTCGCGCGCGAGCGCCAGGGCCGTCGGGTCGCGCTCGACGACCACGACGCGGATGGCCCGACCGCTCCGGCGCGCCCACTGGACGACGCGCACCGCGAAGGCCCCCGCGCCGCCGCCGACGTCCACGACGCGGAGCGCGCGGTCGCGCGGAACACCGGCGGCCAGGCGACGGATCTCGCGCAGCGTCAGGGCATAGCCACCGAACCAGGTGTTCAGGCGGTCGACGTCGGCGAGCGAGGCCGCGAGCTCCGCCGCGCCGACGGCGCCGTCGAGCACCTCGCGCGCGCCCTCGGCGCGTTTCATTGTAGCGGGGGCCTCGAGGCCGGCTTTGACCGAGGGTGGCCTGAGACAGACACTCGGGGCTCCGCACGCCCGTTCTTACCGCCGCCCGCGCGCGACACGCCCGTCCAGCCGTAGCCGTCGGAGCTTTGTTCCACCGGGTTTCCCGGCGCCGACACTACCATCGCAGCAGCGCGCCTTCGGCGGCGAAGCCGGGGCCGAGGGCGATCATCACGCCCCAGTCGCCGGAGACTGGGGCTTCGTCGCGGAGCGTCTCGTCCAGCACGAACAGGATCGTGGCCGACGACATGTTGCCGTAGCGCCGAAGCACCGAGCGCGAGTGGCCGACCTGCTCCTCGCTGAGATCGAGCAGCGTTCGCGCACGGTCGATCACCCGCCGTCCCGCGGAGTGCAGGATCCAGTGCCGGATGTCCTCGCGCTTGAGCCCCTGCGCCGCCATCAGGATCGCCGCCATCTCGCCCATCATGACCGCGCCGATGCGGCGCACGTCCTTGGAGAGGATGACGCGCGGCCGCCCGCCCGGATACTCGAACCCCATCGCGTCGAGGTGCTCGGAGCGGAAGAGCGTGCGCTGAGCGACGATGGACGGCCCCGGGCCGGCGGCCGCGAGCGCGAGGGCTCCGGCGCCGTCGGCGAAGATCGCGTGCGCCACCGCGCTCTCGAGCCGGTCGTCCAGGAAGTAGGCGGCCGAGCAGATCTCGACCGCGACGACGAGCGCTCGACGTCCGGGGAACGCCGTGACATAGCTCGACGCCTGCTGGAGCGCCACCATCGCCGACGCGCAGCCGGTATCGCCGACGTGAACCCGCTGGATGTCGGAGCGACAGCCGAGCCGCTTGATGAGGCGGGCGTCGAGACTCGGCGTCAGACGCCCGGTGCACGTCGTGGTCGCGATGAAGTCCACGTCGACCGCGTCCCAGCCGGCCCCGCCGAGCGCGCGCCGCGCCGCCGACTCGCCGAGCTCGAGCGCGCCCTCGCGGAACCGGTCACTCAGCTCGTCGACCGACTCGTTCGGCCGGAAGGTCGCCGGATCGATCCACAGATGGCGACCGTCGATGTCGCTCCGCCGAAAGAATCCGCGCCGCTCCTCGTCGAGGTAGCCCGCGAGCGCGAGCAGCTGTGCCTGCGTGAACCGGTGGGGCGGCGTCGCGGTGGCGACGGCCGCGATCCTCGGGAACGGCATTCACTTCCTCCTGTCGCGGCGCGGGGGAGTAAGATGTGATCACTTCGAGCATACTGCGGGGGTCCAGCGCATGCCACTGTTCAGCTTCGAGGGTAAGAGCCCGAAGATCCACCCCACCGCGTTCATCGCGCCGACCGCCGTGATCGTCGGCGACGTGACCATCGAGGAGCGCGCCTCCGTTTGGTACAACGCCGTGCTCCGCGGCGACTTCAACCCGATCGTCGTCCGCCGCGGCGCCAACGTGCAGGACTGCGCGGTCGTGCACGTCACCCCGCGCGGCGGGACCGAGATCGGCGCCGGCTCCACGGTCGGCCACAACTGCACGATCCACGCGGCATCGCTCGGCGAGGAATGCCTGATCGGCAACGGCGCGACGGTGCTCGACGGCGCGCGCATCGGCGCCCGGGCGATGGTGGCGGCCGGCGCGCTGGTGACGCCCGAGACCGAGATTCCCGAGGGCACGCTCGCCCTCGGCGCGCCGGCCAAGGTGCGCGGGCCGCTCGCCGGCACGCCGGCGGAGCGCTGGGTGCGCGCCAACCCCGAGGGCTACCAGGCGCTCGCCCAGCGCCACAAGGCCTCGGTCCAGCCCTGCTGACGCCGTGGCGCCGAAGCGGCTCGCGTTTTTCGTCTTCCCGCGCCTGACGCTCCTGGACCTCATCGGCGCCTACGACGCCCTGCGGCGCATCGCCACGATGGCCATCGACTCGACCGTCACCCACCGGATCATCGGTACCGAGGCCGAGATCGCGGACGAGTCCGGGCTCACGCTGAAGCCCGACTCGGTGTACGAGGACCTCGCGTCGTTCGATCTCCTCTACGTGGCCGGTGGCCTCGGCACGGTCACGCTGATGGACAACCGCCGCGCCATCGATTACTTGATGACGTGGGGAAACGAGCGGCCGCTGGCGTCGGTCTGCTCCGGCGCGCTGCTCCTCGGCCGCGCGGGCTATCTCCGGGACAAGCGCGCGACGACCCATCATCTGGCGGTGGATCTGCTTCGTCCGCTCTGCCGTGAGGTGGTGACGAATCGGCGCGTCGTGGACGAGGGGCGTGTGGTGACGGCCGGCGGCGTCTCGTCGTCGCTCGACCTCGGACTCTACCTCGTCGAGAAATACTGGGGCGCCGACGCGCGGGTGCGGATCGCCGCTCAGATGGAGTACCGCGGCTACTCGCCGGCCTGAGCTCGCCCGATCGGAGATTCCGTGGTGCGCGCCGCAGGCCGTCCTGGGGCTGGGGCCCCACCGGCCGCGGCGCGACTATGATCCAAGGAGAGCGTCGTGGCGATCGACCTTGCCGAGCTGACGGAGCTTCAACGGGCGTACCTGCCCGGGCTGATCGGAATGCGCTACACCGAGGCCTCGAAGGATCGTCTCGTCGCGGAGCTGACGATCCGGGACGACCTGCGAACGGTCGGCGGCGCGCTCCACGGGGGCACGATCATGGCGTTCGCCGACACGGTCGGGGCGACCGCGACGTTCCTCAACCTCCCGCCCGGCGCCTCGACCACGACGCTCGAGTCCAAGACCAATTTCTTCGCCGCCGGGCGCGACGGCGTGGTGCGCGCGGAGGCGACGCCGCTCCACCGCGGCCGGACCACCATGGTGTGGCAGACGCGCGTGACGGACGCCTCGGGACGCCTGCTCGCGCAGACGATCCAGACCCAGATGGTGCTCGCCGGCCCCTGACCCGCGATGGGCGCGCCGCCTGTTGACAGGCGCGCCTGACCCCTGGTAGCGTCCGCCGCGTCGGGCTGATGCCCGGCATCCGATCTTCGAAGGTGGTTCGACGTCCTGTCCTGACCTGTCCTGTCAAGCGTCCCACAGTCACGGGAGGGTGTCCGATGGCGACAGGAGCTCGACGTCTCGGCCGGCCGTTCAGCGCCGTTGTCCTCGTACTTCTCGCCGGCACGCTGGTCACGGCCACGGAAACCGCGGTCCAGGCCGGGGAGACCCCGCGCCGCGGCGGCGTTCTGCTGGCGGCCATCGGCGCCGACGCGCCGAGTCTCGACTCGCACCAGGCGCAAACCTTCGGCCTCTGGTGGTCGCGGAACGTCGTGCACTGGGCCAAGGTGAAAAACTGGGTGGCTCCGCCCAGTCACTTCACCAACCAGAAGCTCCAGGACGTCTGGCTAGCGGAGGATTGATATGCGACGCCATCGGACGCTCGTCACCGGCCTCGCGCTCGCGGTCCTGATCGGTTCCCAGGTCGTGGCGGTGCCGGCCGCGGTCCAGGCGGCGGAGGCGCCGCGCCGCGGCGGCGTCCTGCTCGCGGCCATCGCGGCCGACGCGCCGAGTCTGGATCCGCACCAGGAGCAGACCTTCGCCACCATCGAGCTGGTGGCGCCGCTCTACAGCACGCTGATCCAGATCGACCCGCTCAGCTACCCGAACATCATCGGCGACGCCGCCAGCGAGTGGAAGATCGCGGCCGACGGGCTCACCTATACGTTCAAGCTCCGGCAGGGGATCCGATTCCACGACGGCTCGCCCCTGACGGCCGCGGACGTCAAGGCCACCTACGACAAGATCGTCTTCCCGCCGCCGGGGGTCCGGAGCATCCGGAAGAACGCCTACGGCGCGATCGCGAGCGTCGAGGCCCCGGATCCGGCGACCGTCGTGTTCAAGCTCAAGTTCGCGTCCGCCTCGCTGCTCGGGAACCTGGCCTCGCCGTGGAACGTCATCTATCCCAAGAAGTACCTGGACCGCGACGCGAACTACTTCAAGGCGAACGTCGTCGGCTCGGGGCCGTTCAAGCTCAAGAGCTACACGCGCGGCTCGACGTTCGAGGGCGAGCGGAACCCCGACTACTTCGTCAAGGACCGTCCGTACCTCGACGGCTACAAGTTCTTCGTCAGCACGGAAACGTCCGTGCGGGCGGCGGCTCTTCGCTCCGGGCGCGCCTGGATCGAGTTTCGCACCATGCCCCTGGCGGAGGTGGAGGCGATCCGGAAGACGCTCGGGGACAAGGTCGTCGTACAGGACACACCCGCGACCGGTCTGTTCGGAATCGCGATGAACCAGACCGCGAAGCCGTTCACCGACGTTCGCGTCCGCAAGGCCCTCACGCTGGGCCTCGATCGGTACACGGCGAGCCGGGTGCTCTACCCGCTCGCGAGTCTGAAGGACGTCGGGGCACTGATGCGTCCGGCCACGGAATTTGCGATGTCGGAGTCCGAGCTTCAGAAGCTTCCGGGGTTCGGAAGGGACGCGGAGAAGAACCGGGCCGAGGCCAGGCGCCTCCTGGCCGAGGCGGGCTATCCGAACGGTTTCAAGGTCGTCTTGAAGAACCGTAACGTGAGGATCCCGTACATCGACTTCGGCGTGTTCGTGATCCAGGAGTGGCGCAAGATCGGGATCGAGGCCGAGCACCGGCCGCTCGAGACCGCGGCCTGGTTCGCGGACGGGCGGGACACGGGGAGCTTCGAGGTCATCGTCAACGGCGTATTCAACTACATGGACGACCCCGACCTGTTCCTCGAGCGGTACACCACGGGGGACACCAACAACTGGGGTCGCTTCTCGGATCCCCGGATCGACGACCTCTTCGCGCGCCAGACGCGAGCCCTCGACCCGGCCGAGCGAAAGCGGCTCGTCAACGAGCTCGAGAAGGTCGTTCTCGAGAACGCGTACCACATCCCAGGTCTCTGGTGGGCGCGGAGCGTGGTGCATTGGGCCAAGGTGAAGAACTACGTCGCGCCGCCAAATCACTACTCGAATCAGAAACTCCAAGACGTCTGGCTCGCGGAGGACTGACACCCGACGGCGCCCTCGGCGCGGCGACGCGGCACCTGACAGCCTCCCTGACAGGAGGCGCGAGTTGACAAGTGCCCTCCGCTCTTGGTAGCGTCCGCCGCTAAATCGCTAACCCTTCGCGCCCGAGGGAGCACGTCTTGGGGAGGTGCTGGATGGCGGCAGATGTCCACTGTCACCGAACGCTGTGTACCGTCGTTGCGCTCGCGGTCCTGGTCGGTCTGGCGAGTCCCGCTGCCGTCCGGGCCGCGGACACCCCTCGCCGCGGCGGAATACTGCTCGCCGCCATCGGGGCCGACGCGCCGAGCCTCGACCCTCACCAGGAGAGCACCTTCGCCACCCTCCAGATGGTGGCACCGCTCTACAGCACGCTGATCCAGATCGACCCGCTCAGCTACCCGAAGATCATCGGCGACGCGGCTAGCGAGTGGAAGATCGCGCCCGACGGTCTGATGTACACGTTCAAGATCCGTCAGGGAATCAAGTTCCACGACGGCTCGTCCCTGACGGCGGTCGACGTCAAGGCCACCTACGACAAGCTCGTCTTCCCGCCCGAAGGGGTCCGCAGCGTCCGGAAGAACGCCTACGCGCCGATCACGAGCATCGAGACCCCGGACCCGAACACGGTCGTGTTCAAGCTCAAGTACGCGTCGGCCTCGCTGCTGGACAACCTGGCCTCACCGTGGAACGTCATCTACCCCAAGAAGTACCTGGACAAGGACCCCAACTATTTCAAGACGAACGCCGTGGGCTCGGGGCCGTTCAAGTTCAAGAGCTACACGCGCGGCTCGACGTTCGAGGGCGAGCGCAATCCGGACTACTTCGTCAAGAACCGGCCGTACCTGAACGGCTACAAGTTCTTCATCAGCACGGAGACCTCCGTCCGCGCCGCGGCCGTCCGATCGGGGCGCGCCTACATCGAGTTCCGCGACCTGCCGAACGCCGATGTGGACGCGATCAAGAAGCAGCTCGGCGACAAGGTAGTCGTTCAGCAGACGCCCATGACCGGCCAGTGGGGTATCGCCATCAACAACACCGTGAAGCCCTTCACCGATGTGCGCGTCCGGAAGGCCCTCACGCTCAGCCTCGATCGCTACACTGCTGGCAAGGTTCTGTTCCCACTCACCGGCCTGCGGGATGTAGGGGCGCTGATGCGTCCGGCTACGGAGTGGGGGCTGCCCGAGTCCGAGCTCCAGAAGCTGCCCGGATTCGGGAGGGACACGGAGAAGAACCGGGCCGAGGCCAGGCGACTCCTGGCCGAGGCAGGCTATCCCAACGGCTTCAAACTCGTCCTGAAAAACCGCAACGTGAAGCTCCCGTACCAGGACTTCGCGGTCTTCGTGATCCAGGAGTGGCGGAAGATCGGGCTCGAGGTCGAGCACCGGCCGCTCGAGACCGCGGCCTGGTTCGCGGACGGACGGGACACCGGGAGCTTCGAGCTGATCATCGGCCCGACCGTCGAGGCCAGTGACGATCCCGATCTGTTCCTGCGGCGCGCCACCACGGGGGACACGGAGAACTGGGGCCGGTACAGCGATCCCGGTATCGACGACCTGTTCTCGCGGCAGTCGCGGACGCTTGACGTCGCCGAGCGGAGAAAGCTGGTGCACCAGCTCCAGAAGGTCGTTCTCGAGAACGTGTACTACATGCCGGGCCTCTGGTGGTCCCGGAACGTCGTTCACTGGGCCAAGGTGAAGAACTACGTGGCCCCGCCCAATCACTACGCCAACCAGAAGCTCCAGGACGTCTGGCTGGCGGAGGACTGAGCCGGGTCGAGGTAGCGCGAAATGGCGACGTACATCGCGAAGCGGCTGCTCCTGATCGTCCCGACGCTCCTCGGCGCCGCCGCCCTGGTGTTCGTGATCATGCGGGTCATCCCCGGGGACGTGGCCCTGCTGATCTTCGGCGGGGACGCGGGCGGCCACATCGATCCCAAGCAGCTCGCCGCCATGCGCCATCGGCTCGGCCTGGATCAACCCCTGTGGGTGCAGTTCGGCACGTGGCTCTGGGGGGTGCTCCGCTTCGACTTCGGTACCTCGCTCTGGACGGGACGTCCCGTCATCGAGGAGCTGCTCATCCGCCTGCCGCTCTCCCTCGAGCTGGCGCTCGCGGCGACGGCGGTGTCGGTGATCATCGCGATCCCCTTCGGCATGCTCGCGGCCGTCCGCCAGGACACCTGGGTGGACTATGTCGTGCGCGTGGTCAGCATCGGCGGCCTGGCCATCCCGTCGTTCTGGGTGGGAATCCTCTGCATCCTGATGCTCGTGATCTTCTTCGGCTGGGGACCGCCGCTCGAGTTCACGCCGCCCTGGGTCGATCCCTGGGCGAACTTCCAGATGATGGTCTGGCCGGTGATCACCGTGGGCTATCGGTACGCCGCCGTGACCACGCGCATGACACGCTCCACAGTGCTCGAGGTGCTGCGGGAAGACTACATCCGCACCGCCTGGGCGAAAGGCCTGCGGGAGCGGGCCGTCGTCATCCGGCATGCGCTGAAGAACGCGATGCTCCCGGTGATCACGCTGATCGGGACGGAGTTCGCGTTCCTGATCGGCGGCCTGGTCGTGACCGAGACGGTGTTCACGCTGAACGGCGTGGGGCGATTCGTGGTCGACGCCGTCGCCCACCGGGACTACCCCGTCGTGCAGGCCCTGATCTTTCTGATCGCGTTCGGCTTCGTTGTCGTCAACCTGCTCGTCGACCTGACCTACGCGTGGTTCGATCCACGGATCCGATACCGCTGACCATGGCGACGAACCTCGACCTGGCCCACGCGACCGCGTCGGCCGCACTGTCGCCGCGGCTCACCATCGCTGAAGAGGTGGCGAAGTTCGTTCGGACGAAGCCGCTCGGCGCCGCCGGAGCCCTGATCATCCTCGGGATGATGGGCCTGGCCCTCTTCGCGGAATTGCTGGCACCTTACGACCCGTACCACGGCGACTACGGGTCGCAGTTCGCGCGGCCGAGCGCCGAGCACTGGTTCGGCACCGACGAGTTCGGGCGCGACGTGCTGAGCCGGATCATGTACGGGGCCCGCATCGCCCTGTTCGTTGGGTTCACCGCGTCGTTCATGGGTTGCACGGTCGGCGCCCTGCTGGGGGTGATCAGTGCCTACTGGGGCGGGCGGGTCGACCTCCTCCTCGAGCGGCTGATGGACATCCTGCTGGCGTTCCCGCAGCTGATCCTCGCCCTCGCCATCGCCTCGATCCTGGGGCCGGCTGTACAAAATGTGGTGATCGCCATCTCGATCCCCGTCATTCCCCGTGTCGCGCGCGTGGTGCGGTCCGCCGCCTTATCCGTGAAAGAGCACGTGTACGTCGAGGCCGTGCAAGCGCTGGGAGCCTCGCGGCGCCGCGTCATCCTGCAGCACATCATCCCGAACGTGATGGCCCCTTACATCATCATGGTGACCGCGCAGCTCGGGGCCGCGATCCTGGCCGAGGCGGCCCTGTCTTATCTGGGGCTGGGGGCGGCGGAGCCGACGCCATCGTGGGGGCTGATGCTCTCGGGCTCCGCCCCGTCGTACGCCGAGAAGGCGCCGTGGATCGCCCTGTTCCCGGGCATCGCGATCAGCCTGGGCGTGTTCGGGTTCAACCTCTTCGGCGATTCCCTCCGGGACGCGCTCGACCCGAAGCTGCGGAAGGGCTGAGAGCCGTCAGCGGCCCTCGAATCTCGGGGGACGCTTCTCCTTGAACGCCGCGACGCCCTCGGCGTGGTCGGCGGTCTGGCGCACGATCGACATGTGCGACGAGACGAGGTCGAGGTGCGTGCGCAGGTCCAGGCGGAGACTCTGGTACACGAGCCGCTTGATCATCCGGATCGGGATCTGGGGCCCGTCGGCGATCTGGCGCGCCAGCGCGTAGGTGGCCTCCTTCAGCTGCGCGTCCGGCACCACGCGCTGCACGATGCCCAGCCGGTGGGCCTCCGGCGCTTCGATGAAGTCGGCGGTCCACAGGAGCTCGAGCGCCTTGGCGGCGCCGACCAGGCGCGGCAGGAAGTACGTGTCGCCGTCGCCCGGTACCAGGCCCACGCGGACGTAGCCCGTGGAGAAGCGGGCCGACTCGGCGGCCACGCGCATGTCGCACATGACGCACATGCCCATGCCGGCGCCGACCGCGAGCCCGTTGACCATGGCGATGACCGGCTTGTCCACGGTCTCGAGCGTCTTCGGCACTCGATGGACGCCCTCCCAGAGGCTGTTCTTGCCGTCGAGCGCGTTCGGCTCGCCCTCCCGCATGCGCCCCACGTCGCCGCCCGAGCAGAACGCGCGTCCGGTGCCCGTCACGACGACGACGTTGACGCTGTCGTCGGCCTGCGCCGCGCTCAGCGCCTTCGCCCACGCGTCGATCATGTCGCGCGTGAACGCGTTCAGCTTGTCAGGCCGGTTCAGGGTGATCGTCGCGATCTTGTCCTTCACCTCGTAGAGCAGGTCACTCATGGGTCAAGCTCCTCATGGTCGTGCGAGCCGCCGGACGTCGCGGGGCTGGGGCCCCGCCGTCCGAGGCGAGCCTGGGATCATCGACGCTGCGGGTGGCCGACGGCGCTAGTCCTTGGGTAGCCCGAGGACGCGCTCGGCGAGGATGTTACGCAGGATCTCGGAGGTGCCGGCGCGGATCCCGCTCGCCCGCGCCAGCAGCTCGTAGAACTCCCACTGGCCCTCGTCCGGCGCCCACGCCGAGCCGTGGGCGATCTGCGAGTAGGGACCGATCATCTCGGTGGCGACGTGCGCCAGCTCCTGGTCGATCTGGCTCCAGAAGAGCTTCGAGGTCGAACCCTCGGGTCCGGGCGCGCCGCCGCGCAGAATGTTGGTCAAGCTCCGGTAGCCGTTGAGCTGGAGCGCCTGCTCGCCGATCCAGAGCGCGGCGAGCTTCTGCCTGACGATCGGGTCGCCGCCCCGCTTTTGCTGCCGCGCGAGGCGCACCAGGCGATGGAGCGCGTTGCGCAGCGAGATGTGCCGGATGAAGGTTAACAGATCGCGCTCGTACGCGAGCGTGGTGATGGCGACGCTCCACCCCTCGTTGAGCTTCCCGACCAGGTTCTCGGCCGGTACCCGCACGTTGTCGAAGAAGACCTCGTTGAACTCGGCCTCGCCGGTCAGCTGCCGGAGCGGCCGCACCGTGATGCCCGGCGTCTTCATGTCGACGAGCAGGAAGCTGATGCCCTTGTGCTTCGCGGCCGCCGGGTCGGTACGGACGAGCAGGAAGCACCAGTCGGCCACGTGGGCCATGCTCGTCCAGACCTTCTGGCCGTTCACGACGAAGTGGTCGCCCTCGCGCACCCCGCGCGTCTGCAGGTTCGCCAGGTCCGATCCCGCGTTTGGCTCCGAGAACCCCTGGCACCAGAGCTCGTCGGCCGTCAGGATCTTCGACAGGAACCGCGCATGCTGGGCCGCCGTCCCGTGCTTCATGAGGGTAGGGCCCAGCATCGACACGCCGCCGCGGTTGACGAGCTGCGGCGACTCGGCGCGCGCCATCTCCTGGTAGAGGATGACCATCTCGACGATCGTCGCGCCCCGGCCGCCGAACTCGCGCGGCCAGTCGAGGCCGACGTAGCCGGCCTCGCTCATCTGCTTCTGCCACGCGCGGAGCTTGCGAACCTCGTCGCGGTCGGCGCGCGAGGCGGCGAACGAGCGACCGCGCAGGTCGTGCGGCAGGTTGGCCTCGAGCCAGCCGCGGACCTCCTTGCGGAACGCCTCTTCCCGATCGGTGAAGTCGAAGTTCATGTGGAGCAGGGGGCTCCGCCCCCCTCTCGACTCCCCTGCGAACTCGCGTGGCGGTTCATTTACGTTCGCTCGCCTCGGCCGGCGGGGCCCCAGCCCCGCGACGGCCTGCGGCTCGCCCGGCCGTCACTGCATCACCACGCCGCCGTCGACGTTCAGCGCCTGGCCGGTGATGTTGCGCGCCTCGTCCGAGGCGAGGAACACGGCGGCCCAGCCGATGTCCTCGGGAGTCTGCTCCCGCTTCATCGGCGTGATGTCGCCCACGCGCTTGTCGAATACCTGGCGCGCGGTCATGCCCTTGAACGCGGGGTTCGTCTCGGCGAGATGGGCGGCGAGCTTCTGCCAGAAGTCCGTCCAGAGGACGCCCGGACAGATCGCGTTCACGGTGATCCCGTGAGGCGCCAGCTCCTTGGCGATGATGCGCGTGAGCGTGATCACGCCCATCTTGGCTACGCTGTAAGGCGGCATCGTCACCGCCGCGATCGGCCCGGCG
>Ga0137394_10000609_pt1 | contig 25044 bp, 23 predicted proteins | sample czobulk116metaG_FD_108278 | JGI IMG/M metagenome (GOLD analysis project Ga0137394, IMG submission 108278) | Vadose zone soil microbial communities from Angelo Coast Range Reserve, California, USA - czobulk1.16 metaG | ecosystem: Environmental > Terrestrial > Soil > Vadose zone | place: USA...
CAGAAAATCGGCGCCATAATGCGCACCCTCGGCTGGCTCGGCATGCTCGCCACCATGGCCTGGCTAGCCTACCGCCTCCGCCATGACGCCGCACAAAGTAACCCCCCGAAAGCTCCTTTGTAGTGGCGCAACATGCCGCGCCCTAAATGTCTGTTGCCTAGGCTGAGCAAGCAGTGTAGGCGTCACCCAACTAACTCCTGCCCCGCCAATCACTTCCAAATTGCCTTTAACTTTATCTTGACAGATACGGTACTTGCATGCTAACATAAACAAAATCTCCCGTCGTCCATCCTCTTTCAATTCAGCAAGTTACAAAATGCTTTTTCTGCAACTCCTTTGTTTTGAAAACGATCCATTTTAATGGGGGGGTACTTAACCCCTGCTGGCTCTGCCCCACGACCGGTCCTCCCCTCGACTGCCTATCGCTTATCCCCTATCCCCTTTGTATTCACATTCTTCCGTACTCTTTTGCACTTTCTTGCACTCATCAAAGAATCAACTCTTTTCTTTTCAGGCGATTCCGCACTCTCCGTCAAAAAACCGCGCAACGTGCGATACCGCCGATTCACTTGGAGGGTCAAAATGAACCAAGCGGCGCCAAATTCCAACCCCAGTAGCGACACCATGCGTCGCCTCCGCCGTCGTTCAACCCAAGGTGAGGTTTGGCCTCGACCACGATTCGCCTCTCAACCTTGCTATTTCTTGGTAAACTACAGCCATCCCCTGTTTCAAATGGCCGGTTTGGGGAACTACATCCCCTTTTCCGCGCGCCGGCCAAGGAGCTAAGTATGAGCAGTGCCGTAACCACTCAAGTATCCGATCTTCAGAACTATGTCAATGGCGCCTGGCAACGAGCTGCCGCTACCGAATATTTGGACGTCACCAACCCTGCTACTGCCGAAGTGCTGGCACGCACCCCCCTCTCGTCCTCCGCGGACGTCGACGCCGCCGTTCAAGCCGCCGCCGATGCCTTCCCGGCTTGGCGCCGCACTCCTCCCGGCGAGCGCGTTCAATACCTTTTCAAGCTGAAAAATCTCCTCGAAGAAAATCTTGATGAACTTGCCCGGCTCATCACCATCGAGAACGGAAAAACGTTTGGCGAAGCCAAAGCCGAGCTGCGCCGCGGCGTCGAAAACGTGGAAGTCGCCTGCGGCATCCCCATGATGATGCAGGGTCACGTCCTGGAAGACGTCACTCCTGGTGTCGATGAAATGCAGATTCGCCAGCCGCTCGGAGTCGTCGCCGCCATCACTCCTTTTAATTTTCCCGCGATGATCGTCTACTGGTTCTTGCCCTACGCCATCGCCTGCGGAAATACCTTTATCCTGAAACCATCCGAGCGCGTTCCACTATCGATGCGCCGCCTCTTTGAACTCCTCGAGAAGACCGGCCTGCCCAAAGGAGTCGTAAACCTAGTCAACGGCGGCCGCGACGTGGTCAACGCCTTGTGCGACCATCCGCAAGTTCGCGCCATCAGTTTTGTAGGATCCACCCCCGTCGCGAAGCATGTCTACACGCGCTCCGCGGCCAGCGGCAAACGCATGCAGTGCCAGGGCGGCGCAAAGAATCACGTCATCGTTTTGCCGGACGCGGATATGGAACTCGCCACACAAATCATCAGCGACAGCGCATTTGGTTGCGCGGGCCAGCGCTGCCTCGCCGTTTCCGTCGCCGTCACGATTGGCGAAGCCCAAAAAACGTTCCGCGACTCCATCGCCCACGCCGCCTCCGCAATTCGTGTCGGCAATGGCCTCGACGCCGGCGTACAGATGGGCCCGGTAATCACCAAGGAGAGCAAGCAGCGCATCGAATCGTTGATCTCCGCGGGCGTCGGCGAAGGGGCAAAACCCATCGTCGATGGGCGCAACACGAAAATCCCCAAATACGAATCGGGAAATTTTCTCACCCCCACGATCCTTGACGGATTGCCCTCGACGAGCCAGCTTGCCAATACAGAAATCTTCGGCCCCGTACTCAGCTTGGTTCACGCGAATTCCATTGATGAGGCAATGGAATTTCTTCGCCGCAGTCCCTACGGAAATCAGGCGTCGCTCTTCACAACGAGCGGCTCCGCCGCGCGCAAATTCCGCTACGAAGCGCCCGCAGGCAACATCGGAATCAATATCGGCGTAGCAGCGCCGATGGCCTATTTCCCCTTCAGTGGCTGGAAAGAAAGTTTCTTCGGCATCCTTCACGGCCAGGGGCGCGACGCCGTCGAATTTTTCACCGAATCGAAAATCGTCATCGAGCGCTGGTCGCGCCAGGAGACGCGCAAGTTTTAGTTTGGAGTGCGGGAGCTTGCTCCCGCTTTTCCGCCAGCTACAACGTGCCGGCGCAGAACGCAAAACTCCCCGGCCAAGTAGTACCATGCAAAGATGATTTTTGATTTGAACTTTCAACTTTGAACTTTTAACTTTCGACTTATGCAAACAAAACCTCTCCACCTGGACGTCCACGAACAAATCGAGTGCGCACAAACACTCGCGTCGCGTTTCTACACCGACCCCACGATTTTGGAAATCGAGAAGTCGCGCATTTTCCAGCGCACTTGGCAACTCGTCGGAACACTCAGCCAATCCTGCGGGGAAGTGAATGGCGTGAAGCGCACCATCGGCGACCCCGAAAGTTTTTTCACCGCCGACGTTGCCGGCGAGCCAATCATCGTCGTCCACGATAAGCAGGGAACGCTGCGCGCTTTTAGCAACGTTTGCCGCCATCGCGCCGGGCCGATCGCGCTCGGAAGCGGCTGCAAAAATGTTCTGCGCTGCCAATATCACGGCTGGACCTACACGCTGGATGGCCGCCTTATCGGCACGCCAGACGTCGAGGGCGTCGAGTTCTTCGACCGCCGCACCATGGGCATGGTGCCGCTGCGCTGCGAGACGTGGGAACAATTCATCTTTGTGAATTTCGATCTAAAGGCTGAGCCGCTGTCAACTTACCTCGGCCAGATTCCCCGCCAGGCACAAGGTTTCCAATTCGAGGGTCTGCAATTTGCCGAGCGCCGCGACTACGTTATCGATTGCAATTGGAAAGTTTACGTCGACAATTATCTCGAGGGCTACCACATCCCCATCGCCCATCCCGGCTTGATGAAGGAGATCGATTACGCGCAGTATCGCACGGACACCTTTCGCTACTACTCTCAGCAATTTGCGCCGATTCGCGCCATGAAAGCGGGAGACGCGGGCGAGCGCCTTTACGCTCCCGGCACCGGACTGCAGCAGGCTCTCTACTTCTGGGTTTTCCCGAACCTGATGCTCAACATTTATCCCGACAACATTTCGACGAACGTAATCGTGCCCCTCTCCCACGAAAAGACGCTCACGATCTTCGAATGGTTTTTCCACGACGTCGCCTCGGAAAAAAATCAGGAACGCATCAAGCGCTCGGTGGCGTTCAGTGACGAAGTGCAACAAGAAGATATTGGCCTCTGCAAAAATGTCCAACGTGGATTGCGCTCTTCGACCTATGACCGCGGACGCTACTCCGTCAAGCGTGAAAACGGCGTTCACCATTTCCACATGCTGCTCGGCGAGTTTCTGGGGCAGCCGTAATCGGCGATGATGTTCCCGTGATCGTTCTCCTGATGGGCCCCGCGGGATCCGGAAAGACGACCGTCGGCAAAATGCTCGCCGCGGAGCTCAAGTGGGATTTTTACGATGGCGACAATTTCCACTCGCCCGCCAACATTGAGAAAATGTCCCGTGGCATTCCGCTCAGCGATGACGACCGCATCCCCTGGCTCAATTCCATTCGCGACGCCATGCTGCAATGGGATGCACAACACCGGAACGTTGTCCTGGCATGTTCCGCCCTGAAGCGCAGCTACCGCGAGCTGCTTCTAATTAATTCCAATGTAAAGCTCGTCTACTTGAAGGGTTCCTACGAATTGCTTCGCGAACGGTTGCATTCGCGAAAAGGGCACTACGCCGGCGAACAAATCCTCGCCGGCCAACTCGAGGATCTCGAAGAGCCCACGGATGCCATCACCATCGACGCCGCGCAATCCCCGGAACAAATCGTCGCGGAAATCCGCAAGCGGCTCCCGTTGTCTGAAGATGCGCCGCTTGCCGGAGCGGAACTCTAGGGTTTTGCAGGTGCTGGCTTCGGGGCCGGAGCCGGCACCGCCGGCGCGTTGGGAGTTCCAAAATTCACCTTAGGGGCCTGGCGCGCGCCTTCTTCCGTCTTGAAGTAGGCGTCGTTACGCGTGAAGCCGCCCAGGCTCGCCACCAAGCTGTTCGGGAAGAGCGAAATAAACGTGTTGTAATCCTGCACCGCCTCGTTGTAACGGCGGCGCTCCACGGCGATGCGATTTTCCGTGCCCGCCAGCTCGTCCTGCAGGCGCAAGAAATTCTCGTTGGATCTCAGCTGGGGATAATTCTCAACGACTACGAGCAAACGCCCCAGCGCAGAATCCAATTGTCCATTCGCCGCGATTTTTTCAGCCGGAGAATGCGCGCCAAGCAAGGCGGAACGCGCCTTGGCGATATCGCCGAACACAGTTTGCTCCTGTGCCGCAAAGCCCTTCACTGTCTCCACCAGGTTAGGGATCAGGTCCGCTCGCCGTTGCAGGACAACGTCTACCTGCGCCCAGGCGGCATTCACCGCCTCGCGTTTCACGGCCATCTGATTTCTGCGGCTGATAAACGAACTCCCCAGCATCAGCGCAACGACCACCAAAACAATTAGAACTATCAGAACTTTCTTCATATCCGCCTCGAATCAGTTGGATTTACGAATGTGCATTCTTCACGCGCCGCCATTCCCGCTTGGGAAAGTGATGCTCCAGCGCGTCCAGAGTTTTCTCCAATGCCTTTAAATACGCACCGTACGCCGGAACAATTTCGCCGTGAAATTCGCCCGTCTCGCGCAGCTTCAGCATGGCGCCGTATGCCGTTGGGCTTGAGCCCGTCAGCGCCGCCGCTCGGGCAACGATATCATGCGCGGCCACCGGCGACTCTTCTCCAAATGCAATCACCACATGGCGCAGCAGCGTCAGCACTCCGGAAAACGATTTTCTCAAAACGGGCGCCAGTTCCTTTGCATTTCCCGGCGCGCGCAGATAATGCTGCCGCAATTTCAGCAGGATCGTGCGCAAGTCATGCTCAATCTGCACACGATGCAGGTTCATCGGCACTTCAATGTCCGCAACGACGTCCGCTCCGTAAAGGATTCGCCGCCCGCGCTTCATATCCAGAATCTCGATGGCGAAGACATTCGCGGCATCCCTCAGCTCATCCTTCGTGAAGAAAAGAGGCGCGGGCTCTTTCTGCTCGACGCACCACCATTTCGCCACATGTGCGAGGCGTCCCAACTCCTCGACACTCAACGAACGAAGGATGCAAACCACATTGAGGTCCGAGTGTCCTTCGTGAAAGTCACCGCGCGCAGCCGACCCGAACAAAATGACGCATTCGAGGTTTGCCGCCGCGAATTCCTTCAACCTGCTGACCAGCTCCGTCAGTTTTGTTTCTGTGGAGAGCATTTCGAATCGTTCCTTTCATTCCGCGCTACCAGTCTCCTGAAGCGCCTCCGCCTCCGCTGCTGCCGCCGCCAAATCCCCCAAATCCGCCACCATCACCGCCTCCGCCTCCGCCGAAGCCTCCGCCGCCCCAGCTTCCCGAGCCGCCTCCCGAACGCCTTCCAGCGCCGTCCGCGAGCATTCCCAGTAGAAACCAGAGCAGGCCGCTTCCGCCCGATCCGCCTCCGCGCGGTCCACCGCCGCGGGAAGACAGGCTGGCGATCACCAAAAAGAGCACGATCAAGCCGAGCACGAACCAAAGTCCCAGATTCCCGCCGCGACTCCCGGTGTTTCGAATCCGTCCCGCAGGAGGCTGACCGCTAAGCGTTACACCCGCATCGTTTGCGATGTACTTGGCTAATTGCCACGCGGCTGCCTCGGCTGCCTTGCCGTAGTCGCCCTGGCGCAAGAAGGGCACCATCGCGCGACCCGCATCTCCCGCGCGCGCATCATTGATCACCGGCTCAAGCCCGTAGCCCACTTCGATGTGATATTTGCGCTCGTGGGGAGCGACAAGCAACAACACGCCACGATTGTCTTTCTTGCTTCCGACTCCAAGCTGTTTGAAGAGGTTTACGCCGTAATTCTCGACGCTTTCGCCGTCGAGCGATTGGACGGTCACAATTGCCATCTGCGCGCCGGTCTTCTGCTCAACCTCGGCGCATAATGCTTCGAGCCGTGTTCTGGCTTCCGGGGCGATTACACCGGCCAAGTCACTCACATAACCGCTGGGGTGAATCTTCTTGACGTCTTCCGCGGCTGCGCAGAAGCTCGTGCTGAACAAAAGCAGGCAGTGAAGCGCTACGATTCGAAAGAGGTGGGTTTTTGACATGCAGTGTCCGAGGCGGTCGACAGATGACTATAGGCCAGCTACGACCAGAGGTAAAGCGGCGTCAGCGTTACGCTTCGATCAAGCGGACCTTGCGAGCGTGCTGAGTTCGCACCTATAATCCAGTGTCTTTGCGGCGGCGTGAGTCGCGTACGCATCGGGAGGATCCGTGCCGGTAGGAACTGCGTTTCACGAAAGAACGCTGGCGCTATGCGAGAGCCTGAATTACCGCGAATGGTCGGGCTACTACACGGTCAGCGTTTACGAGATGCACCACGAGCACGAGTACAACGCCATCCGCAATTCGGCGGCGCTGATCGATATTTCACCTCTCTTCAAATACCGCGTGACCGGGCACGATGCCACAAAGTTCGTGAACCGCGTGATTTCGCGAGACATTAATAAGGTTGCGGTGGATCAGGTGATTTACTGTTGCTGGTGCGATCCGGAAGGAAAAGTGATCGATGACGGAACGATCACGCGGCTGGGGGAGAACGAATACAGGTGGACGGCGGCGGACCCGAGTCTGCGATGGTTTCAGCAGAATACGCTGGGACTGGACGTAAACATTGAAGATATTTCGGAGCAGACTGCGGCGCTGGCGCTGCAAGGGCCGACGTCGGCAAGACTCCTGCACGCGGCGGCGGATGCGAACATCACGAACCTGAAATATTTTCGCGTGACACGAGGAAGGATTGCGGGCGTGCCCGTGGATATTTCGCGAACGGGATATACGGGCGATTTGGGATTCGAAGTGTGGATGCCGTGGCGCGACGCGGTGAAGGTGTGGGATGCGCTGATCGCGAAGGGCAAGGCGTTTGATATTCACCCCGCGGGAATGATCGCGCTGGACATCGCGCGAATCGAGGCCGGCCTGATTCTGATCGAAGTAGATTATATTTCGAGCAAGAAAGCGCTGATCGAATCGCAAAAGTTTTCGCCGGCGGAAATCGGGCTGGGCAAGCTGGTGGACTTGAAGAAGGAGACTTTTGTAGGGCGCGAAGCTCTGGCATTGGAGGCGAAAGAAGGTGCGGAACGGGCGCTCGTAGGACTGGAGATCAACTGGAACGAAGTCGAGGCGCTCTACGACAAGTTGAAGATGGCGCCACAAGTGCCGAGCATGGCGTCGCGAGTGGCGGTGCCCGTGTATCGCGGGGGGCGCCAAGTGGGCAAGGCCACGTCGACGACGTGGTCGCCGACGCTGAAGAAGATGATTGCGCTGGCCTGCGTGAGCCGCGAGCATTCAGCAGCCGGGACCACCCTCAGCATGGAAATGACAGTGGAAGCGGTGCGGCAAAGAGTTTCCGCAAAGGTGGTGCCCCTGCCGTTTTTCAATCCGCCGAGGAAGATCGCGGTACCGGTGATCTGAAGGCTCGCTGGCCTGATTATTCCGAATCAGAAGAATCGGAGAGCAGAGCATTGATATACCGTTCGGGAGCAGCAACAAATCGGCTCACGAGTTGGAAAGGCTGACTTTCGCGATAGCCGATTTCGTGAACGTGTCCACCGTCAAACGAAAGGATTTGTGCATCGGAGTAGGCAAGTAAAATCGGTGAATGCGTGGCGATGAGAAACTGAATGTTGTCATTGTCGGTCAGCAAATCGTGCAGTAAAACGAGAAAACTCAGTTGCCGTTGCGGAGACAACGCAGCTTCGGGTTCATCCATCACGTAGAATCCGGAACGGGTGAAGCGATGCTGCAGCAGTGAAATGAACGACTCCCCATGCGACTGGTCATGGAGACTCTTTCCTCCGTAGCTGCCAAGTCCACCCACCGAATCAACATAGCTTGCTACATTGAAAAAGCTCTCCGCTCTCAAATAGAAACCCGAGCCTGTCCTATTTGTGAAGCCCACTCGCATTGCGCGGACGAGGAAGTCAATGGAGCGCACACTTGGAGTGGTCTCAAACGAGATATTTCGGTTCCCGCCTTCTCGCCCGAAACCGTAATGCGCAGCGATGGCCTCCAGGAGTGTTGATTTGCCGTTCCGTTCTCGCCGACAAAGAAGCAGATGCGGCTGGTAATCTCAAGGGCATTGAGCGATGCAATGGGCGGAACGTTAAAAGGGGATTCATCCCAACGAATAACGCGTTCGCGGAGCAGTTGAACGGTTTTTAGGCGCAGCATCAGCGGTGGTTTCCGATACCTATTATGTCATCCACAATTCACGGATCGAATCAAAAGATTAGAGTGACCTCCCGCGGCTTTCCTCTTTGCGCGGGCTCATGGCGTGAGGCGGTTGTATTTCTTGAGAACTTCGCGGAGTTTCTCGTGCGGCAGGGCGATCACTTTGTGATTTTCGATGCCGGTCATGGTTTCGGCGGCGACCATGGCATTTATCACGGCCTCCTCGGTGGCTTGGACGGTAGCGGCGAAGACGGGCTCGATCTGATCGTTGGGCAACATTTGGAGATTGACGACGTCATCCGTGCCCGCGGCACCGGGATTGGCGGTGGAAAAGGCGATGAAAATGTCACCGGAACCATTGCCGGAGATGCTGCCGTCGCGGCCGAGGTCGAGAGAAACGCGGCGCGCGAGGCGCTTGAGCTGATGTGCGAGGAGCGGGGCGTCCGTGGCCACGACAACGATGATCGAACCGCGGTCCAATTCGTTGAATGACGCGGAAGCATACGCGGGATCCTCGGGAATTTCCCTGCCGACCGGCACGCCGGCGATGCGGAGATGTTTGCGCGAGCCATAGTTGCATTGCACAAGGACGCCGACGGTAAAGGCGCGGAGTTTCGTCTCGATCTTGCGCGAGGAAGTGCCGATGCCGCCTTTGAATTCGTTGCAGACCATTCCCATACCGCCGCCGACGTTGCCTTCCTGAACTGGACCGGAAGCTGCGGAATCAATCGCATGGAAAGCGTGTTCGGGCTTGACGTGAAAGCCGTTGATGTCGTTGAGCCAGCCATCCCATGTTTCCGCGACGACGGGCAGCGACCACCAATAACCAGTGGGATCGGGCTGGCCGTGCGCGACACGCCATTGAATGACAGCGTCGCGAACGACGCCGACGCTGTGCGTGTTGGTGATCATTACAGGACCTTCGAGGAAGCCAGACTCTTCGACCCACGTCGTGCCGGTCATTTCACCATTGCCGTTGAGCGACCACCAGCCGGCGAAAACGGGATTGTTCATCGAGTCTTTTCCGCGCGGGAGTACGGCGGTCACTCCCGTTCGAACCGGCCCCTTGCCTACTTGAAGTTTTCCTTCGCCTGAAATGAGCGTGGTGTGGCCGACGGTGACGCCGGAAACGTCGGTGATGGCGTTGAGCGGGCCGGGCGTGCCGTCAAAAGGGACGCCGAGATCGCGGGCGCGGGGCTTGACAGGCGGAGTCGCATGAGCCGCGGCCCACGAAATTGCCAAAAGCGAGCAAAGAAGAATGGCGAGAGCGCGAAAATAATTTGGACCAGTCATGGTTTGTTCTTCTCCCAGGAAGATTGCGCGGAGCGCAGCAATTTGGTGTTTTTCTGCACGGCCTTTTCCAGCAGCGCTGCTTGCTGCGCCGCCAATTTCCAGTCGTGCCTTTCCACGGCTTCGGTTAGCCCGGGAAATTCCAAGTGGGCGTAGGTGTAGCGAGAGGAATAGAGAAGATGCTGGAACCACGGGCGGCCGGGAATGCCCGCGGGATCGAGCCAGTTGGATTCGACCTGAAGGAGCTCTTCGTTGAGACGCTGAATCTTCTCCGGCGAGGCGGAGCCTGACTGGAGATCATGAGCGACGGCATCACGCAGAAGGTGGCCCACTTTCTCGAATTCGGCGATGCGAACGTGAAGCCGTTTCACAGGAAGACGCCGTTGCTCGGTTCTGTTTTTTTGTTCGAGCCCGCGCAGGAACTGTTCGAGCGCCGAAGCGTTGAAGCCGAAATCAAAAGGAAGAATGTCCGCATTGGCGAGACGAAGCGCAACGAGCCCCCAGATCCGCGTGAGGGCGACGTGGTATTCGAACGCGGGATCGCCGATGTGCGACATCCAGTAATGATCGTCGTACATCGAGTGATAGACGCCGTAGTCGCCGTCAAATCCGAGATTGATCACTGGCCGGCCAAGATGATTCAGAAATACAGTGTGATCGGAGCCGCTGCCAATGCGCGTTTCGACGAGGGCGCTGTCGAGCGGCGGAGTGCTCGCTTTCGAATCGCGCATCGTGGTGGCGCGCCAGGCTTCGTACAGAGATTTTCCGGAAGGCGCTCGAATGTCTTTGGATGCTTCCACAAGCATGGGCGCGAGAGAAGCTACGGCGGAGGGCGAGAAGCTCAGGCCCTCGGGACCCGCGGTGGTGGCGGCTCCTGCGACGGATTCATCCACGTTGAGATACGCAACGAGTTTTTTCTTCAGGTCATAGTCGAATTGCTCGCCCCATTCCGTCGAGCCGGTGAGAGCGTATTCTTCGCCATCCCAACTACAGACCACAATGGTACGGCGTGGGCGGATGCCGAGCTGCTTGAGTTCCCCAAGAGAACGCGTGAGCTCCATCATGGAGGCGGTGCCGCTGGAAGGATCCACGCCGCCGAAGACCCAGGCGTCGCGATGATTGCCGAGCAAAACCCATTCGTCGGGAAGCTCGCCGCCGCGAATGCGCGCTTCGACGACGGTGTAAGTCTGCATGCTGGTGTCCATGTCCACTTTCACGTGAACTTTTACGGCGCCGGTGAAGCGATACACGATGGGCAATGCGCCCTGCCAATCCTTCGGGGCTTCAGGACCGTTCATGTTTTCGAGAAGAGGCTTGGCGTCACGCCATGAGAGAGGGAGCGCGGGAATTTTCGGGACCGAACGCGCTTCTTCCGGAGCGATGTGCTTTGCGCCGGGGACGGAGGCCCAGCCGGGCGTCGTGGGATCGCCGGGAACGATGTAATCGTAAGTGATTGCGCCGCGCTGGATGTGACTTTCCGGGCCCCACGGGCCATCGGGGAAAACTTTTCCTTTCGTGTAGCCATCTTGCGCTGGGTCTGAATAAATGAGCAGCGCAGCTGCGCCTTCACGCTCGGCGGTGAGCGCCTTGAAGCCGCGATAGCTGTACGGATTCGAATAGCGGACGAGAACGATCTTGCCTTTCACGCTGATACCGTTTTTCCGCAGGAGATCGTAATCTTCAGGATTGCCGCTGTGTGCGTAGATCACTTCGGCGGTAACGTCGCCGGAAGCGGAATAGCCAAAGTAGGAGCCGGAGACGGCGGGATTTTTCGTGTCGGGATCGGCGTCGTAAGCATCTTCGCGCAGAGAGGCGGTGAATTGGAGCGGCGCGGTCATTTCGAGGGAGATGCTGCGCGGGCGCGAGTGCAAAACATCGTAGCGGCGGAGCGTGACGTCTTCCCACCCCTGCTTGCGCCATTCGTCCGCGACAAAATCAGCGAGCTGATTATTGCGGTCGGAAGCGGCGGGGTGAGGTTCGGCGGTGAAGGTGCGGTGCCATTCGCGTACTTGTTCGGGAGAAGGAATCGATTGAAACGTGGTTTCGATCGCGTGCTCAGCGGCGGCGTGCGGCGGGGAAAAACCGAGAATGGGAGTGGAAGGCGGTTCGGGCTGCTTCTGCTGAGCGAAAAGCGCGAAAGCAAGAACGAGGAAGGAACAGAAGAAGGCGTAAAGATTGCGAGAACGAAGAAGCATAATTATTTTGTTCTCCACAAAAAACGGCCGGGCAGATGGCAACGAAAAAGAACGGCCAGACAGCGTATCAAGATGGAAACACTTTTTCCAAAGCAGACTGGAGCGCGCGAGCGATCAGCTCGGATTCTTCGGGCGAAATCGTGAAGGGCGGTGCTAGAAGAATGTGATCGCCGCGCACGCCGTCGAAGCAGCCTTGCGTGGGGTAGGTAAGCACACTTTCTTCCAGACAGGCTTGGCGGATTTTTTCCGCAATGCTTTCGGATTGAGGAAAAGGTTCGCGAGTGGCTTTGTCTTTGACGAACTCGACGCCGAGGAGGAGGCCGAGGCCACGGAAATCACCGATATGCGGGTGCGATTGAAGCGGGGAAAGCGCGACGCGGAGGTTTTTTGCGGCGGGAGTCACGCGATCAAACAGCTTGTGCGCTTCGAGATAGTCGAGAACGGCGTTGCCCGCGGCGGTGGAGACCGGATGAGCCTGGTAAGTGAAGCCGTGAATGAAGGTGCCTGAGCCGCGTTCGAATGCCGCGACGACGCGCGCGGAAACGAGAACCGCGCCGAGCGGCGCGTATCCGCTGGCGACTCCTTTTCCCACCAGAATCATGTCCGGCTCGATGTTCCAGTGCTGCGCAGCAAAAGGTTTTCCGGTACGGCCCATGCCGGTCATAACTTCGTCCGCGATGAGGAGAATTCCGTTCTTGCGGCAGATTTCCGCCATGCGCGCGGCGTAACCTTCGGGCGGTACCGCGGCGCCGAGAGTGGCTCCGACGACCGGCTCGAAGATGAAGGCTGCGGCTTTCCCGGGTTCGTGTTTGAGTAAATGGACGTGAAGATCGTCGGCGCAAACCAGTTGGCATTGGGGAAAAGTTTTTTCGAAAGGGCAGCGATAGCAGAAACACGGAGCGATGTGTCCCCATTCCGCGATGAGCGGTTCGTAGGGCGCGCGGCGGGCGACGTTTCCGCTGACGGACATCGCGCCGAGAGTGCTGCCGTGATAGCTCTGGCGGCGGGCGAGAACGCGGTAGCGATCTTTCTGGCCGCTTTCGAGGTGAAACTGCCGCGCGAGTTTTATCGCGGTTTCGGTGGCTTCGGAGCCGCCGGAAGTGAAATAGACGCGGCCGCCGTTACGGAAATTCGGCGGAGCCAAAGCGAGCAGGCGCTCGGCAAGTTTTTCAGCCGGAGCGGTATGAAACTGCGAAGTATGCGCAAAAGCGATCTGCGACGATTGCTCGGCCATGGCGCGGCCGATTTCGGGGATTCCGTGACCGATGCTGACGACAGCGGCCTGGCCGGAAGCGTCAAGAAAGCGGCGGCCGTCGGCAGAGATGATCCAGCAACCGTCCCCACGAACTGCAATGGGATAGGTTTTCTTGAAATTGCGGGGGAAAAGCCCGCTGCTCGTCGGCATGAGATGCCCGGGAAAGGATTGTAGCAGAGTCGCAAGTGAGCTCAGCAGGGTGCGCGGAAGCTGGTAAACGAAAATTGTTCATTACAGGCGACACAAGTGGGTCAATTTCCGGTTAACCGGACTGCTTGCACACTTGCATCGGGGTGGGATTCGCGGCGGCCTCTCAGAAGCGAATCATCAGGACTTAACCTGGGTGAAAATGCAGGTCTTAAGCGCAGCGGCGCCCCGGTGTTTACCGCCGCTCGATATGCTGCCTTGGCTGGATTGTAGGGGCCTCTTCGCAGAGATAGCTTAGGGCCAGGCGACAAGGGCCCCGAATACAGGATCAACGGCCCGCGATCCAGGCCACAAGGCCCGCTCGTTTGGCCGCATGCTCCTTCGTTGCTCTGTCCTCCGAAGTAGGTTCAAGAACATGTGGCGACGCTTTGAACAACGGAAGATTCACCGTCCAAAGGGCGTGAAGCAATTACGCCAAGCGCGCCTCAAAGGGCAACCGCGCAGCTCCGCGGCCGTTGTGCGGCAAGCTCCCGGCATTCACGATTTCCACGATCTTCGAGTGAAAGCCAAATCAGGGCTCTCTCACCGCAATAGTTCCCAAGCGAAGCGTTTGTTAGGAGGGTGACATGTGCACTCAACCGGTGATTCTCGATTCGACTCTGCGCAGTTCCGAGGCGGCGGAGTTTGCGGAGGCGCTGCGGGCGAAGATCCTCAGGCAGGAGGAAGCGGTGCAGGCGATGGTCGACCTGTTCCAGGTTTTCTGTGCCTGTTTGAATTCGCCTGGGCGCCCGGTAGGGAGCTTCTTGTTTCTGGGACCCACAGGGTCCGGAAAGACGCGCATCGTGGAAGCCGCCGCTGAGATTTTGTTTGGGGACGCCCGTGCGGTCATCAAGGTCGACTGCGGTGAATTTCAGCATTCGCATGAGATCTCGAAGCTGATCGGGTCACCTCCGGGCTACCTGGGCCACCGAGAGACCCATCCGCTGATCACTCAAGAAGCACTCGCCGCGAGTCATACTGACACGTTGAAGCTTAGCTTCCTGCTCTTCGATGAAATTGAGAAGGCCAGCGACGCCCTCTGGCAACTCCTCTTGGGAATGCTGGACAAGGCGACCTTGACTCTGGGAGACAACCGTCGTGTGGACCTCTCACAGACAGTGATCTTCATGACCTCGAATCTGGGCGGCGGAGAAATCACAGAGTTGATGCATGGCGGGATGGGCTTCATCCAGCCTGGAGATAAACCCAGGACGAATCTTGACGAGAAGGTGAAGCGCACTGCCGTGGAAGCCGCGCGGAGGAAGTTCTCGCCCGAATTCATGAACCGCCTCGATAAAATCGTGGTGTTTCATCCACTGAATCACGAGCATCTCGCGGAAATTCTGCAGATCGAATTACGGCAAGTACAGCAGCGGGTTTTGAAGACACAGAACGGGCAATTCCTGTTCCGCGTGACCGATGCAGGCCGCAACTTTCTCTTGTACGAAGGCACGGATCAGCGCTACGGCGCTCGCCATTTGAAGCGCGCCATCGAACGGCACGTAGTTTTCCCTTTGGCGAACCTCTTGGCAACCGAGCAGGTGAAAGCAGGCGACATGCTGTGCATTGATTTCGACTCGCGTGTGGGAGGGCTTGTGTTCTGGAAAGAAAGCGAGCCAGCGCGGTCGGCGGCGTCGCAGCGGCAGCCAGTCCCAATTCAGGCTGTGAAGGCGACTAGTGGCAGCGTGGCAGAAGCAATCTCTTCCGCCAAGGTGCGAGCCGTTGGACTTAATGAACAAGTTTAAGCAGATCACGCCATGTACGAGTTGAAAGGTGCTTATTCCTCCGCCTATTGCAGAATGGCAAAGAAACGGTTGGCCTTATAACGCGCTGACTGGACCGGTGGATGTGTCGATTCCCCGCACAAAAGAGGAATGAACTGCGTTCGCACAAGATTGCTTAAGCGCGGACCTTGTGGCCGGTCCGCGCCTCGTGTTCTAGTTTCCGCAGAAATGCACCGCGGATTCTCAAGCTGCCGCCTGCCGATTCGTTCTCAAATTTCCTGATTCGATCGGGAAAGTTAGATAGCAATTCTTCCGCGCACGCGGCGTCCTGTTCGGCTCCGCCGATCATCTGATAGGTGGCTACCCAGGCATCCTGGAATTCCTGTGCGGCTGAGGTCCAGGTGTCGGAATAGGCCTCATCGAGATCGCGGAGGTTGGCCCGACACTCATCGCATTGGCGCGTCTTCATATCCAACGACGATTATAAGCGCGTTTGGGCAGTGGATCCGCCGAGGCCGCCTGGCCCAACTACGGGAGACTAGGAGACTATCGCGTATTGGAATCGGAAACGAATCGTGACATGATGCGGAATTCCACGTGCAGGGTGAGTTGGTCTTGAAGTGCAAGGAGAAAAATGGATGAATCGCATCGTGTTGCAGGTGGCAGTGGCGTGCGCGCTGGTTCTAAGTGGCATGGGCGGCGTGTGGGCCCAGGAAAAGCATGCGATCACGTTTGACGACATGATCAAGTTGCACCGCGTTTCGGAGCCGCAGGTTTCGCCGGATGGAAAATGGGTCGTGTACACGGTGGCGACGCCGGACATGGAAGCCAACCGCAATGCGAGCAACATCTGGATAGTGCCAACGACGGGCGGTTCCGCGACGCAATTGACGCAGAGCGGGCACGATTCGTCGCCGGTGTGGCCGCCGGACGGGAAGACGCTCGCGTTTCTCTCTTCGCGCGGCGGCGAATCGCAAGTCTATTTGCTTTCGATGGAAGGAGGCGAAGCGCACCCGCTGACGAAACTCTCGACCGGCGCGGATATGGTGAAGTGGTCGCCGGACGGAAAGACGATTGCGTTTACGTCCTCCGTTTATCCAGATTGCAAAGACGATGCGTGCAATAAGTCGCGAGATGAGGAGAAGGAAAAGAGCAAAATGAAAGCGCACGTGGCGGAACACTTGCTCTACCGGCACTGGACGCACTGGAATGAAGGCAAGAGGAGCCATTTGTTTGTGGTTCCCGCGGATGGAAGCGCGGTACCGCGAGGCCTCACGCCAGGAGCGAACTACGACGTTCCACCGGATGAGCGCAGCGGGCCGGGAGATATTAATTTTTCGCCGGATGGAAAAGAGATTTGCTTCACGGCGGTGACCGACAAGATGGAGGCGATCAGCACGAACGGAGATTTGTTCATCGTTCCGGTTGCCGGCGGCGAGGCCAAGCGCATCACAACGCAGCCGGGATTTGACGGGAATCCGGTGTATTCGCCCGACGGGAAATTCATCGCCTATCACGCGCAGCTGACGCCCGAATACGAATCAGACCGCTCGCGCGTGATGCTCTACGACCGGCAGAGCGGAAAGATCGAGAATCTCTCCGAAGGCTTTGACCGCAGCGCGAATGAGCTGGCTTGGTCGCCGGACAGCAAGACAATTTATTTCACCGCGGAGAATGAGACGCAGCAGCCGGTGTACGCGATGGCGGCGCGCGCGGGAGCGGAGCCGAAAAAAATTGTCGCGGACACCTATAACACCGCGATTTCATTCAGGGCGGACGGCAAAACGCTAGTTTTTGAGCGCACCAGCCTGACGATGCCGGCGGAAGTTTTCGCGGCGGCGAGCGACGGCTCGAATGTGCGGCAATTGACGCATCAGAATGAGTCGATCCTTGCGGGCCTCGAGATGAATGCACCGGAGACATTCTGGTTCGACGGGGCCGAGGGGACGAAAGTACAGGCGATGCTGATCCGTCCGCCGAAATTTGACGCGACGAAAAAGTACCCGCTCCTGGTACTGCTGCACGGCGGGCCGCAGACGATGTGGTCGAATGCGTGGGGATACCGTTGGAACGCCGAAGTTTTTTCCGCAGCGGGATACGTGACGCTGATGATCAACCGGCGCGGGTCGACAGGTTACGGGCAAAAATTCACGGATGAGATTACGAATGACTGGGGCGGGCGAGCGTACACTGACGTGATGAATGGGGTGGACTATACGCTGAAAAAATATCCTTTCATCGATGGGACACGCATGGCCGCGGCCGGAGGATCTTACGGTGGATACATGGCGGACTGGATTGCGACGCACACGGGACGGTTCAAGGCCATCGTGAGCCACGCGAGTGTGTACGACAAAGTGGCGATGTACGCGACAGAAGAACTCTGGTTTGAAGAACACGACATGCAGGGCACGCCGTGGACAAATCCGGAAAGTTATAAGAAGTGGGCGCCGGTATCGTACGCGGGTAAGTTGGGAGAATTCAAGACGCCGACGCTGGTAATTGCGGGAGAACGAGATTACCGCGTGCCGTACACGCAATCGCTGGAATTTTTCAGCGCGCTGCAGCGGCAGGAAGTGCCGTCGAAACTGGTGATTTTTCCCGATGAGGGGCACTGGATCCTGAAACCACAGAATGCGCAGTTTTGGTACAAGACGTTTTTGGATTGGGTGGCGACGTACGTGAAATAGCGGATCAACCTTGCCAGAAGGGGCGCTCCGACCCGGTCGGAACGCCAATACAAAGATTAAGAAGCGAGCAGGCGCTGAAGAGCGCGGCGCGCGAAGCGGAAGAGATGGTAGAGCAAAAACGCGGAAAGCGCGACGAGTACGGCAACGATGATGGTCGCGGCAAGGGGATGAGCCGTGGCCATCCAGGTCAGCCAAACGGCGAGAACGTCTTCGCCAAAACTTAATGCCCAATTGCTCAATGGCTCGGGGCTGGCATTTACGGCGGCGCGCGCGCTGGCTTTTGTCCCGTGCGAAGCGAGAGCGACTCCGCCTGCGAGCAGCGCGGCGCCCCAGCGCCATTCCGGTGCGGCTCCTCCAGCGGCGGCAAAAGCGAGAAGGGCGGCGGCGGGCGGACGAATGAAAGTGTGGATCGCATCCCAGATTGTGTCGAAGTACGGAATCTTGTCCGCGAAAAATTCGATGAGGTAAAGAGCGATCGCGACGCCCAACACCCAGGGATGAGAAAGAACCCGCAATCCGGGCGGCAGATGAAGCACTCCGAAGCGCTGGAGAAGACCCAGCGTCGCGACAGTGGCGTAAAGATTGAGGCCGGAAGAAAATCCGGCCCCGAGCGCGAGGCCGAGCGTTTCGATGGGATTCATGCGGGATCATCATAGCAGGCGGGAAATCGTCCAAACAGGCAGTAACTTCCGCACGCACGGAGCAGAGTTTCCGTTTGACCCGCTGGTAAAGCCAAGCGATTCTGTTGACAGGGCGGTCTTCCATGTTTGGGCTGAGCTACCTCTTTTATCCGTGGGGCTTCATCGTGCAGGGCCTGGCGATCGTGCACTTCGCGCGGCGCCGGCCGGAGAACTATTGGTTCTACATTATTTTCTTCGGCGGCTTCCTGGGGGCAAGCGTTTATATCGTGGCGGAAGTGCTGCCGGACCTGGGGCTGCTTCGCGGGGTGTTTCAGGGGTTTGGGCGGCGGTCACGCATACAAAAGGTCGAAACCGATATTCTGGACAATCCCTCGGTGGCAAATTACGAAGAACTGGGCGAACTCTACAAAGATCAAGGGCAATACGAGAAGGCGCGCGACGTGTTCAATCATGCGATCACCGGGCGAAGCGATTCGATCTACACGTTCTATTCGCGGGCGCAATCGTCGCTGGGATTGGATGACCTGGCTGCGGCGATTCCGGATCTAGAGCGAGTGGTCGCGGGCGACCGGAAGTTCGACTATTACCGGGCGGCGGGACTGCTCGCGAATGCGTATGCGCAAACGGGACAACTGGAACGCGCGGATCAACTTTTCGCGGAGGTCACGCAGATTTCGACGACTCCGGAGACGCTTTACAACTACGCGAGTTTTCTGAAGACGGCGAACCGGCGGGAAGAAGCGCGCGAGTGGTTGCAAAAGCTGCTGGCGAAGAAGCGCACACTGCCTCGGTACATGCAGAGGCGCGAACGACCGTGGTTCCGGAGAGGCAAGGCGCTGTTGAAAGAACTGGCCAGTGCGTAGAGTTCGCTGCGCATCCCTCCGCCAATTCTAGTTAACAATAACACCCCCGACTTCTTGTTCTCCGCAATTGAAATGTTCTGGGATCCATTCTCGCAAACGCACCCCGAGATGATTGGACAGGTTCTAACCGGCGGCGCCGGCAGCATTGGCGCCTTCGACTTCGAGGAGTTTTCCTGAGCGCACATCGTAGAGGAAGCCGTGGACCGGAATGGATTTGGGGACGAGAGGGTGATTGCGGATGCGGGCGACGTCGTCGAGGACAGCTTGTATCTGGTTGCTGATGGTGAGCCACTCGATGTATTCGCCGGCGCGGGAGCCGGGACCTTTGCCGACGTCCTTAAAACCCTGGGGAGTGAGAGCGGCGGTTTCCAGGCTGGAGGCCAGCAGATTGCGCATGACATCGTTGGTGAAAAATTCCATACCGCAATTGGTGTGGTGAATGACGAAGTCATCGATTCCATTGGCCCGGAATGGGTTATGCAACAGCTTCTAGTCAAATTAGGAGAGAGGAAGGAGAATAGATCAATGAAATGGAAAATTACATTTGCATTCGTTTTCGTCGTCGCGTGCTGGCTTTGCTTCCCGGGGAACGCCGGAGCGCAACAGGGCTACTGCTTCAACTCAAGCTACAGTTCCTACACCAGCACAACCGTCGGCAGCGACCATGCCAGCATCATCCAAACGGTTCAAACAAGCGGATACATCAGCCTGAACAATCCCGCTGTATGGGCGGGGCCGCTAACGGGCTGGATATACCCTTGCACCGGTTCGAACAATCAGATGCTAAGTACTTCGCATACTTACAACATCAGAAACCTCGTGGGTTCGACTGGCGGCAATTACAGCCAGGGACCAACTCCGGCGCTTAACTACAACACTTATTCAATTACCATAACAGCTCCAGCCACGCCGGGAACTGTTTATAGCAGTGACTCGACCGCCACAGTGGTCTGTCCAATCGCTGGGATAATCTTTACGGGGGGCGGGTCAAACTTCATCGAGATCGCCTACACTCGGCTATTCAACATGGGTGGCCCGTGGACAAATTGCACAATCGGGAAAGTAACGACTGTTTGTGATATTCCTGTAAAGTCTTGGTGTGGCATGAGCACCACGCCACCGGATTACAACCCAACCAAAGTCCGTGCCATGACCTTCCCCTTCGCTCCCGCGAGCTTTTGGGACGCATACGCCTTATGCATTCGGCCCTTGGGCTTTGGCCCATTCTACTGTCCGGGAGCGGTCGCATTAGACCTCCCTGCTCCGCAGGACGCCGTAGACTGCACCCACAATTGGCAGTAGTAAGAAACGGATGGAGGGGATAACATCTTGTTTTCCCCTTCTTCCGTTGTAAATTTCGGTCTCAAGGAGGCCGCATGATGGTTCTCAAGGGTACTTTGCTCGGCGCGCTGCTTTTCTTCCTCTTCTCTCTCGCGTATTTGGGGTACTGGATTCGGCCAAGAGTTGGCGTGGCGATCTCGGTAAGCACGCTCAAAGCGTTGACCATCCGCGACCCATTTTATTGGCTGGCGTTTATCGGGATGATCGGTATCGGGTGCCTGATTGTGCGGGCGTGGCCCGTCAAGTTGTAGTGCCGGTGCCCGGTAAGTTGTAGACTCGTTTCATTCAATGCGTAGGTCCGGCAAACGGATGTCGCCCGATCCTATATCCCTGTTCGCCGCAACACTTTTGGCTGCGCGGAAACTCATCGACATGGACCCGAACAAACCGAACATGGCAAAGGGATTCTTGGTCAACAGAGCAATCGATGATGCTGTGTTCATCCTCGAACGAATTGATGCGAGATGGCCTCTGATTGTGAATTCATTTTCTGCCAAAGAATCCTAGCTGAGTGGCAAACCGTTGGATAACAAGCCGAATCGCGATGATGCTGATGCTGGCAAATTTATTCGACAAACCAAGCCCGCCCAACGCTTTTACTGGGCAAGCACAAGCAAGAATTTGGAAAGAGCCTGCTTTAGTGATGTTGATGTAGCGGCTTGCAATTCACGGTTGAATTTAAGCTGATAATTGCAGCAGCGTGCGGCTTAAGATTCAATGTGCTACCGACAGTTTCCCAATCGTCCGCGCTTAGGTCAAAGCAAAGAAGAGGAATCTCCTGTTGGCCTGGATTCGCAAATACCTCGACACTCTTGATATATTCAGGATGAAACACGTTCGCGCTTCCATCAAGGTAGACGCTCTTAAGGAATGTGGCTTTTGCGTCCTGCAATCCTCCCAAAGTAGTGCTTGGAATATGCAATTCGTCAAAGTTCAGACTATAGACGTAGCGAATGTTGTTCGGATTCAACGCGAGAGAATAAGAATGCCAGCGTAGCTTTGTCGGTTTAGGCCTGTCCATTTGGCCTTCCTGCCAAAAGGAAGCAACAAGTTCGTCGGGCTTGCCATTCCACGTAAATCGATAATTCCATTTGCCAGTCTTTATAAAAGCAGTCACAAAATAGGGAGTAGGGTCGAACCCTTTTCTACGTACTTCGTTTTCAGGCATCTCCAAGACTGTCGCCGCCCCAAGCGCATCCAAGCGCGTAGTCGAAAGCCTCAATTTTTCGCCCTGTATATTTATGGTCTGCAGCAACTGTTCGGATAGAGCCTTGGATTTTTCCTTTGCTATACGCTCCTCGTGAACCGCGTGTTGGGATAGCCATTGGCAACGGCTCCTTGAATCAAGATCCGGACCAGCCGACGCTCTTGGCGTCGCGTGAGTCTTCTCGGACGACCCGGAGAGAATCGCACCTGGAGGGAATCGGTGCCGCGTCGTCGCCAAGCATTCCGCCACCGCATGACGGAACTGGCAGCGCAACCGATACGCCGAGCAACTTCGTTCAAGGAAAATTTCGCGCCAAGCAGTTTCAGCGCGCGCCTGCGCCGATCCGAGAGTAGCTCGGCCGAACCCTTTGGTCGCATGGGGACCTCCTATCGCCAAGAGGTCCATTATTGCATTATTTTATGTGAGGTCAATAACAGCTTCGCCTTCATCAACCACATTGAAATTGAAGAACCGCAAACAGACGTGGCCGCTCGCGTCACGTTCAGTAAACCCGCACCAGAAACAAGCATTCAAGTCCTTCCCGATGCTGTATTTTCCTGCATGCCTCTGCTGTTTTGTATGGACGAAATGCTAAAGAGAATGAATGACACTGGATTCGACAAAGCTTGTCAAGAGTTTGCGAGAATCACCGACTCCGAATTCCATAGAGCCATTGAAGCTTGATCTATGACCGCGACGACTGAAGACAATAACCCGTCTATTTCGATGTTGCGGCTCACTGCCGAACACCTGCTGAATAGCCGCCTTCCGGGTGGGGACTACGAGGAGCGGTCGTATCGAAGTACCACGATGAATAAATTGGAGGTAGCGGTGGGACTCGAACCCACTAAGATCGGTTTTGCAGACCGACGCCTCGACCGCTTCGGCATCGCCACCTTATACCTAAATCTATACCCAAAGCTGTACCCAAACCGCCCACGTATCCGCCTATTTACCCCTTATCATCTCTTTGCAAGTCGTTGATTCCGCATGTGACCGTGCGAATGAGATGGTTTTGCAGACCATTGCCTTACCACTTGGCGACCGCGCCACCGGATCGAATCGTTTTCAGTTCTCAGTTGTCAGTCAGAAGAGAAAAAAAATATGCTAATGGCTGACGTTGTTCTCCAGGCTGCGTCCGAACGAATCTTCGATGGTCTGGCATTGCGCTGTTCACGGGCGGGGCAAGCCCACGCCCCTACAGAATTGTGCAACGACGACTAGCGGGCTGTGGCGGCCTGCTCAGCGTCGCGTGCGCGCGTTTCGTTGACGATGGGGGCGCCGATGAGGTTGCCCCATTCGGTCCAGGAGCCGTCGTAGTTGCGCACTTGGTTGAAGCCCAGAAGATACTTGAGGACGAACCAGGTGTGCGAGCTGCGCTCGCCGATGCGACAGTAGGCGATGACTTCGTCTCTGCCGGTAATGCCCTTGGATTCGTAGAGTTTTTTCAATTCGTCAAAAGATTTGAAAGTGCCGTCTTCATTGGAAGCCTGCACCCAGGGGATATTGGCGGCCTGGGGAATATGGCCGGCGCGCTGGGCGGTTTCGGTCATGCCCGGAGGGGCGATGATCTTTCCGGTGAACTCATCGACGGAGCGAACGTCAACGAGCTGGCCGGGCTTGCGTCCATCAAGAATGGCGAAGACTTCTTCCTTGTGAGCGCGCAGGGATTCGTCAGTGCCAGAGACGTGATAGGAGGCTGGAGTGACCTTTGTCGCTTCGGTCGAAAGCTGGCGGTTCTCTTCGAGCCACTTTTTGCGGCCTCCGTTGATGAGGCGAACATCCTTGTGGCCGTAGTATTTCAATTGCCAGAGGGCGTAAGCGGCGAACCAGTTGTTGTTGTCGCCATAGAGAAGAATGGTGGTGCCGTTGGAAATGCCGGAGGCGCTGAGAAGTTTTTCGAGCGTGGACTTGTCGATCAGATCGCGGCGGATGTTGTCCTGGAGCTGGGTTTGCCAGTTCCATCCGACGGCGCCCGGGATGTGTCCCTGGTCGTAGGCGGTGGTGTCGACGTCAACTTCGACAAGGCGGAGATTGGGGGAATTGAGATTGTGAGCGGCCCAATCGGTTGAAACCAGAACTTCGGGGTGTTTGTAGTCGGACATTGCTTTCTCCTTTTGCCTTCAACTTTAAAAATCGTTTGCTCCAAAAACAAAAAACCCACCGGCCAGTTCGTTTCTGACGGTGGGTTGAAGCACTCTTGAGGCTCGCTTAAATTCCTAGAAGCTCAGCCTCCCCGCGCCAGAAGACACACGCATACGGCACATACAACAGATGTAGAGCTGTGCGTTCCTCTGGGGGAAAATCGTCATGATGAGAGGATACACGGGAGACGGGGATTTGGCAATGGTACCGGTGGGCGGGGTGGGCGGTGACTGGTGGAGGTGCGAGGCGGAAGGAGGGGATTGCGGCTGGGCTTCAGGAATGCGGCAGCCAGACCGCCGCGCTCCGGTCAACCCTCAAATCACGTATCCGTTCAAGCGGCAAATGTTTTAGAATCAAGTCATCGCGTGCGCCCGTAGCTCAGTTGGATAGAGCGTCTGCCTTCTATAATAAGTGGACGCAAATTCAATCCAAGTCGTTGCTTCGGTTGCGCTTACGAGTTTTAGGCCATCCTTGAGTTGCTCCAAAGTTGCTCCAGCGTCGTTTGCTTCTGATCCAGCCCTCTCGTGTCAAGCTCAGATCGACATAGCGACATAGCCGCCCTCGGGTCGCATCGCGGCTCGTTTGGCAGTTTCGCTGACTTGTTTGGTCTGTTTCTCGACCTCCAACCTGCCTGGCCGCTAACACTTGTCCCGACTGGATCACTTCGGAGCGCTCAATTCGCTGTCTTTCCTGGTTCGCTACGCGTCCGGCTGTGGCAGCGCCGCGATCCTTCGAAGCATGCTGACAAACCAAATCGAGTTTCTCAGTCATTGGGATTGATTGACGGGTGGCCCGTCTGGAGTGGGCGCGTCAGAATTTGTTTCGGCCGATCTGCCAACACGTCGGATCTTCGACGTGACTGAACGGCTTTGACCGGTCCATTCAGTACACCTATGAGTCACAACCCGTTTGCGGACTGAGTCCGGACCAGCAGGCGCGCGAGGACGTTAGTCAGCCCATCGAGAGCAGTCGCGTCTGGCAGCGCGAAGGTCAGGCGCGGACGGCCGCGATCGTCCGGTTCCACGA
>Ga0137394_10000610_pt1 | contig 25034 bp, 23 predicted proteins | sample czobulk116metaG_FD_108278 | JGI IMG/M metagenome (GOLD analysis project Ga0137394, IMG submission 108278) | Vadose zone soil microbial communities from Angelo Coast Range Reserve, California, USA - czobulk1.16 metaG | ecosystem: Environmental > Terrestrial > Soil > Vadose zone | place: USA...
CGCTGCTTGGGCAATCTCAGCGCCGCGAGCAGCGCTCTCTCCCTTTGCCTCACTCCTCGTGGCGTCACTTCCATTCGTTCACTCGATCCATCCCTCCCGTGTGATGAGCTTGCCGATGGCCTCGGCCGTCCCCTCGACGCCGCCCGCCCGATCCACATCCAGCCAGTGGATCTCGGCGTCCCGCTGGAACCACGTCATCTGGCGCTTCGCGTAGCGCTGGGTGTCTCGGACCATGAGCCGCGTCGCCTCGGCCTCGTCCAGCCGTCCCTCCGCCACCGCGACGAATTGCCGGTACCCGATCCCGTTCATGCCCGGTGACCCGTCATCATAACCCGCGGCCAGGAGCCCGCGCACCTCACCCATCATCCCACGGGCGACCATTCCTTCAACCCGATCCTTGAGAGATTGGTTGAGGATGTGACGCTCCCGTGACAGGCCGATGCCGAGGACGCGCCAGGGCGGCCTGCTCCGGCCCCAGCTGCCTCCGTCCTGGGCCCCGGCGGGGCCGCCCGCCGCGTGCTTCTCGAGGGCCCGGATGATGCGGATCCGGTCATTGGGATGAAGGCGAGCGGCGGCGGACGGATCGGCCGCGGCGAGCCTCCTGTGGAGGGCGCGGCTCCCTTCTTGCCGGGCCACGGCCTCGAGCGAGGTTCTGAGCGCGGGATCGGCGGGAGGCGCCGCGTCGAGCCCTTTGAGCAGAGCGCGGACGTAGAGGCCGGTGCCGCCCACGACCGCGGGAAGCTTCGCGCGCGCGCGGATGCCCCCGATCGCCTCGAGGGCTTGGAGGCGGAAGCGCGCGGCGTGGTAGCGCTCGTCGGGGCGGATCAGGTCCAGGAGATGATGTCTCACCGCGGCCCGCTCGGCGGGCGTGGGCTTGCCCGTGCCGATATCCATCTCCCGATAGACCTGACGGGAGTCCGCGCTCACGATCTCCATGGGCAGACGCTGGCCCAGCCGGACCGCCACCGCCGTCTTGCCCACGCCCGTCGGCCCGACGATCACGAGGAGCGGCGCTCTCATCACCATGTGCGGCGAAGCTCCCGCTTGATCTCCTTGAGGGAGAGCCGGGAGACGATGGGCCGCCCGTGCGGGCAGAAGTACGGCGTCTCGGTCCCCGAGAGGTCGGCGATGAGGCGGGCCATTTCCTCGCGCTGCAGGGGGGCATGGGCCTTGATCGCCGCGTGGCAGGCCACGAAGCTGAGGGCGCGGTCGATGAGCGGCGCGCTCTCGCCCGTCGAGGCCCCGCCCACCTCGCCCAGCAGCTCTTCGATCAGACGTCGCGGCTCCTCGCCCTTGAGCAGCGAGGGCACTCCGCGCAGGAGCACGCTCCGCCCGCCGAACTCTTCGAGCGCGAAGCCCAGGCGGCCGAGGTCGGGCGCCCACTGCTGGAGGAGCGCGCTCTGCCCCGGCCCGAGATCGAGCGATTGCGGGAAGAGGAGGGCCTGGGAGGGCAGCGGGCCCGCGAGGAGGTCACGGCGCAGATGCTCGAAGAGCACGCGCTCGTGGGCCACGTGCTGATCGATGAAGAAGACCTCTTCCTCGCTCGCCGAGACGATGAAGGTGTCCTGGAGCTGCCCCACCACGAGGCCGAATCGTCCCGGACCACCCGAGCCGAAAGCCGCCTGAGTCTCCTGGAAGAGCCCGGCCTGGGGAAAGGTCGTGGACTCCGAGGAGGACGTGAGCGCCTGGTCGAGGTCCATGTCGGGGGTGGTGAGCCCTTGCTGAGGCTGCACGACGCGCCGGGAGCGCAGGGCATCCTGGATGGCGAGGAAGACCGCCTCCTGGACGAGCCGCGGAGACCGGAAGCGGACCCAGGCCTTGGTCGGATGGACGTTGACGTCGAGCTCCTGGAGGGGCAGGGAGATGATCAGCACGGCGGAGGGGAACTCGTGGCGGGCGAGCATGGGCCGGTACGCTTCGATCAAGGTCTGCAGGAGCGCGGTGTCTCGCACCGGGCGGCCGTTGACGATGAGGGTCATCTCGTCGCGGTTTCCGCGCGCGAGCTGCGGGGGGACGGCGAGCCCCTCGACCCTGACGCTGCCCTGGGTCCTGTCCACCTCGAGCATGGTCTGGGCCAGCTCGAATCCCCGGAGGGCTCCCACGCGGTCTCGCAGCGAGCGGGCCGCGGGAGCCGTGAGGGTGACGCGCCCATTGTGGATGACGCGCAGGTGCAGGTCTGGTCTCGCCAGGGCGAGGCCTTCGAGCAGACGGAGCGCCGCCGCCAGCTCGGCGGGCGCGCTCCGGAGAAACTTGAGCCGGGCCGGCGTGTTGAAGAAGAGGTCCTGGGTCTCCACGGTGGTGCCGGGCTGCGCCTCGATGGCGATCCGATCGACGACGTCCCCGCCCGCGCCTCGCACGAGAGCGCCCGTGGTCGCCCCCCGCGGACACGAGGTGATCTGGAACCGGCTCACCGCGCAGATGGCGGGCAGCGCCTCGCCCCGGAAGCCGAGGGAGGCGATGGCGGCGAGGTCGGCTTCGTCCGCGATCTTGGAGGTGGCGTGCCGCAGCAGGGCCAGCTCGATGTCGCCCGCGTCCATGCCGAGGCCGTCGTCGCTGACGCGGATGAGCTGGCGTCCCGCGTCCTTCAACTCGACGGTGATGGCGCTGCTGCCCGCGTCGATGGCGTTCTCGACCAGCTCCTTGACCACCGAGGCGGGACGCTCCACCACCTCGCCCGCGGCGATCTTGTTCACGAGGTGCTCGGGCAGGAGGCGGATGGGGCTCATGGCTGGGAGCGCAAGCGCTGCTGCCACTCGTGGAGGAGATTGAGGGCCTGGAGCGGGGTGAGCGTCGAGAGCTCGAGGGAGAGCAGCTCCTTCAGCACGGGATCGGGCGCGGCCGGGAAGAGTCCGAGCTGGGGGCTCTCCAGACGGCCCGGGGCCTCGGCGGAGACGGGAGCGCGGCCGTTCTGGCTGAGCTCGGCGAGGATCTCCCGCGCCCGCGCGATGACGCCCGCGGGCAGACCGGCGAGCCGCGCGACCTGGATACCGTAGGAGCGGTCCGTGCCCCCCGGGCGGACCTTGTGGAGGAAGATGATCTCGTCGTTCCATTCCTTGACGGCGACGTGGTAGTTCCTCACCCGCGGGAGGAGCGACGCCAGGGCCGTGAGCTCGTGATAGTGGGTGGCGAAGAGCACCTTGGCCCCCCGCCCTCGCTCGTGGAGCTCTTCCGTCACCGCCCACGCGATGGCCAGCCCGTCGAAGGTCGACGTGCCGCGTCCCACCTCATCAAGTAACACCAGAGCTCGTTCGGTCACGTTGTGAAGAATGCTCGCCGTCTCGACCATCTCCACGAGAAAGGTGCTCTGGCCGCGGGCGACGTTGTCCTGGGCGCCCACGCGCGTGAGGACGCGATCCACCACACCGATCCGCGCCGAGCGCGCGGGCACGAAGCTGCCCACCTGGGCCAGGATCACCAGGAGAGCCGACTGGCGCATGAAGACGCTCTTGCCGCTCATGTTCGGCCCCGTGAGGATGAGGACCTGCTCGCGGGCGGGATCAAGAAGCAAGTCGTTGGGTGTGAAGGGCCGTTCGGCCGCCGCGTCGAGGACGGGGTGGCGTCCGTCGCGGATGTCGAGGACGAGCCCGTCGTCCACCTCGGGCCGGACGTACCCGCGCTCGTGGGCGACCTCGGCGAGCGAGGCGAGGGCGTCGAGGGCGGCCACGGCGCGCGCCGTGCTCAGGAGGGCTTCCGCTTCCGCGGCCACGGCTGCGCGCACCTCCTGGAACAGCTCGAGCTCGAGGCGCGCCATGCGCTCCTCCGCGCCCAGGACCCTGCCCTCGTGCTCCTTGAGCTCGGCGGTGATGTAGCGCTCCGCTCCCACGAGGGTCTGCCGCCGGACATAGTCCTCCGGCACCTTGGCCACGTGCGTGTTCGAGATCTCGATGCCGTAGCCGAAGACCCGGTTGAAGCGGACGCGCAGGGTGGGAATCTGCGTGCGCTGGCGCTCGCGCGTTTCCAGCGAGGCGATCCACTGCCGCGCCTCCTGGGCGCCGCCCTTGATCTCCTGGAGCTCGGCCGAGAACGTCTCCCGGATGAGACCGCCTTCCTTGAGACCGAGGGGCGGGTCGTCCTCGAGGGCCTCGGCGAGGAGCGTGGCGAGGGCGGGCAGGGTGGCCATCTCCTCTCCGAGCGAGGCCGAGACGAAGCCCGGCAGCTGGGCGAGCTCGTCGCGAAGATGCGGCACCGCGGTCAGGCAGCCGCGAAGCCCCACGAGGTCGCGGGCATGCGCCTGCCCGAGGGCGGCCCGACTCGCCAGGCGCTCGAGATCCCCGATGGCGCGTAGACGCGCGCGAAGGGCGGCCCGCCGCGCCGGCTCGTCGACCAGGGCCGCCACCGTCGCCTGGCGCCGCGCGATGGCCCCGGTCTCGACGAGCGGCCGGAGGAGCCATTGCCGGAGCAGGCGGGCGCCCATGGGCGTCTCCGTCCTGTCCACGGTCGCCAGGAGCGAGCCCCGCGCGCTCCCCTCCTGGGCGGTCTCGAAGAGCTCGAGGGTGGCCACGGCGGTGGGATCGAGGATCATGGTGTCGCCCGGGACAAGTCGCTGCAGCCGGGTGAGGTGGCCCAGAGCGTGGCCCTGGGTCTCGCGGAGATAGGCGAGCGCGCCGCCCGCGGCCTGAAGCCCCGAGGCCATGTCGCCCACTCCGAAGCTCTCGAGGGTCCTCACCTTGAGCTGGGCGGCCAGGGCCTCGCGAGCCGGCTCGAGGGAGAACCACGAGGGCTCACCATGAGTCACGGGGAGGCCGAGGCCGTCCAGCCGGGCTGCGAGGCTCTCGTCGCCGTCCCGGGCGATCAGCACCTCGGCCGGGCGTCTCAGGAGGGCCGCCTCCAGGAGGGCGCCGCCGTCGTCCGAGCCCTCCCCCGCCCAGAAGTCCCCGGTGGAGACGTCCACGAGGGCCAGGCCCAGAGTGGCGCGCGGGCCCGCCCGGTGGACGGCCAGGAGATAGTTGTTGGCCGCGCCGTCGAGGTGCTGGAGATCCGTGATCGTGCCCGGGGTCACGATGCGCACGACCTCGCGGCGGACCAGCTTCTTGCCCTTGGCCGCCGCCTCCATCTGCTCGCACACCGCCACCTTCCGGCCCGCGCGGATCAAGCGAGCGATATACGTCTCGGCGGCGTGATGCGGGATGCCCGCCATGGGGATGGCGCCCTCGCCCTTCTGGCGCGAGGTCAGGGTGATCTGGAGGAGGCGGGCGCCCAGATGCGCATCCTCGAAGAACATCTCGTAGAAATCGCCGAGCCGGAACAGCAGAATATAGTCCGGGTAGCGCTCCTTCAGCTCCCGGTATTGCCGCATCATCGGAGACAGCTCGGCCGAGAGGTCCCTCACGCTCCGAGCGCCGCGTTGAGCCGATCGTACGTGGTGTCGAGGGACTCGGGGAGCACCCGCGTATCACCGATCACGGGCATGAAGTTCGTGTCCCCGTTCCAGCGCGGGACGATGTGCAGATGCAGGTGGCCGACGATGCCGGCGCCGGCGACCCGGCCCTGGTTGGCGCCCACGTTGTACCCGTCGGGCTTGTAGGCCGTGCCGATGGCGCGCACGGCGGTCTGCAGCATCTCCATGGCCTCGCCCAGCTCTTCCCGTGTCGCTTCCTCGAGCGTGGCGACGTGGCGCGTGACCACGACCATGACGTGTCCCGAAGCATAGGGAAACTTGTTCAGGATGAGAAAAGCGCGAGGGGCGCGGCGAAGAATGAGGGCGCCCCGATCATCACCGGCGGCCAGCGCGTCACAGAAGACGCAGCCGGCGGAAGCGGAGGGCGGAGCTCCCGCGGTCTCGACGTAGGTCATCCGCCACGGCGCCCAGAGTCGATCCACGCGGGTCGGACCGGCGGGATGCTAGGTGTTGACCAGCTCGCGAAGCCTCTTGCCGACCTTGAAGAAGGGCACCCGCTTCTCGGGGACGCTGACGCTGTCACCGGTCTTCGGGTTCCGTCCCTTGCGGGAGTTGCGGTGACGGATGCGGAAGCTGCCGAAGCCACGCAACTCCACCTTGTCCCCCTTGGCGAGGGCGTCGGTGATGTTGTCGAACACTGTGTTGACGATCAGCTCCGTCTCTTTCTTGGTCAAGCTCGACAGCTTGGAGACTTCCTCGATCAGATCCGCTTTCGTCATGAGCCCGCTCCCTCCACGGGAACCCCGCCTTCATCCGGCCTGCGACGGTCGGCCACTGCCAGCCATCGATCCAGGTCCAGTCGGTCCGGGTTCATACCCGACTTCGTGACCGTAGCACGCCCGGCGAAAGATTGTCAAGCAGAGCAGGGGTTTACGGCTACTGCATGAGGTAGAGGGGGGTACGGATGCCCGACAGGGCGGGCAGGAGCTGGCCGGCGGCGCCACCCAGGCCCAGGCGGTTCTCCACCAGATCGCGAAAAGAGAACTTTCGGCGCGGATACACGATCTTGGGGCGGCCCTGGATGTTGGCCAGCTTGCCCGCCGCGTCGATGGCGTCCTCGTAGCCGCCGAGCTCGTCCACCATCTTGAGCGCGTGCGCCTGCTGCCCCGAGTAGATGCGGCCGTCGGCGAAAGCGAGCACGTCCTTTCGCTCGAGCCCGCGACCTTCGGCCACTGCGTCCACGAACTGCCCGTACACGTCGTCGAGAAGCCGCTGGAGGATTGTCCGCTCCTCGGGGGTCATCTGGCGGGCGAAGTTGCCGACGTCCTTGAAGGCGCCCGACTTGATGACGACGTACTCGACGCCCACCTTCTTGAAGAGGCCCTGGAAGTTGGCCATCTGCATGACCACGCCGATCGAGCCGGTCAGGGTGCCCGGATTGGCATAGACCCTGTCGCAGGCGGTGGCGACGTAGTAGCCGCCGGAGGCGGCCACCGCTCCGAGCGAGGCGACCACGGGCTTGCCACCCTTCCGCAGGCGCTGGATGGCCGAGAAGATCTCCTGGGTGGGCGCCACCACCCCGCCCGGGCTGTTGATGCGCACGACCACCGCCTTGACGGAGGGATTGTCGCCGTGCTCGCGGAGGTCGCGCACGGCCTGGCCGCCGTCGAGGATGATCCCTTCGATCTCGACGACGGCGACCTTGGCCCCGCCTGTCGGGAGCCCGTCTTCGCTCACGGTGGCCATGAGCACCCAGACCGTGCCCACGAAGAGCACGAGGATGCCCAGGGTCAGCCCGAGCGCGGTCAGGGCGATCCGGGCGCGTGAGGTCATGGCCGCGTCACCATGGCGGTGCTATTCCTCTTCGTCCTCGAAATCATCTCCCCCGCGGCGCTTCCGCCCCTTGCCCCGCCCGCGGCCCTCGGCCTGGGACGGCTCCTCCGTGATAGTGGCGGCCACGTCCTTGAGGCTCAGCCCGATGCGCCGCTCATTGGGGTCGACGCGAATGACCAGGAGGGTGAGCTCGTCGCCGACGTTGACGAGGTCCGACGGCGCGGCGATGGGCCGGTGCGACATCTGCGAGACGTGCAGGAGGCCGTCCACGCCGGGCTCGAGCTCGACGAAGGCCCCGAAGTCCGTCAGGCGCACGATCTTGCCGGTCACCCGCGAGCCCATGGGATAGCGCTGGGTCACGGACTCCCACGGATCGGGCTGGATCTGCTTGATGCCGAGGGAGATGCGCTTGTTGTCCTTGTCCACGTTCAGGATCTGCGTCTCGATGGGCTGGCCCTTCTTGAGGAGCTCGGAGGGGTGCCCGATGTTGCGGGTCCACGACATGTCCGAGATGTGCAGGAGCCCGTCCACGCCGGGCTCGAGCTCGACGAAGGCGCCGAAATCTGTGAGGTTGCGCACCTTGCCCTGCACGCGCTCGCCGGGCTTGTAACGCTCGTCGATGGTCGCCCACGGATCGGCCTCCACCTGCTTCATGCCGAGGGAGATCCGCTTGGTCGCCTTGTTCACGTCCAGCACCAGGACATCGACCATGTCGCCGACGTTGACGATCTTCGACGGGTGCCGGACCCGCCGCGTCCACGACATCTCGGAGACGTGGACGAGCCCTTCTACCCCAGGCTCGAGCTCGATGAAGGCGCCGTAGTTCGTGAGGCTGACCACCCGCCCCTGGACCTTGGCCCCCACGGGGAAGCGCGCATCCACGATGGCCCACGGATCGGAGGACTTCTGCTTGTAGCCCAGCGACACCCGCCCCGTCTCGCGGTCGAAGTGCAGGACGACCACCTCGACCTGGTCGCCGATCTGGAAGATCTCGGAGGGGTGGCCCACCCGCCCCCAGGACATGTCCGTCACGTGAAGGAGGCCGTCGATGCCGCCCAGGTCGATGAAGGCGCCGTAGTCCGTGATGTTCTTGACGGCGCCCGTCAGGACCATGCCCTCCGAGAGGACGGAGAGCGTGTGCTTCCGCTTCTCCTCGCGCTCCTCCTCGAGGACGGCGCGGCGCGAGAGCACGACATTGCCGCGGCGCCGGTTGAGCTTGATGACCTTGGCGCGGATGATCTGGCCGAGCATGGAGGCGAGGTTCTTCACGGGCCGGAGGTCGACCTGCGAGCCAGGGAGGAACGCGCGCACCCCGACGTCGACGGAGAGGCCGCCCTTGACGACCTCCACCACCTTCCCTTCCACCGGCGTGCCGCTGTCATGGGACTTGGAGATGGCGTCCCACACCTTGATCTTGTCGGCCTTGTCCTTGGAGAGAACGATCAGTCCTTCGCTGTCCTCCTTGGACTCGAGGTAGACCTCGATCTCCTCGCCCACCTTCGGGAGCGTGCCCGCGTGGCGGAACTCCTCGATGGCGATGGTCCCCTCGCTCTTGTAGCCGATGTCCACGAGGACCTCGCTATCGCGTACCTCGACCACCCGGCCGCGCACGACCTCCCCTTCCTCGATGTCTCCCACTCCCCGCTTGAACCAATCTTCCATGCTCTCCTCGGGGCCGTTGTCCACCTCCTTCTGCCCCCCTGCGAGGCCCTGCGCCTCCCGATTCTCCGTCTCCATAATCCGGTGCTTCCTCCCTTGATGGATATCGCCGGAGCGGCGGCTACCGGCCGCCCCTGACGTCGTGCTGCGACTGCGCGCTGCTCACGGCATGCATCTTCTCGTCTTGCTCCCGCAGCTGGGCGATGGCGCGCATCATCTCCTGCGCCGCCTCGCGGTACCGCTCCTTCCGTCCCGGTCCCGGGTCGGGCTTGAAGTGTAGCGCGGGTCCGAAGCTCACGCGCACCTTAGAGCGACGAGGCCACCAGGCTCCCCTGGGCAGCGCGTGCAATGTTCCCGTCACATAGGCCGGAACCACGGGCACCTCGGTGAGGACGGCGAGCATCCCGATGCCGGGCTTGCCCTCGCCGAACGAGCCGTCACGGCTTCTCGTGCCCTCGGGAAATGCGAGAAGGGCCTCGCCCTCCTCGAGCAGGCGGACGGCCGTCTTGAGCGCCTTCGGGTCCGATCCCTCGCGCCTCACGGGATGCGCGTTGAGATTCCGGATCAGCCCCCCGAAGCCGGGAATCCGGAACAGCTCGGCCTTGGCCATGAAATGCAGGGTCCGCGACGTCGAGCTCCCGATGACGGGAGGGTCGAGCACGCTCTGGTGGTTCGAGACCACCAGCACCGGACCCGAGCCGGGCACGTGCTCGGCGCCGCGGACCTGGAGTCCGAGCCTCCAGCGCACGAGCGCCACGGCAATGGGCTTCAAGATCTTGTACAGCATCGCGCCTGCTCCACCGCGTCCAGCATTCGCTCCACGACCGCTTCCGGAGAGAGCGCGGTCGAATCGAGCACGAGGGCGCCCTCGGGTCTGACGAGAGGGGCGAGATCACGCTCCATGTCCTGCCGGTCCCGCTGCGTCACCTCGGCCTTGACCGTTTCGTAGTCGGCGGGAAGGCCGGTGGCGGCCAGCTCCTCGCTCCGGCGCCTCGCCCGCTCGTCGAGATCCGCGTCGAGGTAGAACTTCACCTCGGCCTCGGGACACACCACGCTGCCCGTATCCCGGCCCTCCAGCACCACGCCGCCCGCGCGGGCGAGCCGACGCTGGAGCGGGGTGAGCTTGTCCCGGACGACCTGGAGACGAGTCAGCTTCGACGTCAGCATGCCCAGCTCGGGTGTGCGGAGCTGGGCGCTGATGTCCCGCCCGTTGACGATGACCCGGCCGCCCTCGAGATCCACCGTGGTCTTCTCGAGCACTTTGCCGACGGCGGGCACGTCATCCACGGCGACGCCGGCCTCCTTGACGGCCCAGGCGAGGGCTCGATAGAGCGCGCCCGTGTCGACCAGCGTGAAGCCGAGCCGGCGGGCGAGCTCGCGCGCGGCCGTCGACTTGCCGGCCGCCGCCGGTCCGTCAATGGTGACGACGGGCGGGCGCTTCAGGGCAGCTCCTCGGCGCACACGCGCCCCGCGAGGGAATTGACGGCGGCCACGAAGCCCGGATACGAGGTGTTGATGCATGCCGTATCCTCGACGACGGTCTCTCCTTCCGCGATGAGGCCGGCGACCACGAGGGCCATGGCCATGCGGTGGTCGCCGCCGCTTCCCACGGTGGCACCGCGAAGCCGCGCCCCGCCCTCGATGTCGAGGCCGTCGGGCCGCTCGGCGACGCGCGCGCCCATGCGCCCGAGCTCGGCCGCGATGAGGCCGATGCGGTCGGACTCCTTCACTCGGAGCTCGGCGGCGTCGGTGATGCGGGTACGCCCCGCGGCGACGCAGGCCGCGACGGCGAGAATGGGCACCTCGTCGATGAGCCGGGGAATGAGCTCGCCGCCGATGTGCGTGCCGCGGAGCGCGGTGCTGGCCGTGGTCAGGTCGGTCACCGGCTCCCCCGCCGCGGTGGACTCGCCGCCGCGCTCGACGCGCGCGCCCATCGACGCGAGGACGTCGAGGAGACCTGCCCGCGTGGGATTGGCGCCTACCCGGGCTACCGTCACGCGGCCGTCCGGCACCAGCGCGCCCGCCACGAGAAGGAAGGCGGCCGAGGAGATATCGCCGGGAACGGCGACGGCCTGGCCGCGAAGCTCGCGGCCCGGCGTGATCGTCACCGTGCGGCCGTCCACGGAGAGCTGCGCCCCGAAGCCCGCGAGCATCCGCTCGGTGTGATCGCGGGACTGGGCCGGCTCCGTCACGCTCACGGGCCCATCGGCCCAGAGACCGGCCAGGAGGAGGGCGGTCTTGATCTGGGCGGAGGCCACGGGGGACGCGTAGACGTACGCGCGGAGCGGCCTCGCCCCGCGCACCCCGAGCGGGAGCCGTCCGCCCTCCTGGCGTCCGACGAAGGTCGCGCCCATGCCGGCGAGCGGCTCGGCCACGCGCTTCATGGGTCGCCGCCTCAGGGAGGCGTCCCCCGTGAGGAAGGTCCAGAAGGGCTGACCGGCGAGCAGGCCCAGGAGCAGGCGGGCGCCGGTTCCCGAATTGCCGCAGTCGAGGACGTCCTCGGGCTCGCGCAGACCCATGAGTCCCGCGCCGTCCACGAGGTAGTGCCCCGGGCCCTTCCGCGTGACGAGCACGCCCAGCTTCTCGACGGAGCGCAGGGTGTTGAGGCAATCCTCGCCTTCGAGATATCCGGTGATCTCCGTGCGGCCGCTCGCGACCGCGCCGAGAAGGGCGGCCCTATGGGAGACCGACTTGTCGCCGGGCACCTCCATGGTGCCGGAGAGCATCGTCACCGGCCGCACCCGTATCCTCATCCGAGCCGCTCCCGGAGCGCGCGGATGCGCTCGAGCTCGGCCTCGATCCGCGCGCCGTCGCCGGAGCGCACGAGAGATTCCAGGTCCCCGAGCGCGGCGCGAAAGGCGGCCAGGGCCTCCGCGAGGGCCTCGCGATTCTGGTCGAAGATGTCGCGCCACATCACGGGATCGGAGGCGGCGATCCGCGTGGTGTCCTTGAAGCCGCGCGCGGCCACGTCGAAGAACTGGGGATCCATGCGGGCGACCGCGGCCACGAGGGCGTCGGCCACGAGATGCGGCAGATGGCTGACGGCGGCCACCGCGCGGTCGTGAGTGACGGGGTCGAGGCTCATGACCCGGCTGCCCACGGCTTCCCAGAGCTCGCTCGCGCGCTTGAGAGCGTCCACGCTCGTGCGCTCGGTCGGGGTGAGGATGACGAGGGCACCGCGGAAGAGATCGGCCCGCGAGACGCCATAGCCCGCGAGATTGGAGCCGGCCATGGGATGGCCGCCCACGAAGGCGAGGGGGCGCTCCGCGGCCAGGGCCTCGGCCGCGCGGACGATGCGCGCCTTTGCGCTGCCCACGTCCGTGACGAGAGCGCCCTCGGCGGCGGCGCGCCAGACCGCGGGAAGCTGCGCTTCCAGGGTGGCCACCGGGGTGGCGAGGACGACGAGATCGGCGCCCGCCACGCCCTCGGCGATATCGGTGGTGATCCGGTCCACGGCTCCGTCGGCGAGGGCGGGCTCGAGACTCCCGACCCTCCGGCCGACCGCCACGATCTCCCGCGCGAGCGACTCCGCCCGCGCCGCCTTCGCGAGAGAGCCGCCGAGAAGCCCGAGTCCGACGATGGTGAGCCGGCGGATCACCCGGCCTTGCCCTCCGCGAGCACCTTCTTGAGCGCCTTGACGAGACGACGATTCTCCTCGGGAGTGCCGATGGTGATCCGGAGCGCCGTCTCCATCCCAAAGCTCGCCATGGGCCGGACGATGACTCCCTCCTTGAGGAGGCGCTGGAAGATATCGGTGCCCGAGCGCCCCACGTCGACGAGGATGAAGTTCGCGCGCGAGGGGACGTACTTCACCCCCATGGCGGTGAACTCCTCGCAGAGGAAGTGGCGGCCCCCCTCGTTCATGCGGAGGCACTCGAGGATGTGCGAGTCGTCCTCGAGGGCGGCGAGGGCCGCCACCTGGGCCAGCGAGTTGACGTTGAAGGGCTGCCGGATCCGATTGAGGAGCGACACGCAGTCGGGGTCGGCGATGGCGTAGCCCACGCGCAGGCCGGCCAGGCTCGCCGCCTTGGAGAAGGTCCGCAGCACCACCACCTTGCGCCCGTGCTTCATGAAGCCGAGGGAGTCCGGGAAGTCCGGGCCCTGGGCGAACTCGAAATAGGCCTCGTCGAAGACCACGATGACCTTGTCGGGTACCCGCGCCATGAAGGTCGTCACCTCCTCGGCGGTGACCACGGTGGCCGTCGGGTTGTTCGGGTTGGCCACGAAGACGAGCTTGGTCATGGGCGTGATGGCGCGGGCCATCGCTTCCAGGTCCAGCCGGTGGTCCTTCAAGGTCACCACCACGCGAATCCCCCCCGCGGCCTGGACGATCATCGGGTACACGACGAAGGACGGGTGCGGGATCACCGCCTCCTCGCCCGGGCGCAGGAAGGCCCGCACGATGAGCTCGATGAGCTCGTTCGAGCCGTTGCCCATGATGAGCTGGTCGGGGTTGAGCCCGTGGCGGCGGGCGAGGGCGATCCGGAGGTAGTGGGCGCTGCCGTCCGGATACCGGTTGAGATGCGGCAGGGCGTCGGCGATGGCCTTGAGGACGCGCTCCGAGGGCGGCAAGGGATTCTCGTTGGAGGCGAGCTTGATGACATCCGTGAGGCCGAACTCGCGCTCGAGCTCCTCGATGGGCTTGCCCGGCTCGTAGGGCGCGATGCCGAGGATGTGATCGTTGGCGATGGATTCCCAGGACACGGGCATGAGCAGCTCCTTAGGCGGCCGGGTAGGACCCGAGGATCTTGAGGAACTGGCAGCGCTGCTTGACCTCTTCGAGGACGGCGCGGACATCATCGGTGTCGCGGTGGCCCTCGAAGTCGACGAAGTTCACGTACTCCCACGGGCGCCGCTTCGTCGGTCGCGATTCGATCTTGGTCAGGTTGAATCGCCGGGCCGCGAAGGGCTGGAGGATGCTGTACAGCACGCCCGGCTCGTTCTTCATCGAAAAGAGGATGGACGTCTTGTCGCGGCCGGTGGGCCCCACCGCTCTCCGGCCTATCACGAGGAAGCGGGTGCTGTTGGCGGGATTGTCCTCGATGCGGCGCCGGAGCACGGGCACGTCATAGGTGCGGGCGGCCAGCTCCGAGGCCACCGCGGCCACCGTGGGATCGTCCTTGGCGCGCTCGGCGGCGGCCGTCGTGGAGGACATCTCCTCCAGGCGAGCCTCCGGCAGGTGCGCGAGCAGCCACTGGCGCGTTTGCGCGAGGCCTTGCGGGTGAGAGCACACGACCTTGATCTCCTCGAGCTCCGTGGCCCGGGAGAGGAGATGCTGGCTGATGTCGAGGGTGAGCTCCCCTGTGATCACCGCCTCTGACTCGATGAGCCGGTCGAGGGTGATGTTGACGGGGCCCTCCGTGGAGTTCTCCACGGGCACCACGCCGCATTCCGCGCGTCCGCGCTCGACCTCATCGAAGATGTCCGCGATGCTCCGCAGCGGGATCAGCTGGGCCGAGGTGCCGAAGCGACGCATGGCCGCCACGTGGGTGAAGGTTCCCGCGGGCCCCAGGTAGCCCACGGGGAGCGGGTTCTCCAGGGCCAGGGAGGCGGAGAGGACCTCGCGCCAGACGGCGCGCACGGCATCCGCGGACAGCGGGCCGGTATTCAGGGCGACGAGGCGCTCCAGGAGCTGCACCTCGCGCTCCGGGACAAAGTACGGCCTGTCCTGTTGCCTCTTGAGCTCGCCGATCTGGAGGGCGGCCTGCCCGCGCTGATTGAGGAGGTGGAGGATTTGTTCGTCGAGGTCGTTGATCCTGGATCGCCAGTCGTCCAGGTCCATAGAAGCTCCTGATGCGGATCTATCAGCGAATCCCGGTCAGTATAGGCGAAGCGGCTCCCCCACGCAAGTTCTCGAGGGCCGCGCGCTCCGCGGCCGTGAGCGGGCGCGCCTTGCCCATGGGCAGCGATCCCAGATGGAGCGGTCCGAATTGCACCCGGCGCAGCCGGACCACCGGGTGACCGAGGGCCTTGCAGTAGCGCTTCACCTCCCGGTAGCGCCCCTCGACGAACGTGAGCTTGATCCACGTCGTGCGTGGCCCGCGTCGCAGGAGGCCGACGGCCGCGGGCACGGCGGGCCCGTCGGGCAACACGACCCCGCGTCGCCAGCGACCGAGCTCTCGGGGTGACACGTGTCGCTCGACCTCGACCTCGTAGACGCGCGGGATCTCGTAACGAGGATGGAGCAGTCGGTTGGTCAGCTCTCCGTCGTTGGTGAGGAGGAGCAGCCCCTCCGCATCGTAGTCGAGCCGGCCGACGGGGAAGACGCGAGGAGCTCCCGGAGGGAGCAGATCGATGACGACGGGACGTCCCTGCGGATCGGCCCGGCTCGTGACGTAACCGCGCGGCTTGTGGAGGAGGACGTACGCGCGCGCCTCGGCGCCCTGGAGGGGCCGGCCATCGAGGGTGATCCGGTCGACGTCGGGATCGGCCTGGGCGCCCGGCTCGCGGCGCACGTCGCCGTTGACGGCGATGCGACCGGCGGCCAGGATCGCTTCAGCGCCCCGGCGTGAAGCCAGTCCCGCCTGGGCCAGGATCTTGCTGAGACGCGTCGGTGCCAGCGTTGCTCTCCGCGGTCGCGGCCAGCCGCGCCTCCGCGTCCCCGTGTCCGTTCTCCCCGCTCTCGGCGGGCGGCTCGGGGACGACCAGCTCGCCCTCGACCCTCGGCAGATCGCTCACGTCGCGCAGCCCGAAGGCCACGAGGAAGTCTCGCGTAGTCTCGTACAGGTAGGGCCGTCCCGGGGCCTCCTTGCGCCCGGCGATCCGGATCATGCGCCGGTCGAGGAGGTTGTCGAGAACGGCTTCCGAGTTCACGCCACGGATCGCGTCGATGTCGGGACGCGAGGCGGGCTGGCGATAGGCGATGATGGCGAGCGTTTCCAGGGCCGAGCGCGACAGGCGCGAGCGCGTCCGGCTGCGCGCCAGTCGCACGAGCCAGGGCGCCACGTCCGGCCGCGTCACCAGCCGGTACCCTCCCCCGACTTCGATGATCATGAGGGCCCGATCCTCGGCGTCGAGCCTGGCCTTGAGCCTGGCCACGAGCGCGCGCGCCTCCTCGAGTGAGCCGAGCTCCAGCACCTCGCGTATGCGGTCGGGCTCGACGGGCGTCTCCGAGGCGAAGAGGAGGGCTTCGACGACGTCGATGGGCTCAGTCATTCGCTCTCTCCACCGGCCGGTTCTCCACCCATGGGGGCGGCGGCCGCGTCTGTGGTTGGTCCTTCGATCACGATCTCGCCGAAGAGCTCGGCCTGGTGCGCGCGTGCCTGCCCCAGGCGGACCAGCTCGAGGAGAGCCAGGAGCGTCACCACCCACTCCGCGCGCACGCGCTCAGCGCCTGCGACCGACGAGAAGAGGATGGACCAGGTGTTGCGCAGGAGATCCACGATCTCCCCCATGCGCTCGAGGATGGACAGCGGATTCGGCTCGATCTCGCGCGGCGTCCGTCGCTTCTGCTCCTGGATGAGCCGCGTGATGGCGCGCTCGAGGAGATGCACGGAGAGATCTTCGAGCGGGACGTCCTCGGGAGGCGGCAGCTCGGCCACCGTGCGTCCATAGAGCAGCGCCTGCTCCGCCTCGCGCTCGCCGAGCCAGGCCCCCAGGCTCTTGACCCGCGCGTACTCGCGCAGGCGCTCGGCCAGCTCCTGGCGCAGAAGCTCGCCCTCCTCGTCGAGCTCATCAGGGAGCGCGTCCGGATCGGGGGGCAGGAGGAGCTTCGACTTGAGATAGATGAGCGTCGCCGCCATCACCATGAACGCCCCCGCCGTCTCGAGATCCTGGAACTGCACGGACTCGAGGTGCGCGAGGTACTGCTCGGTGATGGCGCGGATGGGCAGGTTGGCGAGGTCGACCTCGTTGGTCCGGCAGAGGTGAAGGAGAAGATCGAGGGGGCCGACGAAGGACTCGACCCTGACGGTCAGGCCCTGCGGTTCGGGAGCGGCCTCGGTTACGTTCATCGGGGCACGAGGTTGATCACTGATCTGACCTCCTCCATGGTCTTCTGGGCAAAGACGCGGGCGCGGCGCGAGCCCTCGTGGAGGATCTCCACGATCTCGCGCGGCTTGGCCGCGAAGCGCTCGCGCGCTTCCCGGATCTTGGCAAGGGGCGGGATCATGTGCTCGAGGAGCACCGCCTTGCAGTCGAGACAGCCGATGGCGGCCGTCCGGCAGCCCGTGGCGCAGGCCTCGCGCGCCGGCGCGGGGGTGAAGATCTTGTGCAGGTCGAAGACGGGGCAGACGTCGGGATTGCCGGGATCGCTCCGGCGCTTGCGGGCGGGATCGGTGACCATGGGCTTGACCTTGGCCGTGATCGCTTCCGGGGTATCCGACAGGAAGATGGCGTTGCCGAGCGACTTCGACATCTTGCGGCCGTCCGTGCCCGGCACCTTGGGAATCTCCGTCAGCTTCGCGCCCGGCTCCGGAAAGACCGCGCGCTTCCACGTGTGGTTGAAGCGCCGGGCGACCTCCCGGGTCAGCTCGATGTGCGGCACCTGATCCACGCCCACGGGCACCCACTGCGCCTTGTACATCAAGATGTCGGCGGCCTGCAGGAGCGGGTATCCCAGGAGGCCGTACGAGGGAGATTCGAGCCCGAGCTGCTCGACCATCTCCTTGAAGGTGGGGACGCGCTCGAGCCAGCCGAGCGGGGTGACCATGGAAAAGAGCAGGTGCAGCTCGGCGTGCTCGGGCACGAGCGACTGGATGAAGAGCGTGCTCCGCGCGGGATCGAGACCCGCTCCGAGCCAGTCGGCGGCCATCTCGATGGTGCTCTCGGGCGCCTGCCCGCTGTTCTCCGCGTCCGTGGTCAGAGCGTGCCAGCTCGCCACGAAGAAGAAACATTCGTAGTCGTCCTGCAGCCGCACCCAGTTGTCGAGGGCGCCGAGATAGTTGCCCAGATGCAGATTGCCCGTCGGGCGCATGCCGGAGAGGACCCGCGGCTTCTCGGTCATGGCGCCCCGGAATCCTCCCGCCCGGCTCCACCCGATTCCCAGGCCTTGGCCATGCGCAAGAAGACGTAGTTGGCGTAGAGGACGGCGAGCGCGAATCCCCGCCAGCCGTCGAGGAAGCCCATCTTCATGACGTACATGGAGAAGAACCGCGCGAAGGGGCGCAGGGTCAGGTCTGTCCAGCGCGGGCGGTGTCCCCCTCTCGTCAGCTCGACGGCGGCCAGCGTGGAGTAGCGGTTCGAGCGGGCCACGAAGTCCTCGAGCCCGCGATACGAGTGATGGAGCAGAGGCTCGGCGAGCGCCTCGACGTGGCCCTGCACGGCCACCGACTCGTGAACCGCGCTCTCCACGAAGCGGCCTGCTCCGTGCCGGAAGAGGCGGAGCTGATAGTCCGGATAGAGCCCGCCGTGGCGCACCCACGCGCCCCAGAAGAGGTTCTTGCGGGGAACGGAATACCCGTCGGCCGGGCCATCCGCCATGAGGATGCGGCGGATGCGCTCCCGCAGCTCGGGAGAGACGCGCTCGTCGGCGTCGAGGGAGAGGACCCAGTCTCCCGTGGCCTGCTCGAGGGCGAAGTTCTTCTGGACGGGGAAGCCGGGCCACGGCCGCACCCAGACCTTGTCCGTGAACTCGCGGGCGAGCTGTGCCGTCTTGTCCGTGGACTCGGCGTCGACCACGATGATCTCGTCGGCCCAGCTCACGCTCTCCAGGCAATCGCGGAGCCGAGCCTCCTCGTTCCACGCGATGACGGTGACGCTCAGGCGTTTCACGCGGCCGCCTCGAGCATCTCGCGGGCCGCCTCGAAGGCTCGAGCGGGCAAGAGTCCCGCCATGGTGCCGTCGGAACTCTCGAGACCGCGGCAGCGCGGGCCGAAGGGTCCGTTGCGCACGGCGCGCGTGGGGCCGAAGAGGCCGAGGGCGGGCGTGCCGAGGGCGGCGGCGAGGTGGAGGGGGCCGGTGTCGTTGGCGATCATGAGCCGGGCCCGGGCGAGCAGCGCCGTCAGCTCGCCGAGGTCCGTGGGCGGCGCCATCAGCGCGGAGCCTCCCGGCAGACCCAGGCCGATCTGTCGCGCCATGTGCGCCTCGTCCGGCCCCCAGGCGAGCAGCACGCGCGCACCCGCCTCGGTGATGAGTCGCTCGGCGAGCGTTCGGAAATGCGAGACGGGCCACTGCTTCTCGGGTCTCCCCGCCCCGGGATTGATCACCACCAGCCGGTCGCCGGGCTTGACGCCTTCCTTCGCGAGGAAGTCGTCGATGCGGCGCGCCGACTCCGCGGGCACGGGTACGTGGAAGTCGGGAGCCCCCGGCGTGATGCCGAGCGGGCCCAGCAGGGCCAGGTACTGCTCCACGATGTGGGCCGCCTCCGGAGGCGGCGTGACCCGACGGTTCGTGAAGAGGGCGTTGCCCCGCTCCCGGCAACGCGACGCGCTGAACCCTATGCGCACCGGAGCTCCCGTGTAGGCGGTGAGCAGGCCGGACTTGAGAAGTCCCTGGAGATCGATGGCCACGTCGAAGCGGGCGCGCCGGATGCGCGTGCGGAGGCGACCCACCTTGTCCCACACCTGGCGCATCCCGGCGGGACGCCTGATCAGTCGTCGCCACAGACGCGTGTCCACGGGCACCACGGTATCGAGATCTGGATGATCGCGCAGGATGGCGTACTCGCGGGCCTCCACGATCCACGTCAGCTCGGCCTCGGGCAAGGCGCGGCGGAGGGCGCGCGCCACCGGGAGGGCGTGGATCACGTCGCCGAGCGAAGAGAGCTTGACGATGGCGATGCGCGCGGGGCTCAGCGGCCGCTTCCTCCGAATCGCTCGACGATGGTGCGGATGAGATCGCGGGTGGCGTGGGTCTTCGGATCGCCGGCGATGGCGACCTTTCCGCCCGCGGCGAGCACGGCGGCGCGCTCGGGCACCGTCTCCGTCGTGTAGTCGGTGCCCTTGGCGTGGACATCGGGCCTGAGCGTGGCCACCAGCCCGTCCGCCGTGTCGTCGTCGAAGATGACGACGGCGTCGACCGACTCGAGGGCGCCCACGATCTCCGCGCGCTCCGCCGCCGTCATGATCGGTCGCCCCGCGCCCTTGAGGCGGGCCACGGACGCGTCGGAATTGATTCCCACGAGGAGGGCGTCCCCCATGGCGCGGGCGTCTTGGAGGTAGCGGACGTGTCCGACGTGGAGGAGATCGAAGCAGCCGTTGGCGAGGACGAGACGCTTGCCCTCTCCGCGCCAGCGCGAGGCGAGTCCCCTCGCCTCCTCAAGGCCGAGAAGCCGTGTCATGGCCCGCCAGCGATTCGAGAAGCTCGCGCGGCGTCACCGCCGCCGTGCCCCGCTTCATGACCACCACGCCGCCCGCGACGTTGGCCAGCCACGCCGCCTCCGCGGGCGCCGCTCCCGCGGCCAGGGCCGTGGTGAAGGCGCTGATGACCGTGTCGCCCGCTCCCGTCACGTCGGCGATCTGGTCGCTCCCGTGTATGGGGATCCACGTCACCGGACCTTCCCGCTCCAGGAGGGCCATGCCCCGGCTGCCGCGCGTGATGAGGAGATAGCGTGCCTCGAGCCGCTCGAGCAGGGCCCGCCCCGCCTTCTCGAGGGACGGCTCGTCGCCCAGCTCCGCGCTCGCCAGCTCCTCGACCTCGGGCTCGTTCGGCGTGGCCGCGGTGACGCCCCGGAAGCGCGGCAGGTCGTAGCGGCTGTCCACCGTGACGAGGAGGTCCCGGCGCCGCGCGATCTCGCTCACCGTTTCGAAGACCCTGGGCGTCACCGTCCCGTAGCCGTAGTCGGAGAGAAGAAAGGCGTCCGCGCGCGCCCCCGCCGCCTTGACACGCTCCACGATCCCGCGCTCCACGTCGTCGGGCAGGGTCGCCTCCGGCTCGCGGTCGAGCCGGACGACCTGTTGCCGCGTGGATTCGTAGCCTCCCGCCATGATCCGCGTCTTCACCGGCGTCGCGCGCTCGCCCGACACCATGACGCCGTCGGTCGAGATCCCCGCGCCCGCGAAGAGACGGGCCAGCTCCTGGCCGGCCTCGTCGCGCCCGACGACACCCACCGGCGTGGCCACCGCTCCCAGCGCGTGGACATTGTCCGTGGCATTGGCGGCCCCGCCCAGCCGTACCTCGCGATCCGTGAAGCGGAGGATGAGGACGGGCGCCTCGCGCGAGATGCGCGCGGGCTTTCCGTAGAGATACTCGTCGGCGATGATGTCGCCCACCACCACGACGCGCTTGCCCGCGAGGGCGGGAATCAGCTCGCGCAGCCGCCTGACGGGAAGCATCAGCGGGCGAGCGCCCACTCCACGGCGTCCAGGAGATCTTCGGCGACGTGGTCGGGCTTCACGCCCCACGCGTCCCGTCGGTGCTCGAATTCGCCGCGGCCATAGCCGGTGAGCACGAGGACGCCCGCCGCCCCCGCCGCCTGTCCCGCCGCGACGTCGGAGGGCTTGTCGCCGATCATGACGGAGCGCCCGAGATCGAGACCGAGGTCGGCGGCGGCGCGCAGCAGCATCCCCGGCCGCGGCTTGCGGCATTCACAGTCGCGCCGGAAAGGCGGCGCGCCCGCGGTCGGATGGTGCGTGCAGACATAGAGCGCGTCGAGATGCGCGCCGTGCACGGAGAGCTGGCGCACGAGCTCGTCGTTCACCGCGCGAAGCACTCCTTCCGTGAAATAGCCACGCGCGATGCCGGCTTGATTGGTGGCCATGACGGCGGGGATTCGCGCGCCGTTGAGCTTGCGGATCGCCTCGGGCGTCCTCGGCAGGACCCGCACACGGCTCGCGTGATTGATGTACCCCATCTCCTCGATGAGGCACCCGTCCCTGTCCATGAACACCGCCGGGCGTCCGGAGGTGAGGCCAGGCATGTGAGGCAGTGTAATCCTCGGCGCCGGAATCTTCAATGTAAATCGCTGGTTAGTGACTCGACCCGGGTAGGCCGGCGGGTGGTCACCGCCTGAGGCTCTGCCAGAGTGAAGCCAGGCGCTCGACCTGGGCGTCGAAGGTGAAGGGAAGCGCGGCAGCGCGCGCCCCCGCAGACAGCTTTCTGGCGTCGGCATGGAGGAGCGCGCCGAGGCCACCGGCGATGGCCGGGGCCTCCGGCTTGTCGACGATGGCCCCGCTTTCCCCCGGCACGACCGCTTCGGCGCCCCCGGCCCCGCGGCTCGTGAGGACGGGCACCCCGGAGGCGAGGGCCTCGAGATGGACATTGCCGAAGGGCTCGTAGAGGGCGGGAAGAGCCAGCACGTCGGCGGCAGCATACAGTCGCTCGACGTCGGGTCTCGGCGCGCTCCAGCTCACGCTGTCGCTCACGCCCAGGCGCTCGGCCAGGAGGCGATACGGCTCCGTCCGGCCCCGCCCCGCCACGAGCAGCCGTGCGCTCCTGTCCCCAAGCCGCGCCAGGCCCTCGATCAGGGGACCAAGCCCTTTGCGCTCGAAGCCCGAGCCGATGAAGGCGATGAGCCATGCCTCTTCGCTGATGCCGAGGGCCGCGCGCGTCTCCGTCCGCCAGCGCCCCCGGTTATCGGGATGGAAGCGGTCGAGGTCCACGCCGTTGTACACGGTGGTGACGGCCCGAGCGGGAGTCTTGTAGAGGCGCTGGATCTCCTCTTTCCCGTGGCCGGAGATGGCGACCACGTGCCGGGCGCTCTCTAGCGTGAAGATGCGCCGCTCCAGCCACAAGAGGAGCCGATGGTGAGGATTCACTTGAAGCCCTGCCCGCCCCGTCGCGTCGAGGTAGGCGCGGTGGCATCCCTCGCCCGCCCGATACACGTCCTGGACGAGGCACCGCTCGTGACTCTGGACGAGGTCGTATCCTCCGGAGCGCACCGCCCGCCGGGCCTGAAGGGCGAAGGACAGCTGTCGCAGGACGGAGGGAGAACCGAGGATGGGAAGCGGATGCACCGTGATGCCGTCGACCTTCGGCTGCGCGCGAGTAGTGATCAGGTGAATGTCGTGCTCGCCGCGCCGGACGAGAGCCGAGAGCAGCCCCGCCGTGGCTGTCTCGATGCCACCGTGGAAGGAGAAGGGCCGGCAGATCAGCGCGATCCTCATCGGCGGACTCGCGGCCCCGTCGTCACCTGCTCGATCAGGGGAAAGAGATCGCGGCGAGCCGCGCTGAAGCTGTAGCGCTCGACGCAGCGCTCGCGGGCGCGCCGCGCGAGCGCGGCCGCCTCTCCTGGATCGTCGAGGAGTCGGGCGATGGCCGCGCCCAGGGCCGACACGGCGCCGGCTTCCACCAGAAGCCCGCAGCCTTCGAGGATCTCGGGGATCATGGACACGCGGGTGGACACGATGGGCCGACCGAGGGCCATCGCGTCGAAGAGCTTGGCGGGGACCTGGCCCCGCGTGTCCGGCGTGTCACGCTGGGGCACGACGACCACGTCGGCCGCCGAGAGAAAGGTCGGGATCTCCTCGAAGGCGATGGGCGGGGCCAGGCAGATCCCCGGAAATCGCCGGGCGAGATCGCGGCCGAGGACGCTCTCGGGAAGGGTGCCGACGACGGCGAGCCGGACGTCCTTTCGCCCGAGCCCGGCCATCGCCGCGCCGAGATCATCCAGGCCCTTGTAGCCGCGCGGAGTGCCGAGGAACATGACCACGCGCTCGTCCGCGATGCCGAGGCGGCGCCGGGCCTCCACGGGCGAGCCCGAGCCCGGCCTCCACGCATCGGTGTCCCGCACGTGCGGGACAAGGGTGCCGCCGAATCGCTGCTGGAGGAACCTCGAGGCCACGGTGATGCCGTTGGCCAGGCCCGTGAGGCGCCCGGCGAGCCAGGTCCACGGCAAGCCTTTGGGGTTGCCGAGGTTGAGGGCTCGGCCGAGAGTCCCCGCCGCACCGGAGCGAAGATAGAAGCCGACCTCCCAGTCGTCGATGTCGAGGAGGAGCGGCCGACGTCCGAGCACGCGCTTGAGATAGCCGACGCCGGCGCTCCCCAGCCTGGTCTTGGACGCGTAGACGAGATCGCCGTCGGCCCTCCGGGACAGCTCGGCCATGGTCATGAGAAATCCGGGCATGCGTCGCTCGGGTACCCCGGAGTAGCGCACCGGGCCCTCCGCCACGGGCATCCACGGGGTGGGCCCCGAGCGGGGGCCTATCACCTCGACCTCGCCGAGGGGGGCGAGGAGGCGGGCGAGGAGATCCGCTCGACCCGCGGCGTTGTCGGAAAGGTCGAAGCAAAGGACGGAGATCTTCATTCAGCCGGCGAGTAGTCCGCGGTAGTGATCGACGAGCCTCTCGGCAACCCGGGCGCCGGTGAGCCGACCATGCGCGAGCCGGGCGGCCGCCTGGCCCAGCTCGGCGCGCAGCATTGGTCGATCCAGGAGCCTGGCGATGGCCGCGGCCAGCTCGGGAGCGTCGCCGCCCGGGACGAGCAGCGCATCGCGGCCGTCGGTGAGGACCTCGGCGGCGACTCCCACTCGGCTCGCCACCACGGCGCGCCCGGCGGCCAGATACTCGAAGAGCGCGCGCGACATGCCGTCGGATTCGAGAGGCGGGTAGAGGGCGATGTCGAACGCGGCGAGGAGCCCCGCGGTGTCGTCGACGAATCCCAGAAACGAGACGCGCTCGGAGAGTCCGGCCTTCTCTACGGCCTGGCGTATGGCGGCTTCAAACGGTCCCTGCCCGGCGAAGACGAGGTGAAACGGCCGCCCTCCCGCGGGGAGCCGCGTGGCCGCCTCGACCACGAGGCCATGCCCTTTCATGACCCGGAACCCCGACAGCACGCCGATCACCGTCGCCCTCTCGTCGATGCGGAGACGCCGCCGGAGCGCCGTGGAATCCGATGCCGGCTGGAAGCGCTCGCCATCCGCTCCTCCCGGCATGGCGACCACGCGGTGAGCGGGCGCCAGGCCTGCCGCCCTGCACTGCCGGGCGATGGCTTCGCTGACCGTGATCAGGAGATCCGTGGCGTGACCGTAGAGCCATCGGTTCAGGGCATGGGGCCGGAGCGGCTGCACGATGTGGCGCGTCCTCACGAGGGGTGTCGGACGCATGCGGAATCGGTTGGCGAGGGCGGCGAGCCAGTGTTCCTTGCCCCGGTGGACGTGGACGATGTCCGCGCTCTCGAGGCGAGCGCGGAGATTTCGGATATCGTGGAGGTCCGCCCATGGCTTCAGCCCCGAGCGCAGGGAGAGGGTCTCGATCCTCTTCACGCCCTCCGCTCGGGCCCTCGAGATCACGCGCTCCTCGCTGCCCTTCCGGCAGATGAGGGTCGCCTCGTGTCCGGTCCGATCCAGCTCACTGCACATGCGTGCTGCCCAGTAGGCATCAGACGACCA
>Ga0137394_10000611_pt1 | contig 24968 bp, 18 predicted proteins | sample czobulk116metaG_FD_108278 | JGI IMG/M metagenome (GOLD analysis project Ga0137394, IMG submission 108278) | Vadose zone soil microbial communities from Angelo Coast Range Reserve, California, USA - czobulk1.16 metaG | ecosystem: Environmental > Terrestrial > Soil > Vadose zone | place: USA...
GGGAGGCGCATCTGGGCGATCTTCGAGCCTCGGACCAACACGACGCGACGCAGCGTCTTCCAGGAGGAGTACGCGCATTCCTTCGACGACGCGGACGTGATCGCCATTGCCGCCGTCGATCATCCCGAGAAGGCGCCGGAAGGCCAGCGCTTCGATGCCGCGAGGCTCGTATCCGACCTTCGTGGACGCGGCCTCGACGCCCGCTACGTCCCGACGGTCGAGGAGATCGTGTCGCTGGTCGCCTCGGAGGCGCGCGAAGGCGACGTCGTCCTGGTGATGTCGAACGGATCGTTCGGGGGGGTGCACCGAAGGTTGCTGGAGGCGATGCGCTGATCGCGCGGGCCAAGGGGCCACCCTCGATCATCGAGAATGTTTCGTCCTACCGGATAGACGGATAGCGCGAGCTTGGTCAACGGAAGAGAGGGTACGCGAGATCGTCGCCGACTACTTTGAGATGCTTCGATTGGAACTGGCGGGCGAGGAATTCAACAAGGCTGCCCGCTTCCGCGATCTCGACTCCCGCCTCAAGAATCGATCTCGCGGTTCAGTCGAGTAAGAGCACATCAAGAAGCCGAGGCCGATCTCCAAGTCGTGGCTTTTTCCGTCGCCACCCCCATCGACTTGGGGGATTGAGTGCGTGGCTTCCCTGGTGACCCGAGGTTCCCGAACTCTCTCGACTCGAACTTCCACGTACCTCGTGACCAGGTGATTGGAGGTAGGAGCTCCGTCGTGGCAGACCTCCGTCGCACTCCACCCCGGCGTTGAACACCAATTACTTCCGCACAGATGTGGTGACCACAGGGCAGAAGAATTTCCGTTGAGGGTCCCTAACTCGGACGTTAACGTCGATCCCTTGGATCTTAATGAAGAGAGTTCCGCCGTTCGCGACCCTCTTGCAGAGGTCGACCCACTTCGTCCTGGGGACCTTCCACGACGTCATGGTGATCGTGTCGCCGGAGATCCCCTTCGAGGTCTTAAAGGCTGCATCGGTGTTGATTAATACAGCGAACCTGTCGAACTGGGCCGGATGCCAGGTGATGGTGGGCTGCGAGGTCTTTGGCGACGTGCAGTCGAGGACATCGTGGTTGAGCGGGTCCGTCACGAAGAGCGTGCAGCCACCGACGACATCGTCCGCTAAGTCGTTGCAGTCGTCGTCGAGGCCATCGCAGACCTCAACTCTCGGCGCTTCTGGCACGCAACTGTCAAACATCTGTCCCCCTTGACACGTCATTTGTCCGTTCGCCGTGCAAACTCCGACGCCGCACGTGGTCGGAATCGAGGAGATGCCGTCGTCCATCGATCCGTTGCAGTTATTGTCGACGCCATCGCAGATCTCGCTCGACGGCGTTCCCGGTGTGCAGGTCCGCATTGCACCAGCCATACAGATCTGTACCGTGCGCTGGCACGCGCCGACACCGCAGGTCGTGCTGCCCAACCCCTCGTCCACTTGCCCGTCGCAGTTTTCGTCGATGTTGTTGCAAGTCTCCGTTGCTCCGGGGTGAATGGCTGCGCTGGTGTCGTCGCAGTCGCCAGCGCACTCGTCGAAACCATCATGGTCACCGTCCACTGATTGGAACGATCCGTACTGTCCCCCACTGGAGGTGTCACCGCCCCAAACGATCATGACATCGCCCGTCCAGATAGCTGTGTGGTGAAACCGACCCACCGGCGCGTTGACCGTGGTAGTTGGCGTCCATGTGTCGGTTACGGGGGCGTAGCGACCGCCGGTGTTCAGATCGGTGCCGTCGGAGCCTCCCCAGACAACCATCACGCTGCCGGCCCAAAGGGCCGTGTGAGCAGACCGACCCGCTGGCGCGTTGGCCGTAGAAGTCGGCGTCCATGTGTCGGTCAGGGGTTCGTACCGACCCCCGGTGTTCAGATTAGATCCACCCCAGACGATCAGCTGGCTGCCCGTCCACACTGCTGTACTTCCACTTGTCGCAGAGGGTGCACCTGAGATGGAGGTGGGAGACCATGTATCGGTCGACGGATCGTACCGTCCTCCAGTATTGATAGTCCCCGAGGAGTTGGCTTGTCCACCCCAGACGATCATGACACTGCCCGTCCAAACAGCGGAATGAAGGGATCGCGCAGTGGGAGCGTCACCCGTGGAGGTGGGTGTCCAGTCGTCCCTCACGGGATCGTAGCGACCGCCAGTGTTGAGGTAGGGGCTGCCGGGGTATCCTCCCCAAACAACCATCAGATCGCCGGTCCAAATGGCCGTGTGAGTGTACCGGCCAGCCGGCGCGTTGACCGTGGAGGTCGGCGTCCAGGTGTCGTTAACGGGGTCGTAGAGACCGCCTGTGTTCAGGTAGCGATTGCCATCGAAGCCTCCCCAGACAACCATCAGACCGCCGGTCCAGATGGCCGAGTGAAGATACCGGCCCGTTGGCGCGTTCAGCGTAGAAGCCGGCGTCCATGTGTCGGTGAGGGGGTCGTACCGACCGCCAGTATTCAAGTAAGTGGGGCCCGCGGCGCTCCCTCCCCAGACAACCATCAGACTGCCGGTCCAAATGGCCGAATGATCTCGGCGCTCCGTAGGGGCGTCCGTCTCAGTTGGCGTCCAAGTGTCTGTCAAAGGGGTGTATCGGCCGCCGCTGTTCATGGGCGCTCCGCCAGCGTTGCCATCGTATCCGCCCCAGACAACCATCAGACTGCCGGACCATATGGCCGTATGGAGATACCGACCCGCTGGCGCGTTGGTCGTGGAAGTCCGCGTCCATGTGTCAGTCGCTGGGTCGTAGCGGCCGCCGGTGTTGGTGTATGACGAGGGCCCGGACACCCCTCCCCAGACAACCATCAGATTGCCGGTCCAAATGCCGGTGTGGCCGGCCTGGCCCATTGGGGCGTTGCTTATCGAGGTGGGGATCCAGACGTCGCTCACGGGGTCGTAGCGACCGCCGGTGTTCAGGAAGTGGCTGGCCCCATTCCCTCCCCAGACAACCATGACACTACCCGTCCAAATGGCCGTGTGGGAATCTCTCGCCGTCGGAGCGTTGGTCGTCGAAGTGAGACTCCAGATGTCGGTCACCGGGTCGTACCGGCCACCGGTGTCAAGGACCGAACTATTGGCTCCGCCCCAGACCACCATCACGCTTCCTGTCCAGACGGCCGTGTGCACATAGCGCTCGGCGGGAGCGTTCGTGAGGGAAATAGGCATCCATGTGTCGCTCACTGGGTCGTAGCGACCCCCTGTGTTCAATATCGAACCATTGACTCCGCCCCACACGACCATAAGAGTTCCGGTCCAGACGGCCGTATGCCTCCCTCGTCCCGACGGGGCGTTTGTGGTCGAGGTTGGCGTCCATGTGTCCGACACAGGGTCGTACCGTCCCCCAGTGGCAAGAGAATCGCTCCCTCCCCAGACGACCATCAAACTGCCGGTCCAGACAGCGGTTGGAAGGATACGCGTCGTCGGAGCGTTTGTGGTGGACGTTCGCGACCAGATATCAGTCAAGGGGTCGTACCGCGCGCCGGTGTTCGAATTCCCACCCCAAACGACCATGACATTGCCCGTCCAGACGGCCGCGTGAGCGTAGCGCTCTTCAGCAACATAGGCGTTGGAGGTGGGCATCCAGGTGCCTTCGGGGCAACCGGGCGGCAGACCCGTTCCTGCATCTGCGATGTCTTCAGTCTGCGTCATCCCGTAGGACCACCGACTTCCGCTGTGCCAAAGAGGCTCGGGCAGCTCTCTTGAGGACAAACCAACTGCGGCAACCTTGCCTTCCTCCAAGCGCGGCGCCATGTCGTGCCACCAATCGTCCCATGGCAGCTTCGCAACCCTGTACTCCGCGAATCGAAACCCTTCCGCACTCTCCTCCAACAGGTCCCGGACCACGAAGGCCTCCCGCTCTTCGATCACGGGGCCTATTTCTCCAACGTGTATGGAGGTGCGCGCCCGCAATTCAGAGAAGTCCCGTCGTCCCAGCACGACCCGATGGTTACCTTCCCCCCCGTTGATCACCGCCGGCTGCTCGAACTCCTGCTCTCCCTTCTCCTCGCGTGCATCAGGAGCCGACTGGACACTCAAGACCACCCGACTATGGTGCGCCGAGGCGGCTCCGCCTCTTCCCTCTTTGAGCTCGGCTCGCACCTGTTCGGCCTCGGTTCGCCTTGCAGCGTGAATCCGTGAATCGAACGTGAAGAAATTTCGCGATAGTCGATCGACAAGCAGTGGTCTGGCGAAACATTCCAGGATGAGGAACCGGTCGTGGTCGAGTGAGTCGTAGATCTCAGTGAGACGACTTGGGAAGCGCGTGCTGCGGACAATCCGTGCCAGTTCCGCTGCCAACGCAGCCTCCGTCTCTCTTGTATTCCACAACTCCTCCAAAGCCGCCGATTGCTTGAGATAGGTGCGGACCTTTTTCTCCAAGAATTCGCGCGGAACGGCCTCCTCGAATGACTTCGTTGCCCCGATTTGGTGCGAGTAGTAGACGCGCTCAATCGCCTCCTGCGCCCTGACGCGATCCTCGAAGGTGAGGGTGCGAGGCGCGGCGCTAACGAAGCTCCAGGAGACAGCGAGTAGGAGAAGGGAGAGCGAGATGCAAAACGAGAGACGGTCGTCGGGGCGCATCAGGCCTCCACGGAGCAGAGAGGCGGACTGGTGGGTGGAACTTCCGCTTGCGGGCTCACCTCTTATACTTCGATACCAATGTGCCGTCAACCCACTCATCGTGAAACGCCGGCGACGGAGACCGTTCGGAGTGCCTGCCAGATCCTCGAGGACACGGACCCAATTGCCGCTAGGTTCGTTGTCTGACTCCCGTGGTATCCTCCCCGCCAGGGTCGGCACATTTCTCCCACGGGCGAGGTGATCGCATCCCGTGCAGAACCTCAGCCGCCCGAGAATTACGTCAGGTCGGCACTGCCTTTCGAAGTCTCGGCCGCACGTTCCTGATCCTCGAGTCGGTCCTCGCGACCGCCGAGTCCGTGAACGGAGCGTCATCTCGAGGAACCCGCAGAGTGCCTCGACCCAGCCGTGCCCAGCGCCGCGCGCTCAAGCTTTAGGGCGCGTACATGGGCACGAGGCGGGGTTGGAGCTGCGGCAGCGTGCGAAGGTCCGAAGATTCGCGCCGCGAACGGGATCCGGGGGGCGATCGCGGCGGCAAGACGGTTGACCTTGAAGGCCAAATAGCACGGCGAGTTATCGAGGTGGGGAATGGATCTCTCGCGGCATTACGAGGACCTGGATCTCATCCAAGTCGAGCGCTACGTTGTCTCTAGCCAGGAAGAAAACCTCCACCTTGACTTCAAGACCGTCGCCGACGCTGACGTGGGACGCGACGACCGCAGAAATCTCGCGATAGCCCTCTCTGGCTTTGCGAACTCCGAGGGCGGCTTAATCGTTTGGGGCGTTGACGCGCGCGCGAACGAGGATGGCATCGACTGCGTCTGCGGCATGCTCGAAATCAAATCTCTATCCACGTTCCTCTCGAAGCTCAACGAGTACACAAGTCAGCTGGTCAGTCCAATCGTCGATGGTGTTCTCCACAGGAAGATCCCTTCCTCGGAGGACCGAGGATTCGCGGTCACTCTCATTCCCGAGAGCGTCACCGGACCCCACATGGCCAAAGGCCAGGAATACCGTTACTACAAGCGGAGCGGAAGCAGCTTCATGCGAATGGAACACTTTGAGCTTGAGGATATGTTCGGGAGGCGGAAGAAACCTCGACTCCGCGTGCGCCATAAGATCGTTCCCACGAACATTCTCAGTGGCGGAGGTCAAGCAACGACCAGGAACTTCCTTATCATTCTGCAGATCGAGAATTCGGGCAGAGGCCCAGCATGCGCACCTTGGCTCGAGGTGAGCGTGAACGCTCCGTATCGAGTGTACCAGCCTCCGTTTGACGGACCATTCAAGGAGCTCTTGAAGCGGCACTCAGATACCGGCGGCGATGGTTGGATCAAGTTCGGCGGCACGGGGGACGTGCTGATCCACCCGAAGACATCTCTGGATGCAACCGCGCTCGCTGGAAAACTCTTCGACGGCGTCACGCCACCCACTGATGTGAAGATCGACTACAAGGTAGCCGCAGAGGACACTTCCTTGATTGAGGACACCATCACGATCCCGACTGCGGAACTTGGCAGAGCGATTGGATGGCGGCCAAAAGAATTTTGAGATCCGGGGTTCTCGCGGGAGATTGGGAGGTTCAGTTCTCCGCCCACGGCATGGTACAGAAGTGCTTCGAGTTCCTCTCTGTCCATCTCCGTCATCTCTCCGAATCTTCAATGGGAAATGTCACCGCCTCCCTTCCAGCTCCGTCCCTTTCTTCAGAATATTGAGGTATCGCTCGTAAGCGAACGTACGACCGCGGCGCTTGCCGCTCGTCTCCTTCAGGATGCCAGCCCCGATCAGCGCGGAGATCGCCTTCGCGGCCGTCGGTTTCGTCGTTTTCAACAAGCGGGTCGCCCGCGCGACGTTGAGAATGGGGTTGTCCCCCAGCCTCTGGAGAAGCGCGACCGCGGCGACGGAGGCTCCCCTCCGGCGCAACAGCTTCTCCCGGTCGCGCTCCACAAGCCTGTAGAGCTGCTCGGCTGTCAGCGTGGCCTCCTCGGCACTCGTTTCCACGCCCTCGAGAAAAAAGCTGATCCATCCTTCCCAGTCACCTGTTCGCCGCACGTCGCTCAACCTGGCGTAGTACTCAGCCCGGTGGCGCTTCAGATAGAGGCTGATGTAGAGGAGCGGCTCGTGCATGATCTTCCACTCTTCCAGCAGAAGTGCGATCAAGAGACGACCGAGCCTTCCATTGCCGTCGAGAAAGGGGTGGATGGTCTCGAACTGCACGTGGATGAGCGCGATGCGTACCAGAGGATCAAGGCTCTCCGTTCCGTGGATGTACTTCTCCAGGCTGCTCAGACATTCCATCACCTTTGAAGGCGGCGGCGGCACGAAGGCCGCGTTCCCCGGTCGCGTCCCGCCGATCCAGTTCTGACTCCTCCGAAACTGCCTGGGCTCCTTTCCCGCTCCCCTCGCGCCCTTCAGAAGCCGCCGGTGAGCCTCTCTCAGCAGCCTCAACGAGATCGGAAGTCCGTCGCGCGATCCGATCTGCCCTCGCGCGTATTCGAGCGCCTCCAGGTAGTTGCACACCTCCTGGACGTCGCCCTGACGCGCGCTGACTCCGTCCTTCCCTTCCTGCTCGAAGAGATCGATCAGAGTCGCCTGGGTGCCTTCAATCTGCGAGGTGAGAACGGCTTCTTTTCGCACGAACCCATAGATGAACCAGCCGGGGCTCGGTACCATTCGCGAAGCGACATCGAGGCGAGCCAGCGTCAGATGCGCACTCCTCAAGCGCTCCGCGATTCGCCTGTCAATCTTGAGCGGGGGCCGTGGAGGCAGGGGATGCGGGATGAAGGCTCTGACACTCTCCCCGGCCGTGGTTGAAAGCGCGTAGGTGCCGGTCGTGCGTTTCACCGAGTCTCCTTTGGTAAACGATTCTTTACTAGCGATCTTGGAAAGTAAAGGATCATTTCTTTACGACATGATCGTCATCCCGGAGATCGGATCGACGAGGGTCGCGCCGACGACGCGAAAGGGGACGGCGACAACGGCGGGGTTCCTGAGATGGACCGCCTGTGGTCGAAGGCTCGACTTGCCTTCGCGGTCGAGCACTCTCAGGGCGAGGAACCGGGCAAGCGCCGCGGCCGTCTCGAGGCTCAGCTCGGGCGGTGCGTCGACGCACCCCGGACGCGTCTCGATCTCTTTCGCGTCCACCGTCAGCTTCGATCCGTCGTCGAAGGGGGTCCCGATCTTCGCGATGCCGAAGACCATCACGAAGACGGGAGCTGACCTTCCGCTTCCTTCGGCCTCGAAGCGGACGAAGGGGAGCCTCATCACCTTCTCGCCCGCCTGCTTCCGATTGACGGCCTCCAGAACGGGGACTTCTCTCTTCTCCCCCGTCGAGAAGTCCCACGCCGTCGAGCAGGGATTGCAGACGCCGAGAGCGACTCCCGGTGCCGCGAGGAGACGCCCCGAGCAGCGCGCGCACGTCAGGGCGACCGCCTTCATCAGTCCCATCCCCTCGGCCGGAACGCCCGGCCACGACTCCTGCCGAACTCCAGCACGGTCTGCGCAAGGGCGTCGAGCGTCGTCTCCTTGGGCCGGTTGATCGGGATCTGCCGCCGGCTCAGTCCCTCGACGAGCAGCTCGCGCCGGAAGCGAAGCCGATCCCACGCAGCGGCGAGGATGAGAAGAGCCCCTCCGATCACGATGGCACTGCCGTCGCCCGCATGCTGGATGAGCTGGAAGATGATTCGGGGATTGCCGACGAGGACGGCCGCCATCACGCTGAAAAGAAGCGTGAAGCCCACCCCCGCAAGGACGCGGCGGTTCATGCTGGCTGGCGCGACGCCGCGCAGGACGTCACCGTTCATCCCGTCCACCCCGACCTGATAGAGACTCTTGCCGTAGGAGTAGCGCGCGAGCCAGACGGGGTAATAGACGACCCTGACGCGGCGCTCGAGGACGACGGGCTCGCTCATGATGCTCGGGAGATGGATCGACTCCGGAGTGCGCTGGGGCTCGAGCACGGCACCGCGCGTCGCGAGATCGACGGCGTCGAACGGATTCCCTGCGGTCTTCCGGACGCGGTCGGGGTCGATCCGATCCGCGCCGAGATCGCGCGCGCTCTCCTCGAGAGCGATGGCGGTGAAGCGCGCCACACCAAGCCTGCAGCGGACGGGCGCGCTCGCCTCCGCCCCCTCGACGAGAAGAATATCGAAGAAGGGGACGAACAACAGCTCGATGCTGCGCCGCACCGCCGACTCCCTGAGATTGGCCGGCGTGCCCTGCGCCACGAGGAACGCCTCCACCACGTGGCGGACCCTTTCCTCGTCGAACGACGGGAGGATGGCCGACGAGCCGGCGGTGGCGCCGGCGACCAGCGTGAGCGGGACGGCGCAGTACGGACATTCACGGATGTCTCCGGGAGCGATGCGCCCGGCCGCGCCGCCGCATGACGGGCAGGAGATGGGGCGAAGGAGAGGCGCGGAATCGATCACGACTCCATCCAGCGCGCCAGATTCATCCCCACCGCGTAGAGGCCCGCTGATATCCCTCCCAGCAGCGCGAGGGAGAAGAGCGGCGCTCCCCGGAAGAGCGCGAGCGCAATCAGATTGAGGACGAGGCCCGCCGCCAGCAGCGCCGCGAACTTCCTGTCGATCACGCTTTCGGAGGAGCGCGGCGCGGTCACCGGGTAGATCTGGCCGGAACAGGCGTCGATCGCGGCGCGGTAGACGGCGCCGTAGAAGGAGTAGGCGACGAGATGGAGCGGGACGTGCACCAGACGCGCGGAGGGATCCGATCCGCCGACGCGGCTGATCGCCGCCTCGAGCGGAACCGTCGCCTCGACGAGTCTCGCTGCTTCGCCGCGCGCGCCTCGCACTTTCTCGTGCGAAAAGATCTTCTGGTCCCCGGCCGGGATCTCGATCTTGTCGAGGCCGGCGAAGAGAGCTCCCGCGGCCGGGATGACCGAGATCGTCCCCCGCGCGGTCAGGTGCCAGATCGGGAAGAAGACGAGTTCCGAGGAGGAGGGGACGAGCGGCCCCACGACCTCCCGGCTCCGCAGCCATCGCCCCAGCGCCTCGCCGGCCCGCGCGGCATCGAGGCGCGGCTCGACGATGAAATGGAGGACGGCGTGCGAGGCGTCGAGATAGATCCGCGTTCCGCAAAAGGGGCAGTCGAGAAGCGGGTTGTCATCGGCGGGAGCGATCGGGGCCCCGCACTGCGGGCACTTCAGGGGTTGGGAGGCGGTCGCCACGGCGCCGCCGATTATATCAACGGGCGCCTCAAGGCCGGCCTGATTCGCGGATGCGAGGCAGGCTTCAGCGCGCGGCGACGAGGGTCGGGGCGAGCTCGGGCCCCCGCCGTTGCTGCGCCGGCACCTCGAGTGGGAATGCCAGGACAACGCTCGTTCCGGCACCCTCGGAGCTCTCGATCTCGATCGAGCCTCCATGCGCCTCCACGATGCGGAGCGCGATCGCCATCCCCAGGCCGTTGCCGTTACGCTTTCCGTGCGTGAAGAAAGGCTCGAAGATCCGGCGCCGGACCTCCTCGCTCATTCCGCTTCCCGAGTCGGTAACGCGCACGAGGGCTCGTTTGTTCTCGATCCCGGCGGTCACAGTAAGGACGCCGCCGTCGGGCATCGCGTCCACGGCGTTGGCGACAAGGTTTTGAATCACGCGCTCCATCCGGCCCGCGTCGAGAGGCAGCTTGATCGCGGCGTCCAGGTCCAGGTTCAGGCCTATCGACCGGGACTCCAGTGAATCACGATGCGGCTCCATGGCGCCGGTGAGAAAGGTCGATAGACTCACGGGCGCGATTCTCATCTCCACCTTCCCGCGACAATAGTCCAGGACCTCCTGGGCCATCCCGGACATGCGATCCACTTCGCTCACGATCATCGACGTGAGCTTCGGCCCCTTCGGGCTCTGCGGATCGTCTCGGATGATCTCCGCGGCGGCGCGGATTCCCGCAAGCGGGCCGCGCAGGTCGTGGACGATCGAGGAGACCATCCGGCCCACGGCCGTCACGCGCTCCGCCAGGAGCATCTTCTCGGCCATCCTCGCGTTTTCGATCGCGATCGAAGCGTGATCGGCGAGAGCCTCGAGGATCTCAAGATTGACCTTCGTGATGTCAAGGACGCGCGCCGCGTGATCGACGTAGATGATCCCGATGAGGCGCTCGGGTGAGATGATCGGCACGCACATGATGGCCTTCAACTTCAATCTCACGATCGACTGGCTCGGTCTGCTCTGACCAGGTCCCTGTTCGATGTAGAGGGATACCGACTTCCGAGTCTGCACGACCTGCTCGATGACGCTGCGGCTCGCGGGGATCACTTCCTGGTCGAGGGCCGCCCGGTCGATATTCCTCGCGACCTGGGCTCGAAGCCCCGAGTCGGCGTCGACGATCATGAGGAAGCCCTTGCTGGCCTTCGTCAGCTCCATGACCGAATCCATGACCTTCTCGAGGACCTGGTCGAGGACAAGGGAGGAGTTGATCGCCTTGGTCGCGGCGAGGAGCGTGCGAAGGCGTCGCTCGTTATCGTCGTCCGCCCGGATCTCCTCGATGAGGAAGGATGCCTCGTAGGGGCAGTCAGCGCCGAACGAGATGCGATCCCCGTGCCGGAGCTCGCTCGTCGAGATCGGTTTTCCGTTGACGAAGGTCCCCGCTCCCTTGCTTGTGTCCGTGCAACGATGGACATCTCCCTCGCGGAGGATCAGGACATGACACGGCGCGATCGAGGGATGGTTCAGGCGCAGATCGCATTCCGGATCGCGGCCTATGCGGAGGAGACTCTTCTGCAACAGGACGGTCTTCTCGAACCCCTTCTGATCGCGAACACGCAGCCTGACCGGTGCGGATCGCTTCGGGGCGTGGATCGACGGGAGATTCGCCGCGGGTTTCGACATCTTGATTGCCTGTGTCCGCGAATATGGTGTGGGTGACGCGGACCGCAACCAGAGACAGATCCGACGAACCGGACGATCACGACTCCGGCCCGACAGTGACGCTGATCTCAACTCCCGGGATTCACCGGGCGCCGAGGAGCGCCGGGAGCTTCCGGCTCTGCTCACGGCTCAACTCGAGAGAGGTGCCGTCCTCCAGGATGGCCGCGTACCGGCCGTTCGGCACCGGCCGGAATTCACGGATTCGCTGCACGTTGACGATGCGGCACCGGTGAATGCGCGCGAAGCGCCGCGGATCGAGATTCGACTCCAACGCCGACATCGTACGGCGGAGAATGTGCGCCTCTCCCGAGGCGTGGACCCGCACGTAGTTCGCCGCCGCCTCGATCCAGTCGATCTCCTCCACCCTCAACACCGCGCGCGCCCCCCGCGTGCGGATCGCGAGGCGTTCCGCGTAGGCGGGCGCTTTCCTGAGATCCTCCAGGAACGATTTGAACCGGCGGGCGCGAGATTCGGCCGACTCCGTCCCGCCCCGCTCCCGGGCGTGGCGGATCACCGCCCGAAGCTTCTTTCGGGTGAGCGGCTCGAGCAGGTAGTCCACATCGTGGGCATCGCAGGCTCGAGCCGCGCGCGGATCGCGCTCGAGTATGAGGACGGCTTCAGGGGCGGACGCCCCTCCGATCGAATCGAGGAGGCGCCAACCAGGTGAGTCCGCCCTCCGCGCATCCAGGAATATCAGATCCGGGGCCCGACCCCCGTCTCCGAGTTCGACGCCGGGCTCCCCTCCAAGCAGAGACCTGAGGGCCTGGGCCGCCAGAGGCTCCGCTGTGACGACGGTCCGGATCTTCCCAGGCGGCGATTCACGCACGATGCGCATCCTTCGTCGAATTCGAACTTGAAGAATCCCAAGTTGAAGCTGCTTTCGACCTCGCGGAACCGGCCGACGCGCCCCGAGCCCGTCGATCCGGGTTGAATCGGAACGCCGTCGAAGGAAGAAACGACGGATGACGCTCTCTGAGACACACCTTGCGACGCATTGGTTGACACAATGAGCGTCATCGATCGGTCAAATGGGGGATCGGAGCTCGGCGCGGCACGCATGGCGCGTCGTGAACGCCCGGAATCAGCCGCCACTCGTCGGGGACGAATGGCTCCTGATGGGGATGAGTGGTTTTCAGCGGATGGGACGCCCGGCTCGATGGGACGCGGACGTCTCAGGGCGACGGGGGCGCGGGTTCCGTGACCGCCTCGTTGCATTCAGGGGCGAATTCGATCCCGCCCTTGAACACGCGAAGGATCCGGTCGGCGTTCCGGATCTCCTTGAGCGGATCTCCGGCGATGATGAGAAAGTCGGCGAACGCTCCGGCCTCGATCGTCCCGACAAGCCCTGGGTACCCCAGGGCCCTGCCGGCGCGCCCGGTCGCCGCCTCCAGGGCCTGTTTGTTGCTGAGTCCGGCTCCGACGAGTCTCTCGAGCTCCTGATGCAGGCTGATGCCGGCTGTGAGACCGCGTGTCGGGAAGTCGGTGCCGGCAATCACCGAGCCGCCGGCGGCGACGAAGCGCCTCAGGAATTCCTCTCGCGCTTCGACGCGTGACCTGGCGTAGGTTCGATCGAGGACCACCAGCGTGGGATCGGCGTACGCGCCGACCGCGAGCATCTTCTTCAGCACCGCCTCGACGGTCGCCGGCTCATCGAAGGGGATTCCGCTCAGGTGTTCCACGCCGCGAGCGCCTGCGTCAAACGCCGCGAGCGCATCGTAGCTCCCGGTCTCTCCCCCATTGTCGAAAGTCATCGGCAACCCGGCCTCAGCCGCGGCGGCACCAAGCGCGCGCAGACTCTCGACGGACATCTCCGTCTTGACCTTGACGACGTCGGCGCCGGCATCGACCAGCCGCCTCACGACCCCCCGCGCGTCCGCGGGAGAGCGCATGATCATGAAACGCTTCAGATCATCCGGCGGATAGATCTCCTCCTTCAGGGGTGGTTCGCTCACGACGAAAAGGCCGCAGTGAAAGAGCCGCGGCCCCCGCACGCGCCCTTCGTCTATATCCCGCCGCAGCGCGACGATCTCCTCGAGCGGCACGTCCCCGAGATTCCGCACCGACGTCACTCCGCGCTCGAGGAAGAGTGAGAGGTCGGTGCCGGCGAACAGGTGAACGTGCATGTCGATCAGCCCGGGGATGACGGTGAGGTCCGTGGCATCCACGGCGATGGCTCCGGGCGGTATGCGGATCTGGCGCCGCCTGCCTGCCGCGCGGATGCGATCTCCCTCGAAGATAATGGCGCTGTCCGGGATCGGAGCCGCGCCGGTCCCGTCTATGAGCGTCCCTCCCAGGACGGCGAAGATCGGAGCCTCCGCCGCCTCTCTCGGGGAGCTTTCACCCGGGGAGAGGACGGGTGGCACGGAGTCGGGTCCGGCGAAGACGAACGGAGCTGCCAGAGCAAGAAAGACCGCCGGTAGAAATACGGCTCGCAGTTGGGTAGCGGCGTGGCTCACGGTGGGGACCGAGTCTAGACCACCCTCCCCCCTTGTGCTAAAACCGTGCGCCGCCACGAGGGAGCGCCGATGCTCGCGGCATGCAAGGGCGGTTCGAGGCTCGGGGAGGTTCGATCTTCGCGCGGCATCAGGCGCGGCGATCGTGCACGCCACCAATCCAACAAGGTATGGAGAAACCATGAAGCCTCACACCAAGGGCAAGATCGAGATCCGGCGGCTCCGCCCGAACGTCACCGTCGCCGATCTGATCGACACCCATTTCAACGCCTACAACGCGGCCCGTGTTCAGGAGATCTGCCACCTCATGCACCGCAAGGTGATGCGGCCGCGCGTGACGGTCGGGCTCTCTCTGAGCGGCGCACTGATCCCCGCCGGGCTCGGCTCCATGCTGATCCCGATGATCGAGAAGGGATTCGTGGACTACATCATCTCCACGGGAGCAAACCTGTATCACGATCTTCACTTTGGCCTTGGCTTCGATCTGTGGCGCTCCAGCCCCTTCCTCGATGACGTGGATCTGCACCGGCGCCGCCTCATCCGGATTTACGACATCATCTTCGATCTCGACGTGCTCCTGAAGTCGGACAGCTTCCTCTTCTCCCTCGTGGGCGCGCCCGAGTTTCAGAAGAAAATGGCCACGTCGGAGCTTCACCACCTCATCGGGCGCTACGTGGACGCCGTCGAGCGGAAAACCGGCCGGCGCGGAACCACTCTTCTCGGCGCTGCGTACCGATGCCGCGTGCCGATCTACACCTCCTCTCCCGGCGACAGCACGATCGGGATGAACCTCGCCGCTCGATCGCTGACCGGAAACAAGCTCGAAATCGACGTGGCTCTCGACGTGAACGAGTCGGCGGCGATGGTCTACGAGGCGAAGCGGCGGGGGGAGAGCGCGGTGGTGATACTTGGAGGCGGGAGCCCCAAGAATTTCCTGCTGCAAACCGAGCCGCAACTCCAGGAAGTGCTCGGTCTCGACGTGACGGGCCACGACTACTTCGTGCAGATCACCGACGCGCGCGCGGACACGGGCGGCCTCAGCGGAGCGACTCCCGGCGAAGCGGTCTCCTGGGGGAAGATCAATCCGGACACGCTGCCTGACTGCGTCGTCTGCTACGCCGATTCGACCGTCGCTTTCCCTCTCGTTTCGGCGTACGTGCTGACGCGCTGCCGCACGCGCCCGCTCAAGAGGCTCTACGATCGGCGGGAGCAGCTGGTCTCGAGGATGACCCGGGACTTCCTCCGCGCGCGCCATGCGGGGAAGCGAAGCTCGCGCGGGACGATCGGAAGCGGGAAGCCGCCTAAGGCTTCGAGGAAGCCTGTGGCTGCATCGTCAGGTCGACCTTCGCTGTCTTCGAAAAGACGGAATCAGGGAGGTCATTGAAGGCGGCCATCTCCTTGAAGAGGATTTTCGTCTTCCCGTCAGCCTTCACTTTTTCGCTCGACAGCATGACGCCACCGTACTCGCTCCAGGCGTTCCAGCTCCAGACGGTCGGCTCGTCCGCTCCCGGCTCCCCCTTGTCGTTCTGAAGGACGTAGGCCCACTTGTCCATGCGATGCGTCTGCCGGTTGACGTAGGCCCAGTACCGGTCCTTCGGAGTCAAACCGACGTTTTCGAAGGTGACGAGGACCTTGTCGTAGACCTTGTCGCCTTCCTTCGCCTCCCCGTCGTACTTCAGATGAACGCCGGGATCCTTCATCTTGTAGGGCATGAGGAGCCAGTAGGTGTCGTTGATCCACATCTCGTAGGCGTTGTCGAGGTACGGCTTCGCGTCGCTCTCGAACAAGTGTTGATCCCCGACGGTGCAGACCCCTTCGCGATTGTCGAGATACTCAACGCAGATGGCGCTTTTGCCGTCCTTCTCCGTCCACTCCACTCGATGCCGGTTATGAACCCGATCCCAGTAGTGGGTGCGGGAGGCGCGCAACGCGCCGTCCTTCTCGACCGCGAAAGTGAATCGCAGGTACTTCGTGGAAGCCAGGCCTTCGTCCCCGCCTCCGGACTTCATCACCGCGTCGGCGATCGCGGCCGCCTTGAGGTCGATCTCCCGCGCTGTCGCGGGCATCGATCCTGAGACCGCGAACGAGAGAAGCAGCGCCAGAACGATTCGCACTTTCAATCCTGTTCCCTTGCCGGCCCGGCTCTCTAAGGACACGTCGCGCACCTCTCACGGCAGCGATCACGCCGCCTCCTCGATCATGCCGAATTGAGTGCCGGACTTTATCCCACGCTCCGGCATCGCGGCAAGAGGGGCCCGACCCCTGCCTGGTCGTGAGTTTGTGCCGCCTGGGCCCCGGCCCTATAATACGCGGGCTTATCCACACCCGGAAACGACGAACCCCTGCTTGCCAGCAAGCCGATGAGGGATCTCATTTTCCCTGGAGGAGTTCTGGCGGAATGGCCAAGAGCAGCGCGACCGACGCGCCCGTAAGACCGCCCTTGATGCAGGAGGAGAAACTCCTCTCGTCCTATCAGTCGGTGCAGGCTCAGTTCAACCGGGCGGCCGATGCGATGTCTCTCGAGCTCGGCATCCGGGCCATCCTCCAGGAGCCGACGAACGAAATCGTCGTCCACTTCCCCGTCGTCCTGGACTCGGGCGACGTACGTCTCTTCGCCGGCTACCGGGTTCAGCACAACAACGTCCTCGGCCCCTACAAGGGCGGCATCCGATTCCACCCGAGCGTGAGCCTCGACGAGATCAAGGCACTCGCGGCGTTGATGACGTGGAAGTGCGCCGTCGTGAACATTCCGTTCGGGGGCGCGAAAGGGGGCGTGAGCATGGAGCCCCGCGACTACACCCGCGGCGAGCTCGAGAGAATCACGAGGCGCTTCACCTTTTCGCTCCAGAACTTCATCGGGCCCGAGCGCGACATCCCGGCCCCGGACGTCAACACCAACGCTCAGACCATGTCCTGGATGATGGACACATACATCATGGGCTGCGACGTGGAAGATCGCGGCGCGATGAAGCACGTGGTCACCGGCAAGCCGATCGAGATCGGCGGGAGCCACGGCCGTGACATCGCCGTCGGGCAGAGCATCGTCTACTCGCTCGAGGAGTACTTGAAGACCGCGGGATGGAAGACAGGTCTGGAGTCGTCCACGGTCACGATTCAAGGCTACGGCAACGTGGGTTCGGCCGCCGGCGTTCTGCTGCAGGAGAAGGGGGCGAAGCTCCTCGCCGTGAACGATCACACGGGCAGCATCCACAACCCCAGGGGAATCGACGCCGAGGACCTTCGCGAGTACGTCCGCGCGCGAGGAGGGCTCGCCGGTTACAGGAAGGCCGACACGATCGATCGGGAGGAGTTCTGGAAGGTCAAGGCCGACATCGTGATCCCCGCGGCGATGGAAAACCAGATCACGACAGCGAACGCCGATTCCATCGACGCAAAGGTGATCATCGAAGGAGCGAACAACCCGGTCTCCCCGATGGCCGAGGAGCGGTTGATCGAGCGCGGCATCCCAATCATCCCGGACATCCTCGCCAACGCGGGCGGCGTCACGGTCTCCTACTTCGAGTGGGTGCAGAACAAGAACTCGCAGATCTGGCGGTTGGGAAAGGTGCTCAAGGAGCTGGAGTTCCACATCAAGAGCAACTGCCGGACGATCCTCAAGAAGGCGCAGAAACAGAAGATCGACTTGCGCACCGCGGCCTACATGCTGGCTCTCGAGCGCATCGCCGCCGTCTACAGGCTGCGCGGAATCTTTCCGTAGGGCGCGCGGGGCGCGCCCCGACCGCCGACGACGTCGGTCTCAGCTCCCCGGCGAGTCGACGAACGCACGGAGCTTCCGGCTTCGCGACGGATGCTGGAGCTTCCGAAGCGCTTTCGACTCGATCTGGCGGATCCGCTCGCGCGTGACGCCGAATGCGAGGCCGACGTCTTCGAGCGTCATCTCCATTCCATCCTCGAGACCGAAGCGCATCGCCAGCACCTTCTCCTCGCGCGGTGAGAGCACCTTGAGAAGCTCCCACGTCTTCTCACGCAGGTTCGAGAGGACGAGGGCGGCTTCAGGCGACGGAACCGTCTGGTCCTCGATGAAATCCCCGAGATGCGATCCTGTTTCCTCGCCGATGGGAGTCTCGAGCGATATCGGCTCGGAAGCCACTTTCATCACGCGCTGGACCTTGGCGGGGGACACGCCCATCTTCTGGCCCAGCTCCTCGGGGGTCGGCTCGCGGCCAAGCTCCTGCACGAGGGTCCTCGAGGTCTTCACGAGCTTGTTGAGCATCTCGAGCATGTGCACCGGAATGCGGATGGTCCGCCCCTGATCGGCGATCGCGCGCGTGACGGCCTGACGGATCCACCACGTCGCGTAGGTCGAGAATTTGTAGCCGCGATGGTGATCGAACTTGTCCACAGCCTTCATCAATCCGACATTGCCTTCCTGGATGAGATCGAGGAGCTGCAGCCCGCGGCTCGTGTACTTCTTGGCGATGGAGACGACGAGTCTCAGGTTCGCTTCGACCATGTCGTCACGCGCCCCCTGCGCCGAGCGGTCGGCGCGGAGGATGCCACGCGCCGTCGCGCTGAGCGCGACGGCGGGCGCCTGGAACCAGACCTCGATCTCCTTTCTCTCGCGGGCGAGATCGACGGCCCGGCGCTTCAGGGCCCTCGCCACTTCACGGTCGCGCGTGTGCGCGGCCGCCCGGCGGTTCTCGATCTCCGCCTCCGCGATCACCCTGAGCTTCTCGGCCGCGGAGATGATGCCACGAGCGAAAAGGCGAATCTGGGCGTCGCTGAGGTTCGCGCTCCGCACGGCTCCACCCAGCCGGACCCTCTCTCGGGACAGGAGGAAGGCGGTCCTCCGCCAGGCCCTCCTCCCCTCCTTCAACTTCGCGAGGTAGCCCCTGTGCTTCCTGATCTCGACGAGGTGGTTCTCGATGCGGGGGACGGCCTGCGACAGCGCGCGGATCCGGGACTCGACGGTGGCGTCGTCGTCATCGTCCGTGAGGAAGAAACCCAGATCCGCGGAGGGCGTACCCCCGCGCAACCTGCGTCCCAGCTCGAGGACATGTTCGGCGACCGGTTCCCGCCGGGACAGGACGCGCATCATCATTCTCCGACCCATCTCGATGCGCTTCGCGAGAACGATTTCCTTTTCCTTGGTCAGCAGCGGAACGGCGCCCATCTCCCTCAGGTAGATCCGAACCGGGTCGCTCGTGCGCTCCATGCCGGTGAGCGCGGGGTCGACCTTCGCCCCCTCCGCGCGCCCGCCTTCGTCCGACTCCTCCTCGTCGCTGCCCGCCGGGCCAATCGACTCGCTCCTCTCGCCGTCGACGACCTCGATCCCCTGTTCGTTGAGGCGAACGAAGATCTCGTCCATCTCCTCGGCAGAGGTTACGCCCTCCGGCTGGACGAGGAGCTCGAAGATCTCGTCGAACGAGAGCCTCGATCCCCGGCCCTTTCCAAACTCGATCAGGTGCTCGAGCCCGTACTTGTTCTCGATCCCCACAAGGAACCTCCCCTTCAAGTCCCGAGGGCGCATCTTTCCGCCGGCCGCCCCCCTCGCAGCCCGGCGTTCAGGACATGGAGTCGATTCGGCGGCTGATCTCGATCTTGCGGCGCAGCAAGTCGTTCAGTCGCCCCGGCTCCGACGTTTTCTCCATCTCTCTCTGCAAGGTCTCCCGTTCCTTCACGAGCCTTCCGCGCCTCATGGACTCGAGGCAGCGTCGGGCCGCGTCCGTTCCGGAGGGCGGATCCCCCCGCATGGCGATCCTCGCCAGAAGCTCGCGCTCCCCGTCGGGAAGCACGGCGGCCAGACCAGCGTAGGTCACGTCCATCCCCCTGTGCTGAAGGGAGGCCATTCCTGACACGATGGCCGACACGGGCGAGCCCTCGAGATCCGCCGGCAGTATCTCGTTCAGCAGGCGCGCGCGCGCATCCTCGTCCTCGACGAGCGCGCGAACGAGCGAGATTTCGGATTCCCTCAAGGCGACGGGCGCCCTTGGAGGAGCGGCGGCGGGAGCCGAACCGGCCGACTCGCGGGTCCCGCGCAGCATCACGTCGCGAATCTCCGCGAGCAGGAGGGCGTCTTCGACTCGGAGCCGCTCCGCCAGGAGTGCGACGTAGCGGGAGCGCTCGAGCCGGCTGGGCACCTGCGCGAGAACCGGAAGGATCTCCCGAGCCGCCGCGCCCAACGCAGCAGGATCGTTCAGATCGGCCCGGCGCGAGGCCGACTGAACCAGGAATTCGAAGCAGGAAGGGGATTCCGCCAGCAGCCTCCGGTACTCATCCGCGGAAGCGGAGCGGAGAAACGCGTCGGGGTCCTTGCTCGAGGGCAGCTGGAGCACGCGCACCGCGAAGCCGCGTGACAGGAGTTTCTCCAGGCTGCGTCGCGTCGCGTTCTCTCCGGCGTTGTCCGCGTCGTAGTTGACGACCACCTTTTCGGTGAAGCGCCTCAGGAGCGACGCCTGCTCGTCGGTGAACGACGTGCCGAGCGTGGCGACCGCGCTCTTCACCCCGGCCTGCACGAGCGACGCGAAGTCGAGGTACCCCTCGACGACGACCGCCTCCCCGGATTCCTTTATTCCCTGGCGCGAGTGGTGCAGGCCATAGAGGTTTTCCCGCTTGTTGTAGATGAGTGTCTCGGGAGAGTTGAGGTACTTCGGCTCGCCATCGGCGATGAGGCGCCCGCCGAATCCGATCACATCGCCCGCGAGGTTCGTGATCGGGAAAATGATTCGGTTGCGAAAGCGATCGTAGTAGCCGCTGGCATCCTCCCTGCGCTGAAGGAGGCCGGCGGCCATCAGAGTTTCGGGCCGGTGTCCCTGCTTCTGAAGGTCGTCGCGCAGCGTGTCCCAGCGATCCGGCGCGAATCCAAGCCCGAGTTCCTCACGCGTCGCCTCGGTGATGCCTCTCTTCTCCAGATAGTTCCGGCCGGGTCCCCCTTGAGGTTCCCGGACGAGGATCTCCCGATACAGCGCGGCCGCCGCGCGGCACGCCGCCACCAACGATTCGCGCTCCGAGCTTCTTTGTCCCGTGCCGCCCTGGGGGACGGGAACACCCGCGCGTCGTGCGAGGAGCCTCGCCGCTTCGAGGAACTCCACCCCTTCCCGCAGCATCACGAACTTGAAGGTGTCGCCCCCCGCGCCGCATCCGAAGCAGTAGAAGAGCTGCTTCGTCTCGTCGACGTAGAAGGATGGAGTCTTCTCGTTGTGGAAGGGACAGAGGCCGCGGAACTTCCGGCCGGATTTCTTGAGGGGGACGGACTCGGAGATGAGGGAAACGATGTCGACAGACGACCGGACCTTCGAGACGAAATCGGGGCCGCCAGCCGCCATCAAGGTCCTCACCCGCCGGTCCGATGGCGGGGGGAAGCCGCCATCGGCCTCCCCCCTCTTGATGTTCAGATCGTCGATTGGTTCCTGCGAAGGGCCTAGAGCCCCTCTATCTTCTTTTCCTGGGCCAGCCGCTTGAGCATCTTCTTCCTTGCGGCAAGAGCTTTACGCTTGCGACGAGCGCTCGGTTTCTCGTAGTGCTGCCTCTTCTTCAGCTCGCTGAGGATTCCTGATTTCTCGCACTTGCGCTTGAAGCGCCTCAGCGCGTTCTCGAGCGTCTCGTCCTCGCGCACCTTGACCACGGGCATTCAACTTCCCCCCTTCCTTCGCGAAGGTTGGCGCGTCCACCGGAAGGTGCACAGACCGGAAGCGCGCGGTCGCACTGAACTCAGCCCACCGGAAGAAACAACGACGTGTCTCCGAAACTCGACGCGCGACGGCTTGCGGGGGAGTTCTGGGAACGGTTGAGCGATGTTGGCATTTCGTTCCGGGGTTGGGCTGGTCGGACGAAACTCTACGGGAGGTGGCGCGAACTGTCAAGACGAGAGCGCGCGCCGGCACCGCGCCGCGTCGTCGCGCGCCGCCGCGCGGCCGCGTTCGTCCGCGAAGCACGCCGTTCGAGGCCGGCGAGGATCAGGCTGGCCGCGTAACCGGCTCCAAATCCGTTGTCGATGTTCACCACGGTGAGCCCGGAGGCGCACGCGTTCAGCATCGACAGCAGCGCGGCGACCCCTCCGAACGCCGTGCCGTATCCGGTGCTCACTGGAACGCCGATGACCGGCACGCTGACGATTCCCGTGACGACACCGGGAAGCGCGCCCTCCATTCCCGCGACGACGACGATGACGCGCGCGCGCTGCAGTCTCTCCGTCTCGGCGAGAAGCCGGTGAATGCCTGCGACTCCCACGTCGTAAATCCGCTCGGCCCGGTTCCCCATGATCTCCGCCGTGACCGCGACTTCTTCCGCCACCGGAATGTCCGAGGTTCCGGCCGCCACGACGACGAGACCCGGCTTCAATTCCCGTGTCCCCCCGCCAGGGATGGTGATGGCGCGGGCTTCCTCGTGGTAGTCGGCCCGGGGAGCGGCCTCGACGACCGCCAGGTAGATCGAGGGCCGCGCCCGGGTGATCAGAATGGGATTGTGGTGCTCGATGATCCGGCGCACGATGCCGACGACCTGCTGCTCGGTCTTGCCTTCGGCCAGGATGACCTCTGGAAAGCCGCGACGGAGGGCCCGGTGGGTATCGTACCGCGCAAACCCCATGTCCACATACGGAAGATCCTTGAGTCGCTCGAGGGCCTCGGCCGGGGCCACCGAGCCACGCGCGACGGCGGCGAGAAGCTTCTTGAGACGCGACTGATCCAAGTGGTCCTCTCGGGGAGTCTTTTCGGGAGAAGGCGCAGTATAGCCTCCGTTGACTCCCGCAGAAAGCGGCGCGTATCATCGGGAATCCTGAAACCAAGATCGTGGTCGCAAACCCATTTCGCGTCGTCGGGGGATCTGATCCGTTGGAGAAGGATTTCGAGCTCGCGATGGGGATCACCGGCGCGAGCGGGTCTCTCTGCGCGAAGCGCCTGCTTCTCGAGCTTTCCTCTCATCCTCAGATCTCCCACCTGCACGTGGTGGCCTCCCGCGCGGCCCGGAAAGTGGCCCGCGAAGAACTGGGACTGGGCGGCGAATCGCTCGAGGAATTCCGGCGAGCGATCTCTCCGCCTGCGGACGCCAGGATTCGCTGGCTCGAGGAGGAAGACCTCGCCGCGCCGATCGCGAGCGGCTCCTATCCCTGCCGGGCAATGGCAATCGTCCCGTGCAGCACGGGCACCCTTGCGGCCATCGCGAACGGAACCACCCGCAACCTGATTCATCGGGCGGCGGAGGTGATGATCAAGGAACGCCGCCCTCTCATTCTGGGAGTCCGCGAGTCGCCTCTGAGCCTCGTCCACATCGAGAACATGCGGACTGCCACACTCGCGGGGGCCATCGTTGTTCCCGTCACCCCACTTTTCTACAACCGGCCGGTAGGCATCGATGAAATCGTCGAACAGTACACCGCACGCATCCTCGACCTTCTTCGTCTGCCTCACCGGATCGGTCGGCGCTGGAAGAGCGAGGCCTGAGAGGATCGGAGATCGCGTGCCCTCCTCTCTTCTCAAGCGACTGCGTCTCTCCGCGGAGCTGGTCGCCTTTCAGCACACCATCTTCGCCCTGCCCTTCGCCTTCATGGGAATGATTCTCGCCGGGAACGGCTGGCCGCCCCCGGCGAGAATCCTCTTCGTCACCCTGGCGATGGCAGGGGCGAGAACCGCGGCGATGACGTTCAATCGGCTCGTCGACGAGCGATTCGACAGGCTGAACCCGAGGACGTCGGGCCGGCCTCTGCCATCGGGACGCCTGAGCCGATCCTGGGCGCTCGGGCTCTTCGTCGCGTCGATCGGGGTCTTCGCGGGATCCGCCGCCGCGCTGAACTCTCTCTGTCTCTATCTCAGCCCGGTAGCACTTGCGATCATCCTGACGTACTCCCTCTCGAAGCGAATCACTTACCTCACGCACATCCACCTCGGTGCCTCGCTCGGAATCGCTCCCATCGCGTCATGGATCGCGATCACCGGAGCTCCCGCCTGGCCGCCACTTCTCCTCGGCCTCGCGGTCGCCACATGGACGGCGGGGTTCGACCTGATCTATTCCTGCCAGGACGTCGAGTTCGATCGGAAGACCGGGCTCCACTCTTTCCCCGCCCGGTTCGGAATCGCGGCGGCTTTGCGATTCTCATCGGCGCTCCACGTCGTCATGGTGCTCTCCCTCGTCGCGCTGGCGCTCATGATTCCTCTCGGATGGGTTTACGCAGCCGGACTCCTCGGAGTGATCTCGATCCTCATCGTCGAGCACCGCATGGTCCGCCCGGACGATCTCTCCCGCGCGAACTCCGCGTTCTTCGCGGCCAACGGCTGGGTTTCGGTGGGTCTGTTCGCAGCGACGGCGATCGACGTCGCCTTCCGCTAGGACTCGTCCAGCGGGCACGATGAAACCCCGCTCGCCCGCGTGCATCAGCCTGAGATCGCAGCCGGTCGGGGGTGCAGCCCGCCACCTCCGTGCCGCCGCGCCGTGATCGCTCGTCTGCAGCCAGCGACAGAGCATTCAGTTGCGCGCGATGCAGGCCTTCTCTGTCTCAGCTTGAGAGGAGCGGCGGCGCCTGGGGACTGCGGCCGTCAGGAGGCAAGGCCATGAAACATAAGGAGTGAGCGGACCTCCTGGCTCGGATGGCACTTGAACTGCTTTGTCCTTGTGACTCCCAGTCATCGTTCTAATTTGTTCAAATTATTCGCGGAGCTCTTCCGCCACCTCTCCCGGGTCGCCTACTCCCGCTTTTTCTGATTCCTGCCCCATAAGCTCTCTGACGTCGGGCAATTCGTCGCATATCTATTTGTGCGACACAACTTGCCCAGCTCCCCACTTTGCATATATTTGCTGCTCGGCCACTGCCTATTAACATGGGTGTACCCGACATATGACACCGCCTCCCGTCACTCCGGCGACGATTCTCATCGTCGACGACGAGGACACAAACCTTTACGCGCTCCGCCTCATCCTCGAATCCAAAGGGTATCGCTGCCTCGAGGCGACGAGTGGTCCCGAAGCGCTGCAGATCGCCGCGGCCGCGGGTCCGGAGGTGATTCTCCTCGACATTCACATGCCCGAGATGGACGGATACGAAGTCTGCCGGCGTCTCAAAGCCGACGTCCGGACCTCGTCAATACCGATCATCTTCCTCACGGCTCGGTA
>Ga0137394_10000614_pt1 | contig 24915 bp, 28 predicted proteins | sample czobulk116metaG_FD_108278 | JGI IMG/M metagenome (GOLD analysis project Ga0137394, IMG submission 108278) | Vadose zone soil microbial communities from Angelo Coast Range Reserve, California, USA - czobulk1.16 metaG | ecosystem: Environmental > Terrestrial > Soil > Vadose zone | place: USA...
AGATTGTCCCAGCGAAAGCGCAAAGAGAGCCAAAGGCGAGGCGAGCGAAAACTTAAAGATTGTCCCAGCGAAAGCGCAAAGAGAGCCGAAGGCAAGGCAAACGACCGGGTTATCATGGGCACCACGCGGATAGCATGAGAGGAGCATGATGGCAGGACGCCCAGGGATGTACAGGGGAGATCGACGCCGCAAGGAAGATGCGCGCAAGGCCAAGCAGGAAGCCAAGAAGGCGCGCCGCGCCGAGCGGAAGGAGACGGGAACTTCCGGCCCCGAAATGGGGGAAGCCGTGGCCGGTGACGGGTCCCTCGAGTGGGTCTGGTTCTCGCCCAGCAAGGGGCGGACCCTCACGACGACTTCGGCCCAGCCTCCAGATGTCGCGGGCGTGGATGACTGGACGCTGGTGAGCGGCCCGCCGCCCGCGCAGGGGTAGGCGGCGCGGGGCTCCGCAGCACGCGCTCGGCCAGCTTCGGCTGGTGCACCGCGTGGACCTGCGGGTTCCTCAGTCGGGACCCGCGGAAGAAGATCATCCAGAAACCCTCATGGAGCCGCGCCAGCGGCTTCTGGTTGATCAGACGCTCGTGCAGGAAGCCCCGCCGCCAGCGATAGACGAAGCTATAGAACGGGACGAGGCTCTGATTGGCCAGGCGCCCGTTGAACTTCACGTCCAGGGGCAGATGCAGGGCCATCCCCAGCACATATCCCCAGAGCCACACCGAGCCCGTCATCGACGCGGTGACGGCGAGCAGACCCATGAGCTCCCAGGAGTGCAGGATGAGCACGAGCCGGCGGGCCCGGCCCTCGAGGTAGTGACGCAGGAACGCCCGAGGGGAGAAACGGAAGCGTCGCTCGAAGAGGACGTAGTCCAGGACGTGGTCGACGTCGATGAAAAAACCGCCCGCTGCCAGGCCAGCGGTCAGTGGGGATGAGCCCGTTACACCGTAGACGGCGCCACAGGCCAGGGCTGTGGTCACCAGGTGTCCGCCAGGGCTCATGGGATGAGTAGGCGGGATTAAAACCGGCGGCCGCGTCGCACCGTCACGCGAGCGAGAGCAAGGCGACCGAGCGGCAGGACCCAGAAGAACGGCACGAAGACGACGCCCATCCACATCCAGAAGTCCTGCCGCAGGTACCACGGTTGCCGGATCATCGCATGCTCTCCTCAGTGCTATCGGTGATGCCGGTTCATCCAGCCCGGCTCTTGGTCGCCCCGTATCGCGACTCGCCCTACAAGAGAGCAAGCCCAGTGCCATCGAGGGAGGGACGCCGAAGCGTTTGAGATTCGCTATTCTCGGCAACGTGTTTCAGGGCTGACACTACAAAAGCCGACGAAATGCGGAAAGACGGGCGACGCAAAGCGTGGCTGGAGGGGCGAATCAGGACTGCGCGACGGTGACGATGAGGCCGATGGCGCCCAGAATATTGCCGACGCGGACGCACTCGGTCTCGGGCCCGACCTTGACGACGGACTTTCCCGTGTTGTGGACCTCCCAGGCGATCTCCCAGGCCCGGTCCTCCGAGCAGCTGATGGCCTTGATGAGCTGCCGGACCACGTCGTCGAAGGTATGACAGTCGCAGTTGTGCAGGATGGTGACCCAGGGGGGGGCGAGCGCGGCCTCGGTGCCCTCGACCTCCTCGACTTCGGGGGTTGTCTCCACGCCTGAGGGGCCGTAGGGAACCCGCGGCTGGCTCACCGCCTGGCCTCCTCGGGCACCTCGCGCGCGGCGGCGAGCCGCCAGGCCATCCTGACGTGCCCCGAACCTGGGCGGCCGTTGCTCATTTGCCTATGACCCCTTCCGCCCGAAGCCGGGCGATGGTCTGGCTGCCATAGCCGAGGATATCCGCGAGGATCGCCTCCGTGTGCTCGCCGAGATCGGGGGCCGGCGCCGGGTTACGGATCGCCCCCTCGGTCTTGACGGGGCTCGCCACCTCGCGGATCGTGCCCCATTCCGGGTGCTCCACCTCGAGGATCATCTCCCGGGCCCGCACCTGCTCGTCCTCGAGGGCCTGGGCCACCGTATTGACAGGCGCGCAGGGGACATGGCCGCGCAGGAGGTCCAGCCAGGCCGCCGTGGTCCTCTCGCGGAACCGATTGGCGAGGATCTCGACGAGGGCGGCCTTGTGCTCCAGCCGATCGGCGAAGCTGGTGAAGCGGGCATCCCGCGCGAGCACTTCCAGCCCCATCTTCTGGACGAGGCTCTGCCAGAACTTGTCCTTGTTGCAGAAGATGACGATCCAGCCGTCTTGCGTGGGGAAGTTCTGCGCGGGCACGAGCGTCTGGTGGCCGGAGTCGGCCACGCGCTCGGGGTGCCAGTCACGGTTGAGGGTCCAGATGGCGAAATAGGAGAGCATGCTCACGGCGGTGTCGAGGAGCGAGACGTCGACATCGCGGCCGATCCCCGTGCGCTGGGCGTCGAAGAGGCCGACCATGAGCCCGACCATGGCGGCATAGCCTCCCGCGAAATCGATGACGGAGACCCCGCACTTTCCGGGGGGCCCGTCCGGCTCGCCCGTCACGGCCATGTACCCGGCATAGCCCTGGACGAGGTAGTCGTAGGCGGGCTCGGCCGCGCGGGGCCCCGTGGTGCCGAAGCCCGTGAGCGCGCAGCAGACGATACGTGGATTGACGGCCTTGAGCGCCTTGTAGGTCAGGCCGAGCTTCCCCGGCAGATCGCCGCGCAGATTATTGAAGACCGCATCGGAGACCTTGGCGAGATCCTGGAGCACCGCCTGTCCCGCCGGATGCCGGAGGTTGAGGGTCATCGATTTCTTGCCGCGGTTGAAGGACTGGAAGTAGAGGGAGTCCCGCTCCTGCTGGTAGGGAGGAACGTAGCGGGAGATGTCGCCGCCCACCCCCGGGTCCTCGATCTTGATGATCTCGGCGCCCAGGTCCGCGAGCACCTGGGTGCCGAAAGGTCCGGCTCCGAATTGCGAGACGGCCAGGATGCGCACGCCCTCGAGGGGCGCTCTCTTCCGGTCCGGGCGGGGATCGGCGCTCATCTCAGTGGGGCAGCTTGCCCAGGCCGAGGGTGGAATGGTTCTTCTTCGGCACGAGCACCTTGCGCGTGTACGAGCACACCTGCTCGCCGCGCTGGTTCAGCCCCGTGGTCTCCACGGTCACCACGCCCCGATCGCCCTGGCGGGACTCGTGAAGCTCGAGGACGCGGCTCTGGGCATAGAGGGTGTCGCCGATGAAGGTGGGCTTCTCGTGCTTGAGCGCATTCACTTCCAGATTGGCGATGGCGCGTCCCGAGACGTCGGCCACGCTCATGCCGATGACCATGCTGAAGACGAGGGGGCCCATCACCACGCGCTGCTTGTGCTGCGTGTACGTCTCGGCGTAGTGGGCATCGGAGTGCAGAGGGTGCTGGTTCATGGTCAGGAGCGCGAACCACGTGCAGTCGGCCTCGGTGATGGTGCGCCCCGGCCAGTGCTTGAACTCCTGCCCGACCGCGAACTCCTCGAAGTAGCGCCCGTAGCTCATGCCGATCTTCCCGCGAGCCGCGAGGCGAGGTGGCGCCGATCGAGATCCATGTCCGCCCTCGCCGTCACAAAGCGCGAGGCGTCCCGGTAGTAGCGCTCGACGGGAAACTCCTTGGTATAGCCGTAGCCGCCGTGAATGCGCATGGCCTCGAGCGTCACCGCATACGCGGTGTCCGCGGTGTCCAGTCTAGCCATGATACTCCCGGCATCGTCGCCGACATCCGCATCAAGACGCTCCGCGGCTCTGTAGGTCAGGAGACGGCCCGCGGTGATCCGCGTGGCCATGTCGGCGAGCTTGAGCTGTATGGCCTGGTGCCGGCAGATGGGCACGCCGAAGGCCGAGCGCTGCTGCGAGTAGCGCAGGGCGGCCTCGAAGGCGGCCTGCGCCAGCCCTACCGCGGTCGCCGCGTCGGCGGTCCGAACGAGGGCAAGCGTCGAGGGGCCGAGGCTCGACCCTCCGTGCGCGCGGACCCCGTCGAATCGCACGTCTCGGAGCGGGAGCCCGCGCGCGCCCAGTGTCTCGCGGGCTTCCCCGAAGGACAGGCCCCGGTCGCCTCTCTCGACGAGGAAGGCGGCCAGGCCGCTTTCTTCCCGGCGGGCGAGGACCACGATCGCGTCCGCGCGCTCGTCACAAGCCGCGAGCGCGGCCGAGCCACTGAGAGTCCAGCCAGGTCCGTCTTTCCGCGCCTCGCTCGTAGCCGCGCCGTGCACGAGACAGGCTGATCGCTCGCCACGGGTCAAAGGAGAAAGCCACCGTTCGCGCAGCTCCCGCGGTTCCATGCCGGCGATAGCGTGAGCGGCCACGGCATGGCGGGCCACGAGTCCGGCCACCGTCGTCCAGCCGCGGGCCAGCTCCTCGATGATCATGGCGTAGGTCACGATGTCGAGCCCGAGGCCTCCGTACTCGCCGGGCACGAGCATGCCCAGGATGCCGAGCTCGCCGAGCTTCTCGACGACGGGCGCGGGATACGTCCCCGCCCGCTCGTATTCTTCCACCACGGGAATGACGTCCTTCTCCACCGCCTGGCGGACGAGGAGAACCATCTGCTTCTGCTCGGTGGCGAGGCCGTCTCGAGAGACGAGGGCGCCCGGGCGCTCGCCATGGCGCTGGAGCAGGTTCTTGCAGATGATGGTCCGCTGGATCTCGTTGGTGCCCTCGCCGATGATCATGAGCGGCGTGTCGCGATAGAGCCGCTCGACGATGCCACTGGTGGCCTGCGCGGCCGGCCCGAGAAGCTTCATGGTCTCGACGGCGACGTCCTGGGCGGTCTCCGAGGCATAGAGCTTGGCCATGCCGGCTTCGAGATCGCAGCGCTCGCCTCTGTCCTTCATGCCCGCGGCCCAGTAGGTGAGCAAGCGAGCCGCTTCGACTCGCGTGGCGATGTCGGTCAGGGCGGGCTGCGTTTCCCCAGCCTCGACTTCGTGGCGCGCGGCTTCGTCCAGCGCGGCCTGGGCCACGCCCACCGCGCGCGCGGCGATGTTGATCCGGCCCGTCTCGAGCCCTGACATGACGTGCGGGAAGCCCCGGCCGGGCACGCCGCCCACGAGGTTGGAGGCGGGGACGGGGAAGTCCTCGAAGAGGAGCTCGGCCGTGTCCACGCCCTTGTAGCCCAGCTTGGCGATCGACTTGACGACGTGTAGGCCGGGCTCGCCCTTCTCGACGATGAAGCAGGACATGCCCTTGTGGGGTGGCCTGGCGGAGGGATCGGTCAGGGCCAGGAGGGCGAAGGCATTGCCCTCGCGACCGTTGGTGACGAACATCTTGGAGCCGGAGATGCGATAGCGGTCGCCGTCGCGCCGCGCCACCGTGCGGATGGCCTGGACATCGGAGCCCGCGTGGGGCTCGGTCAGGCAGAGGCCGCCGCGGGCCTCCCCGCTCGCGAAGCGCGGCAAGAGGCGCCGGCGCTGCTCATCGGTGCCGTGGTGGAGCACGATGAGCGCAGCCATGGTGTGGCTGTTGAGGACTCCCGCCAGCGACATGAAGCCGCGGCAGATCTCCTCGATGACGCGGGCATAGGTGGTGACGTCGAGCCCGAGACCGCCGTACTCCGTGGGAACGAGGGCGCCGAAGAGCCCCCGCTCACGCATGCGGGCGACGAGCTGGTGCGGATAGGCATCCGCATGCTCGAGGGCGGGCGCGGTCGGGACGACCTCCGCGGCCACGAACTCGCGCACCGAGGCAAGCAGGGCCTCGCGAGTCCGCGTGGGCATGGTCCTCAGTCGGCGCCGGCCAGCCGGGAGGCAGCAAGGAGGAGCGTGTTGGCGCCCTCTTCGATGTCGTTCATCGGCGTGAACTCCTCCTCGCAGTGGCTGCGCCCCCCCTTGGAGGGCACGAAGATCATGCCGGTGGGACAGATGGCCGCCATGTACTGGGCGTCGTGGCCCGCCCCCGAGAGCAGACGGCGTTGGCGGGCCCCCGTGTCCTTGGCCGCCCGCTCGATCGTGTCCACGACCTCGTTGTCGAAGTGCGTGCGGGGCACGCGCCAGTAGTGGTCGAGCTCGTACCGCACGCCCTCGGCGCGGGCGGTGTCCTTGACGAGCCGATCGAGAAGTCCCACCGCCCGCGTGACGTGGTGCTCGTCGGGCGCGCGCAGGTCGACGGACATGGTCACCTTGCCGGGGATGGCGTTCGGGATATTGGGGGCGACGTCCAGCCGGCCCACCGTCGCGACCATGTCGCCGCCGATCTTTCGGGGGATCTCGCGCACGCCACGCACGATGTCCGCCGCGGCCACGAGGGCGTCCTTGCGAATGCGCATCGGGGTCGGGCCCGCGTGGTCCTGCACGCCCGTGAGCACGAGCTTCGACCAGGAGATGGCCACGATGCCCTCGACCACGCCCACCGACAGGTGCTGCTCCTCCAGGATGGGCCCCTGCTCGATGTGGAGCTCGAGGTAGGCGCGGAGGGGGCGGGGGATGCAGGGCTCGGGGCCGAGGTAGCCGATGCGCTCGAGCTCGTCGCCCAGCCGAAGGCCCTCCCGGTCGCGCGCATTGTAGGCGTCTTCGAGGGCGATCTTGCCCGCCATGACGCCGGAGCCGATCATGGCGGGCTGGAAGCGCGCGCCCTCCTCGTTGGTGAAGATGGCCATGGCCACCGGGTGGCGCGTGGCCGTCTTGTTGTCGTTGAGGGTACGGATGGCCTCGAGGGCGCAGAGGACGCCGAGCTGGCCGTCGTACTTGCCCCCCGTCGGCACCGAGTCGGCATGCGAGCCCATCATGACGGGCGGCACACCCTCGCGGCCCGGCCGCTCGCCGAAGATGTTGCCCATGCGGTCGATGGTGACCGTGAGCCCCGCCGCGCGCATCCACTCGACGAGGAGATCGCGGCCGCGCCGGTCTTCATCGGTCAGGGCGAGCCGGGAGAGCCCGCCCGCGGGCGTCTCCCCGATGCGCCCCAGCGCCGCCATGCTCTCTTCGAGCCGCTTGCGGTTGATCTGCATCTGCATTGAGACCTCCTGGCTAGACGGCCATTTTCCAGCACGCAGGCCCGATGGGCAAGAGCCAGTCTCGGCAGCACGGTGATAGACTGATCGCAGCGATGACCGACACGCACCATCACCACCACGGCCTGTCTCCCTCGAGCATACGCTTCTGCCCGCTCTGCGGCGGCGGGCTCGCCCGGCAGCGGGTTCCGCCCGAAGGCAAGCAGGAGATGGTCTGTGGCGGCTGCGCCTTCATCTTCTACCTCAATCACAAGGTGGTGGCCGGGACCATTCCCGAGCTGGACGGTCGGGTGCTCCTGACGCGGCGGAGCATCGAGCCCGCCCGGGGCAAGTGGACCTATCCGGGAGGCTTCGTCGACTGGGGCGAAGCGGTGGAGGCCGCCGCCGTGCGCGAGACACGGGAAGAGACGGGCCTCGAGGTGGAGCTGGACGGCCTCCTCGGCGTCTATTCCTATCCGGGCACGCCCATCGTCATCATCGTCTATCGCGCGCGCGTGATCGGCGGCGAGGTGCGCACCTGCTGGGAAAACGACTGCGTCGAGTGGGTGGCGCCCGACGACATCCCGTGGGAGCAGCTGGCCTTTCCTTCCACCACCGAGGCTCTCCGCGCCTATCTGAACGGCAAGGACGTGCGGCCCTAGCTTTGCGCATGTTGGCTCGGCATCAGCTGCTCGGGCTTTCGCTCGCCGGCATCCTGCTCGTGACTGGCGTGCATACTGCGATGGCCTGTGATTGCATGCGGCTCGATCTGCCGAGCCGGGTTCGGCTGAGCGATGTCGTGCTCGTCGGCGAAACGCTGACCTTCATCCGTTTCTCCGAGGCGAGATTTCGAGTCATCGAGTCCTTCAAGGGCGAGCCGAGCGCGGAGGTCCGCGTGACGATCTCCGGCAGCGACTGTGACTATTTCGTCCCCCCCGCGGAGCCACGGATCGGGCAGCGGTTCGTCATTTTCGGAACCCGCACGGGAGCGCCCGACACGATCACGGCCAGCCGCTGTCTCGGTTCTGGCCTGGTCTCCGACAGAGCGGCCGAGGTGCGACAGTTGAGAGACATCGCCCGCTGAGTCATGGCGACGGGGCCGTGACGCCTATGCGCGCGACGCGAGAGCGGCGGTGGCCTTGCCCGTGATGACCTTCTCGCCTTTCTGATTCTCGGCCCAGAGCTCCAGATCTACGAGGTGGGGGCCGTCGCCTTCCTTCGGGGGACGCTTGGCGACCACACGGCCGCGGCAGGTGATGACGTCGCCCAGGCGGACCAGCGCGGCGAAGCGTACGCCGAGCTTGCGTACCGTCCCCACACCGAGCCAGTCGGTCACCGACTGTGCCACGAAGCCCATGGACAGCATGCCGTGGGCGAAGACATCACCCATGCCGGCTGCCTTGGCGAAGGCCGCGTCCTGGTGGATGGGGTTGAAGTCGCCCGAGGCGCCGGCATAGCGGGTGAGCTGGATCTGCTGCACGGGGGGCGTGACGAGCGCGGGCATCTCCGCGCCGATCTGGACATCCTCGGCGTAGACCTTCGCGTATTTCATTTATTCAGCCCTCGCCTCACCGTGCTCCTCGCCTGCGGGATCCACTCAGCCCTCGCCTCGCGCCTTCGGCTCTCGGCTCGAATTGCGGGCCACGTCTCAGCTCGAACTACAGCCGCACCACCGTGATGGCGCGCATCACGGACACGATGTCGTTGTCGCTGTCGGTGATGGTGGTCTCGCGCACCACGAAGGCCATGGGCCCCGACTTGCCCGTCTTCTCGTAGATGTCGGTGATGCGGCCCCGGCAGAGGTAGGTGTGCCCGGGCAGGATGGGCTTGAAGTGCTCGAACTCCTGCTCGCCGTGGAGGATGCGCCCGATGTCGACACCTAGATCGTGGAGCAGCGTCTCCGTGCCCGCCCTGTCGTTGCGGAAGGTCACGGGGAAGGTGGGCGGCGCGATGATGTCGCCCCACGGCGACGCGCGGCCGACCTCGTCGTCGATATAGAAGGGCGACTCGTCGCCGACGGCCCGGGCGAACTCCTTGATCTTGCCGCGCTCGACGGTGACGGCATAGGGCGGATACTCCTTGCCCTTGACGCCGTGATTGATCTGGATCGGCATCACCGCTTGCTCATCGCTCGCGACAGGAACTTCTCCAGGTTCGGGACGACGAAGCGCTCGTGCCGGCCTTCCGCGATCTTCTCCGTCTCGTCCCACACCGTGACCTCGAAGAGGCAGCGCTTGCCGTCGGTCTCGAGGAGGGTCGCCTTGGCCCGCACCTTCATGCCCACGGGCGTGGCGGCCAGATGCTTCATCTCCACCATGGTGCCCACGGAGGCGAATCCCGTGGGCAGCTCGGGCTTCATCACCGCGTTGCAGGTCAGCTCCATGAGATTGATCACGAAGGGCGTGGCGAAGACCTGCACGCCCTTGTTGCCGAGGGCGTCCGCGGTCAGCTCGGAAGTGACGAGCTGCTCGAACTCGGCGGTGAGGCCGGGCGTGAGGGGCATGGCGCCTCCCTTCTACCCGACTCGCGCGTCGGCGTCAATCGCTCGGCCAGATGAGGAGGCGGAGGCCGAAGAGGACGAGCAGGGGCGCGCCCGAGAGATCAGAACTCCATGAACTCGCACCCGAAGGTCGGATTGACGCCCGCGATCGCGTATCGAACCTTGCCTTCCTCGTCGGCCTGGCCGCAGGCGCCGGTCTTCGTGGTCAGGATCTTCTGGGCCTCGAAGATCCAGGAGGGCCCCTTGGCCTTGGCGTTCGGATCCATCGGCCGCTCTTCCAGCGTCGATACGCTGATCAGCCCGCAGGGTCCGGCCGGTCCGCGATTGCTCACCCAGACGCGGGACGCGTTCTGGATGAACGTCTCGCGCCACGAGCTCGTCCGGATCTTGCAGGTCCGCGTGTCCTTGCTCAGCATGAACCAGCTGAACTCGCGGAGCGCCTGCGGCGACGGCTTGGCGCAGAAGGCCCGCATCCGCTGCATGGCCTGGGTCACGAAGGCCTTCTGGTTCTCACCCACGCGGGGAGAGGCGGCGAGGTCTCGGTACTGGGCGGCGAATTCCTTCTCGTTGCCACACACCGCCTTGGTGGTCGCCTCGAACGGCTGCTGCTTGAGATTGTTCTCGAGCTCGGCCCGGGCGGCTTCCGGAGTCTTCACCCGAGACAGCTTGACGTGGATGAATCCGCACGTCATCTGGCTGCCGTCGGCGCTTTTTTCGCACTCGACGGTGACGGCCGCGGCGTCTTTCGGGTCGATGGCCCTGAGCGTTCCCAGGGGCACCACTTCGGCAGCGACCGGAGTACCGACGGCGAGAAGAAGACCCGCGAGTGACCCGAGCACCCAGAGTTGACGCATTGGCCGATCCCCTTTCGGATAGTCGACGTGCCAGCGGTGAGGCGATGTGTGGAACGCAAACCGCCCCATCCTAGCATCTCCGAGCGCCGGATCATCCGAACTCTCCGCGCATCTCACCGTGGGCCGCCCCGGCGCCTCGCAACGTATACTCGGTCGCATGCCCGTCCTTCTCGCCGCCGCCGGCTTTCTGCTCGTCGGGCTCGACGGCTCCCTCAATATCGCGTTTCCATCCATGGCCGCCGCCTTCGACGTCGGGCCCACCACCATCCGCTGGGTCATCATCTGCTACGTGGGGACGTATTCGCTGACGGCCTTCGCGGCCGGCGTGCTCGCCGACCGGCTCGGGGCCGGGCGCGTCGTGCGCGCCGGCTTGTTCCTCTCGCTCCTCTGCTTTCTCGCGTTCGCCATCGTGCCCTCCTTCGGGGCGCTGCTCGTCGTCCGCGTCCTCCAGGGCGTGAGCGGGGGTCTCATCTACGGCGCCGCCCCCGCCTTGGTGACGCTGGCCCTGCCGCCCTCACGCCACGGCTGGGGCCTGGGCTGGGCGAGCTTCGGTCTGGGTGTGGGCCTGGGCCTGAGCCCGCTCGTCGGAGGATTTCTCGTCGAGGCCTTCGGCTGGAAGGGCGTGTTTCTCTATCGCGTGCCCGTGGCGGCGGCCATCATCGCGCTCGCCGTGTGGATGCGTGAGCCGGGCCGCGCTTCAGCCTCGACGTGGCGGATGGTCGTCCCCGCGGATATCTTCCGCTGGCCCGTCATCCACGCGGGGGCCCTGGCCTTTCTCGCGAACTTCGCCCAGTTCTCCGTCTGGCTCCTCGCCCCGTTCTACCTCGTGACCGAGCGCGGCGTCTCGGCCGCGGTGGGAGGGATGCTCTTCATGCTGACGCCGCTCGCCACCGCTGCGGCGGCGCCCGTGAGCGGACGCGCCGCCGATCGCTGGGGGCGCCGCGGGCCCATGATCCTGGGACTGGTCGTCGAGACGGCGGGTCTCGTGATGGTCGCGCGCTGCGGCGCCGCCACGCCGCTGCCCCTGGTGGGCGCCGCGCTCGCTCTCGTCGGCCTCGGCCTGGGCGTCTTCCAGGTGCCGAACATCGCGCAGACCATGGCCGCGTTCCCTGCGCGCCAGCAGGGCACGGCCGGCGGCTTTGCCTTTCTCTCCCGCACCCTCGGTGTCGTGATGGGCGTGCAGAGCGCCGCGTGGCTCTTCGGGGCCCGCGCCGCCGCCCTCGGGTTCTTGCCGGCCTTCCGCTTCACGTTCGACACCGCGGCCGTCGTGTGCGCGGTGGCGGCGCTCCTCGCCCTCGTGCCGGTCCGCGAGCGAGCCGCGCGTCGCGCCGGGCTCGAGGCCTGAGCCGCCCGCGGGGGAGCGCGTCGCAAGGACCTTGCCCAATTCCGCGATCATCGGCAAGATGCGGGACATGACCCGCGCCTTCCCGGCCGCCTCCACCCGTGAGACGGGGCTCGACCGTCCCGTCATGGTGACCTGACATGGACATCGTCGATCCCGTCGGCTCCTCCGCCGCCCCCTCGCGGAGCCTGGCCTCGCGCCCCGCCTCGCTCGAGGGCGTGACCATCGCGCTCCTCGACAATTCAAAGCCCAACGCGAAGGAAGTGCTGGAGCGCCTGGGCGCGCTGCTCGCGGCTCGGGCGGGGGCGCGCGCGGTCCGCGTGTGGAGCAAGCCCGGCTCGTCCGTGGCCGCTACCGCCGCCGTCCTCGAGGAGATCGCGAGGAGCGCGCGCGTCGCGCTGACCGCATCGGCCGACTGAGGGTCGTGCACGTCGTGGAGTATCCACGACGCGGCGGAGCTGGAGGCAAGGGGAGTGGCCTGCGTCGTGGTCGGCACCGATGAATTCCTTCCCCTGGCCCGCGCCCAGTCGGCGGCCCGCGGGCTGCCGGAGCTTTCCGTGATCACGGTGCCGCATCCCATCGGAGGCATCGCGCCCGGCGCAGCCGCGGCCAAGGCGGAGCCGGTCGCCACGAGCGTGTTGCGCGCCCTGACCTCCGCGCCGTCGGCCGTTTCGGCGGCGGGCGCAGCCACGAGCGGCATGCGTGGGGCGCCTTCCGATCTCGACGAGTTCCAGGGCTGGCTCATCGAACAGGGCTGGGGCGATGGACTGCCCGCGATCCCTCCCACGGCGGAGCGCGTGAAGCGGATGCTCGCGGGGACGCGACGCGAGCCCGAGGAGATCGTGGCCGTGCTCGTGCCGAGGCTGGGGAGGGCGACCATCGAGGCCGTGGCGGCCAATGCCGTCATGGCGGGAGCGCTGCCCGAGCACATGCCGGTGATCCTCGCGGCCGTCGAGGCCCTGGCGGATCCGTCCTTCAACCTCCAGGCCGTGCAGACGACGACCCATCCCTGCTCGCCGCTTCTCATCGTCAATGGTCCCATCGCGCGGCGGCTCGGGATCAATGCCGCGGGCAACGCTCTCGGACAGGGCGCGCGGGCCAATGCCGTGATCGGCCGCGCGGTTCGGCTGACGCTCCAGAACGTCGGCGGCGCGCGCCCCGGCAAGGAAGACCGGGCGACCCATGGCCACCCGGGCAAGTACAGCTATTGTCTCGCCGAGAACGAGGCGGCCTCGCCCTGGGAACCGCTTTCCGTCGAGCGCGGCTTCTCCCCCGCGGACAGCACGGTGACGGTCTGCGGATCGGAGGCGCCTCACAATATCAACGATCACGGGACGGCGACGCCGGAGGGCCTGGTGGCGACGGTGGTGGGCACCGCGGCCACGACGGGATCGAACAATATCTATCTGGGCGGCGAGCCGCTCATCGCCCTCGGGCCGGAGCACGCGGCGACGGTGGCCTCGACGGGCTGGAAGAAGGACGACTTCCGAGGGGCCGTGTGGGACGCCGCGGGCGTGCCGCGGGACCGCTTCACCTCCGAGAACCTCGCGCGCTTCGAGGCGATCTATCCCGAGGGCTTCCAGGACAGATCTTCCGCGGCGGTGTTGCGGATCGCCCGCGACTGGCGGGACATCATGGTCATCGTGACGGGCGGCGCGGGCAAGCACTCGGCCTTCATCCCGACCTTCGGCGCCACCCGCTCGGTGACGCGAAAGATCATCGAGTGAGAGCGGCGCGGCTGAAAAGGCCCATCGGGACCTTTTGAGCCGCCCGCAAGATCTGTTGTAGGGGCTAGCGCGCGGCGGCGGCTTCGAGCATGCGGACCTCGTGGGCGGTGACGGGCACGCCGATGCGCCGCGCCCGGAAGGATTCGACGAGGCCCTGATAGATCTCAGCCTCCGCCGGCACCACGTCCACCACGCGCACCCAGGGCTCCACGGTGAGCTTGATCCCACCCGCCTCCACTGCGCCGATGCCGAGGCTGGGGGTGGGGTCCTTGAGGACGCGGATGTTGGCGTCGACGATCTGGCGGCAGGCCTCGAGGGCCTGGTTGAGATCGGCATGATGGGGGACGTGGACGGTGAGATGAAGCTGCCGCATCGTCCCGAAGTTGTGCAGGATCTCGCCGACGATCTTCCGGTTGGGAATGATGACGCGCGAGTGGTCCGGGTGGGTGAGGATGGTCGAGGACAGCGTGATCATGGACACGTCGCCCTTCTCCTCGTTTATCTCGATGTACTCGCCCACGCGGAAGGGCTTGGTGAAGATGATGGTCAGCCCCGCCATGAGGTTGCCGAGCACGCCCTGCATGGCGAAGCCCACCCCGACTCCGGCCACCCCGATGCCTGCCACCAGGGGGGCGATGGAGAAGCCGAACTTGTCGAGGGCGACCACGCCGGCCATGACGACGATGAGGATCTTGATGACGCGCACGAAGAGGTGCCGCATGGGCGGCTCCATGTGCTGCTTCTGAAAGCGCTGGTCGGCCATCCCCCCCAGCCACTTGGCGGCGAGGAATCCCACCGCGAGGATGGCCAGGGCCCCCAGGACCTGAAAGCCGTAGCGGAGGAGAAGCTCGATGGTGAAGTCTTTGACGTTCATGTTCATGTTCATGCCTGTCTCCTTGTGGCGTGACGCCGCGGCTGGCTAGGGCGCGGCATAGAGGCGGTCGAAGTACTCGCGCACCATGCGGTCAGAGGAGAAGCGCTCGACGCCCATGGCGATGGACGCGCGCATCATCCGGGTCCAGCGGGACTGATCGGCCCAGGCCGGCAGCACCTCGCCCTCCAGCGTGTCGTAGAGCGCGCGCAGGTCCCGCGCGTCCTGACCCGTCCCTTCCCTCGTATCCCCGATGGCCCAGCCCGTGACGCCGTGCTGGCAACCCTCCGGCCACCAGCCGTCGAGGATGGAGAGGTTGAGGGTGCCGTTCATGGCCGCCTTCATGCCCGAGGTGCCGCTTGCCTCCATGGGCCGGCGGGGCGTATTCAGCCACACGTCACAGCCGCGCGTGAGCAGGCGCCCCAGGGCCATGTCGTAGTTCTCGAGGTAGACGATCGAGTCCGGCCACTGGCGGATCGTCTGGACGAGGAGCGCGATGACGGACTTGCCCGCCTGGTCCGCGGGATGCGCCTTGCCGGAGAAGACGAGCTGGACGCGGCGGTTCTTGAGCAGGGGAGCGAGCCGGGCGGGGTCGCGCAGCAAGAGGTCGGGGCGCTTGTACGTCGCCGCGCGCCGCGCGAAGCCGATGGTGAGCGCCTCGCGGTCGAACTTCACGCCGGTGAGCGCCTCGATCTCGACGAGGAGCTCGCCCTTCACGGCGCGCCGCGCCTCGCGAAGCGCCTCGTCCCCTCGCTCCGCGGCCGCGGCGATCCGCGGATCCTGCCAGGTCCCGCGGTGGACGCCATTGGTGATGGCGAGAATCGGCGCGGCGTCGTCGACGTGGGCCCACATGGCCCGCGCCGTCTCGCCGTGCAGCTGGGCCACGGCATTGGCCCGGCAGGCCAGCCGCAGCCCCGCCACCGTCATGTTGAACGGATCGCCGCCGATCTCGCGCAGCTCGGCGGCCACGAGCTCGCACCCTGCGCCCAGGCGGCGCAGGTCCTCGATGGCGTGTACCTCGTTGCCCGCAGGGACGGGGGTATGCGTGGTGAAGACGATCTTCTCGCGCACCTCCCGCCACGCCGCGTGGAAGTCGACCTCCGCCTCCATGCGGTCGGCGATCAGCTCGACGCCGGCAAAGACCGCGTGCCCCTCGTTGAAGTGGTACAGGTCCACGGGCAGATGGAGAGAGCGCAGCGCGCGCACCCCGCCGATGCCCAGGAGCATCTCCTGGGCGATCCGGCAGTCGGGCGCGGGGTCGTAGAGGCGGCGCGTGATCCAGCGGTCCCGCTCGTCGATGGGCTCGAGGAGGAAGAGGGGCGCGATGGCGTAGCGGGCCACGCGCCACACGCGGCACTCGACCTCACGCGCGGCCACCCGCACCCGCACGCGCGCGCCCGTGTCGGCGAGGGTGTCCGTGGGGTAGTCGCGCCAGAGATCGTACGGGTAGCCGTCGGGGCCGATGCGCTGCACGGTGTAGCCCTGCGCCCAGCGCAGCCCGATGCCCACCACGGGGACGCTGAGATCGCCCGCGGACTTCATGAAGTCGCCCGCCAGCACGCCCAGGCCCCCGGCATAGGACGGGAACTCCTCGTGAAGTCCGAACTCCATCGAGAAGTAGGCGACGAGCGGAGGAGCGGGGGCGGTCATTCCACGAGAGCATACGGCAAGATCCGCGGCTCCGCGAGAGCCAGTCGGCCCACGAGACGGCCCGGAGGAGGCGAGCGGGCTGGAGTATAATTCCGCCCATGACAATTCAGATCGAGTCCAAGCGCTATCCGGTCGAGGACCTGAGCCACGCCATCGAGTTCTGCTACCAGCAGGGGTGGACGGACGGGCTGCCGGTGGTGCCGCCGACCGAGCGGGCCGTCCAGGCCATGCTGGAGGCGGCCGGGCTCGAGCCGCGGAAGCAGGTCGCCTTCATCACCAATCGCCAGGTGGCCGTGACGGCCGAGAAGATCGCCATCAACGCTGTCATGGCCGGGTGCCTGCCGGAGTACATGCCGGTGGTGGTGGCCGCCATCGAGGGCATCGCCGATCCCCAGTGGGGCTACCACGGGCCCGCCACCTCGACGGGCGGCGCCGCCGTGCTCATGATCGTCAACGGACCCATGGCCGCCCGGTTGAAATTCAATTCCGGCGACAATCTCTTCGGGCCCGGCTGGCGATCGAATGCCACCGTCGGTCGCGCCGTGCGGCTCGTGATGCGAAACGTGATCGGCACCCTCCCCGGGGCCCTCGATCGCGGGACAGTGGGCCATCCTGGCAAGTACAGCTACGTCATCGCGGAGAACGAAGCGGAGAGTCCGTGGACACCTCTGCACGTCGAGCGCGGCTTCACGCCCGAGCAGAGCACGGTCACCGTCATGTCGGCGGAGGGCCCCCACCAGTTCTACAACCAGCTCTCGAGCACGGCCAAGGGCGTCCTTACGTCTCTCTGCGAGGACATGAAGCATCACGGCAGCACCAACGGCCAGCCGCAGTACTGCGTGGTGCTGGCGGGCGAGCACATGCGCACCATCGCCAACGACGGCTGGTCCAAGAAGGAGATCCAGCAGTTCGTGTACGAGAACACGCACAACTCGGTCGCCCACCTCAAGCGCACGGAGCGGCTGCCGGGAGCCGTGACCGCCGCCGACGAGACGACCATGCGGCCGCTCGTCCCCAGCCCGCAAGATGTGCTGGTGGTCGCGGCGGGCGGCCGGGCGGGGGCCTTCTCCTGCTACATCCCGGGGTGGGCGGGGGGCAAGAAGTCGTCCCAGAGCATCACGAAGCTCATTCAAGACAGGAGGGTGTGATGGCCATGGAGATCCTCGATCCGACGGTCGAGCCGCGGAAGCAGCCGCTGACGTTCGTGCCGCGTCCCGACTCCCTCACGGGCAAGCGCATCGGGCTCGTGGAGAACACGAAGTTCAACTCGGACAAGATCCTCGGCAAGATCGGCGAGATCCTCAAGAAGGAATACGGAGCCGCGGAGTGCAAGATGTGGCGCAAGCACAACTCGAGCGTGCCCGCCCACCAGGAGATCATCGACGAGGCCAAGCGCGGCGTCGACGTCGTGGTCGCCGGCATCGGCGACTGAGGGTCCTGCTCGTCGGGCAGTGTGCTCGACGGAATCGTGTTCGAGAAGGTCGGGATTCCCGCGGCGTCGATCGTGACGGACGTGTTCGAGGGAACGGGACGGGCCATGGCCGTGGCCTGGGGCGTGCCGAACTACAAGTTCCTCGCCCTGCCGCACCCCATCGCGAACCTGACTGACGCACAGCTGGAGCAGCGGGCAAGAGAGATCGCACCGGAGATCGTGAAGCTGCTTCTTCAGGGCCAGGAATAGCCACGGCGAAGAGCGCCAAGACCCGGACGGCCAAGACGAACCCCGCGGCCCCCGACTACCATCCCCCGTGGTGGTACCGGGGGCCGCATCTTCAGACCCTCTGGGGCCCGCTCTTCCGGCGGCCCAGGCTGCCCGAGCTCCGGCGGGAGCGCATGAGCACGCCGGACGGCGACTTCGTCGACCTCGACTGGCTGCCCGCGCGCGGGCGGGGCGCGCCCCTCGTCGTCGTCCTCCACGGGCTCGAGGGCTCGGGCAAGTCGCACTACGCGCGTGGCCTCATGCGCGAGGCGGAGGAGCGGAGCTGGCGGGCCGTGACCGTCCACTTCCGCTCGTGCAGCGGGGAGGTCAACCTGACTCCGCGCATGTACCACTCGGGCGAGACCGAGGATCTCGACTGGATCATGCGCACCCTGACCGTCCGCGAGCCCACCCTCAAGATCGGGGCCGTGGGCGTCTCGCTCGGTGGCAACGTGCTCCTGAAATGGCTGGGCGAGAAGGGCGAGAGCGCCCCGCTCCAGGTGCTGGCCGCGGCGGCCATCTCGACGCCCTTCAACCTCACGGCGTGCGCCCGCGTGCTCGACCGCGGGCTGAACCGGTCCATGTACACGGCGAGCTTTCTGCGGACGCTCAAGGCCAAGCTCAGGAAGAAGCAGCGCCTCTATGACCGGCTCCTCGACCTGCCCGCGGCCCTTCGCGCGCGGACCTTCGCCGAGTACGACCGGCTCGTGACCGCGCCCCTTCACGGCTTCACCGACGAGCGGGACTACTGGACACGCTCGAGCTCGGGCCCCTATCTGGCCCAGATCCGCCGGCCGACCTTGCTCATCAACGCCATCAACGATCCGTTCATGCCCGCCGCCGCTTTGCCGCGTGACGCCGCCTCGAAGTCGCGCTTCATCCACGCCAACTTCGTCCGCGAGGGCGGCCACGCCGGCTTCCTCGAGGGCGCCTCCGGTCGGCGCTCGTGGGCGGAGGGCCGCGCCCTCGCCTTTCTCGAGCGCCATCTGCTAGGATGACCGCTGTGCTGCGCGATGCGTACGGCCTGCCCGTCTCCACTGCTTCCCGCGCCGCCGTCGATGCGTATGATCGCGGCGTCCGCTCCCTCCTGGGCTTCGGCGCGGACATCATCGAGAATTTCCAGGCCGCCCTCGTCGCGGATCCCGACTTTGCCCTCGCGCGGGCCGCCCTGGGTATCTCGCTCTATCTGGCGGAGAAGATCCCGGAAGGGCGCGCGGAGATGGACAGGGCAGCGGCGGTGGCCGCCACGCTCTCCCCGCGGGAGAAGCGCCACGTCGAGGCGCTCGCCCTCTGGGTCGCCGGGCGCGGCAACGACGCGATCCCCGTGATGCTGGAGCACCTGGCGGAGCACCCGGGCGACGCCCTCCTCATGCAGCGGCTCTACTTCATCTATTTCTGGCAGGGGCGGTCGCCCGAGATGCTCGCCCTCACGAAGTCGCTTCTTCCCGCCTCCCCCGCCGACGGCTACCTCCTCGGGTACCACGCCTTCGCCCTGGAGGAAAATCGCTTCTACGCCGAGGCTCTGCCGCTGGCCGAGCGGGCCCTCGCCCTCAACCCCAAAGATGCGTGGGCCGTCCACGCGGTGGCGCACGTGCTCTACGAGAGGGGCGAGAACGAGCGCGGCGTGGAAGCGCTCCCGCCGCGCATTCATCCCTGCGACCATCTCGGCTATTTCCGGAATCATCTCCTCTGGCACCTCGCCCTCATGCACCTGGCGGAAGGGCGCTATGACCGCGTGGGCAAGCTCTTCGACAGCGTCTTCGGCAGCGTGCCCATCACCGTCGGCTCCGACCTGCAGGACTCGGTCGCCCTCGCGTGGCGGCTCGATCTCTATGGCCGGCCCGACCCCGCCCGCTGGAAGCACCTCGGGGCGGCGGCGCGGGGCTGGCTCGAGATGCCGCTGCTGCTCTTCCACGACCTCCACGTGGGCATGGCGCTCAGCGCCGCGGGCGACTGGGGCGCGGCCGAGACCCAGCTCGAGCGCCTGCGCGAGCGAGGAAAGAAATCGCGCCACCGGACCCTGCCCGAGGTCGCGGTGCCGATGATGGAGGGGATCCACGCCTTCGCGCGAGGCGAGTACGCCGCCGCCGCGGCCAGGCTCGCGCCCGTCGAGGACCGCATCGTCGAGGTGGGGGGGAGCCACGCCCAGCGCGAGGTCTTTCACGACACGCTGCTCGAGGCCGCGCTGCGGGCGGGGGAGCCAGAGCGCGCCACCGCCCTGCTCGAGCGGCGCCTGGCCAAGCGGCCGAATCCCGGGCGGCATTGGGTGGAGAGGCAGGCGGTGGAGAGGCGGGGGATGGAGAGACGGCCGTGATGGACTGGGGGGCGCTGGGGACCGAGACCGTCGAGCTGATGCGGGCCTACCTCAAGGTCGACACGACCAATCCGCCGGGCAATGAGATGGCGGGGACCCGCTTTCTCGCCCAGGTACTCGACGGGGACGGGGTCGCGAGCGAGACGGCCGAGTCGGCGCCGGAGCGCGGCAACCTCGTGGCGCGGCTGCGCGGTGACGGGTCCCTCGGCGGCCTCGTCCTCCACCACCACATCGACGTGGTCTATGCCGACGAGCGCTACTGGACGGTGGACCCGTTCGGCGGTCTCCTGCGGGACGGCTTCGTCTACGGGCGCGGGGCCCTCGACATGAAGTCCACGGGCATTCTCCAGCTCGTGGCCATGCTCGCCATCAAGCGGGCGAAGATCCCGCTCAAGCGCGACCTGATCCTCCTCGCTACCGCCGACGAGGAGGTGGGCAGCCGGTTCGGCGCGCAATGGATTGCCACGGAGCGGCGCCAGTGGCTGGCGGGGGCGGAATACGCCCTGTCCGAGCTCGGAGTCATCGTGGTGGAGGCGGGCCAGCGCGCGCCTTTCGGCACCATCGTCATCTCGGAGAAGACGGGCCTGTCTCTGCGCCTCACCGCCCGCAGCGAGCCCGGCCACGGATCCATGCCCTGGCCCGACACCGCCCCCCATCGCCTCATCCGCGCCCTCACCAGGCTCCTCGAGGCGGAGCGCCCCGCGCGCGTGCTCCCGGAGATCCAGGAGTTCTTCGCGCGCATGGCCGCCGTCATGCCCGCGGGACAGGGGGAGGGTTTCGACCGGCTCGAGCGATCCCTCGGCGATCACGGTTTCCGCGCGCGCTTCCTCGCCAACCGCCACCACGCCGCCCTCGTCCGGACCACCTTCGCTGTCAACATGCTCAAGGGCAGCGAGAAGCGCAACGTGATCCCGCCCGAGGCGACCGCGGACATCGACTGCCGCATGCTCGCGGGCGACGATCCGGACGAGATCGTGAGCTGGGTGCGCGGGGTCGTCGCCGATCCGAACGTGGAGGTGAGCGTGACCTCGCCTCCCAAGGTGCCCAATCTCTCGCCCCCCGACACCGAGCTCTACAAGGCGCTCTCTACGGCCCTCGGACGGCGCGCGCCCGGGGTCGTCGTGGCTCCCGAGATCATGGTCGGCTTCACGGACAACTGGGTGTTCCGCGGCATGGGGCTGCACGGCTACGGCTTCGGGCCCTTCGTCCTCGACGAGGGCGAATGGCGGCGCATCCACGGCAATGACGAGCGCATCTCCGTGGAGAACCTGACGGCGGGCGTGCGCTGCTATGCCGAGCTGCTCCTGCAGATGGCCGCGGCCTGATGGCCCGGGCCGCGCTCTCCATCCGGCGCGGCACGCGGCGAGACGCTCCCACCATCGTCGCGCTCATCCGGGGCCTCGCCGAGTACGAGCGGCTCGTGCACGAGGTCGAGATCACCCCCGCCCAGGCGCGCCGGCACGGCTTCGGCCGGCGGCCGTACTTCGAGACGCTCATTTGCCGGCGCGCGCGGCGGCCCGTGGGCTTTGCCCTCTATTTCTTCACGTACTCGACGTTTCTCGGGCGCCCCAGCCTGTACCTGGAGGATCTCTTCGTCCTGCCCGAGGAGCGGGGGCGGGGGACGGGGCGGGCCCTTCTGCGGGCTCTCGGCAAGATCGCCCTGGCCCGCGGTTGTGGCAGGATGGAGTGGACGGTGCTCGATTGGAATGCCCCGGCCATCCGCTTCTACCGGCGGATCGGCGCGCGGCTCCACAAGGAATGGATCCACACGCGGCTCACCGGCGCGCCGCTCAGGCGGCTGGCGCGCACCCGCTGACATCGATGGCGGCGGAGAGGGGCCAGCCCGGCGGAGGACGGGCGGTGTTCGGCGACTACGACGCCAAGAGCTTCTTCGACGAGGTCTTCGAGCCCGATGGCTCGCCCCGCCTGCACTATGCCGACATCGTCCAGCGCATCGGGTCGCTCTCGCCCGTCGAGTTCGGCCGCCGCCGCGCCCTCGCCGACCTGACCTTTCGCAACCAGGGCATCACCTTCACCGTCTACGGCGACGAGTCGGGCACGGAGCGGACCTTTCCCTTCGATCTCTGCCCGCGGGTGATCCCCGCCGACGAGTGGGCCCGACTCGAGGCAGGATTGATCCAGCGCGTGCGTGCCCTCAACCTCTTCCTGCGCGACATCTACCACGAGGCGCGGATCCTCGACGATGGCGTGATCCCGCGGCGGCTCGTGCTCGCGAATCCGAACTTCCGCCGCCAGGTCCACGGCATCAAGCTGCCCCACGACGTCTACACGCACGTGAGCGGCATCGACGTCATCCGCGGCGAGGACGGCAGGTACATGGTGCTGGAGGACAACCTGCGCACGCCGAGCGGGGTCAGCTACATGCTGGCCAACCGCATGGTCATGACGCGCACCTTCCCCGGCCTCTTCGAGGGGCGCGGCGTGCGCCCGGTCCAGCACTACACCACGGCCCTCCTCGAGATGCTGCGCAGCCTCTCGCCGCGCGATCTGAAGGAGCCGACCATCGTCGTGCTCACCCCCGGCCAGTACAACAGCGCGTACTTCGAGCACGCCTTCCTCGCCCAGCAGATGGGCATCGAGCTCGTGGAGGGACGCGATCTCTACGTCGAGGATCGCCGCGTGTGGATGCGGACGACCCAGGGACGGCAGCAGGTCGACGTGATCTACCGACGGGTCGACGACGACTTCCTGGACCCCGCCGTCTTCCGCGCCGACTCCATGCTGGGCGTGCCGGGGCTGCTCCAGGTCTACCGGCAGGGGCGGGTGGCCCTGGCCAATGCCGTGGGCACCGGGGTGGCCGACGACAAGGCCATGTACAGCTACGTGCCGGAGATGATCCGCTATTACCTCAACGAGGAGCCGACGCTGCCCAACGTCCCGACCTACCTCGGGGCCGACCCGGACGGGCTCGTCTATATGCTCGACAACTGCGAGTCGCTCGTGATCAAGGCGGTGGGCGAGTCGGGAGGCTACGGTATGCTCATCGGGCCCGAGGCGACGCCGGCGCAGCGCGACACGTTCCGAGAGACCGTGCGCGGCAACCCCGCGAACTACGTCGGGCAGCCTGTGATCGCCCTCTCCCGCCATCCCTCGTTCTTCGCCGACTCGGGCGTGTTCGAGCCCTGCCACATCGACCTGCGCCCGTACGTCCTCGTGGGCGAGGACATCACGGTGGTGCCGGGCGGCCTGACGCGCGTGGCCCTTCGGCGGGGCTCACTCGTGGTCAACTCCTCGCAGGGCGGCGGATCCAAGGACACCTGGGTGCTCGGCGAAGCCGGTCAGAGCTGATGCTCAGCCGCATCGCGGAGAACCTCTACTGGATCGGCCGCTACATCGAGCGCGCCGAGAACACCGCGAGCCTCCTCGACGTCAACTACCACGCAAACGTGGAGGCGCCCGTGATACCGGGCGCCAAGGGCATCGTCACCGAGCAATGGGCGCCCCTTCTCACCCTCACGGACGACGAGGCAGCCTTTCGCGAGCACTACGACCGGGCGGACGGGCGGACGGTGCCGGAGTGGCTGGCCTTCCACCCCCAGAACTCCTCGAGCATCCGCGCCAGCCTGGCCCGCGCGCGCGAAGACGCGCGGGGGCTGCGCGATCGCATCAGCCTCGAGATGTGGGAGACCCTCAACCGGGCCTACCTGGAGCTCTGCTTCTCCACCGACCGCGTGCTCGAGCAGGACGGGCTGCACGAGTACTGCGTGGCCGCGCGCGAGGCGAGCCACCTCTTCTCCGGCATCGCCTACGCGACGTTGCCACGCGACCTCGGCTGGTACTTCCTGCTCGCCGGCCAGCAGCTCGAGCGCGCGGACAACGTCCTCCGCCTCCTGCAGGTGCGCGAGCGGCAGGGCGCCGGACTCGAGCCCGTGGCCCGCGGTTTGGAAAACCATCGCGGCATGGCCCTCCTCAAGTCGGTCTCGGCCTACGAGGCCTTCCGCAAGCGGCACCACGTCGCGCTCGAGGCGCGCCGGATCGCCGCTTTTCTCCTCCTCGACCCCGATTTCCCGCGGAGCGTGCGCCACAATCTGGCCGCGCTGCAAGGCACGCTGGAGAATATCGAGCGGCTCAATCCGGGCGCGCCGGGCACGGCCACACGGCAGGCGGGCTGGCTCGCCGCGCGGCTCGAGTACATGCCCGGGGTGGAGCCCATTCTCGACGCCAAGGAGCCGGGGCTCGAGACCCTGCTCCAGGAGGTGTCGGCCATCTCCGATGCCATCAGCTCGACCTACTTCGGCGTCACGGGAGTGGATCAGCCGCCCGAGCCGCGGGGCGAGTCGGCCGCGTGACGATCCTGCCAGGGTCACCCATTCATTTGGCCGTGGTCCACGTGACGGAGTACCGCTATCCCGAGCCGGCCTGGGACTCCTTCAACGAGGTCCGGCTCTCCCCCACGGACGATCACGCCCAGAGCCTGCTCTCCTTCGAGCTCGAGCTGTCGCCGGAGGCGACGGTGCGGAGCCATCTCGACTACTACGGCAACCGTGCGCACCAGTTCCACATCGCGGAGGCGCATCGACGGCTCGCCATCGAGGCCCGCTCGAGCGTGGTCACCTATCCGCGCCCGGCGCCCATGGAGGTGGCCGCGGACAGCCTGGCCGAGCTGAAGCCCCGCTTCTTCGAGTTCCTGGCCCCGACCCGGCGCGTGCCTCTGGAGGAGGACTGGGCCGCCGCCATGGGAGCGCCCGCCCTGGCCCCCGACGGCGACCTCGTCGAGTACCTCACGAGGCTCACGCGCCACCTCCACGATTTCTTCGCCTACCGGCCCAGTGCCACCGAGATCGACACGCCCATGGCCGAGTTCGTCCGCGCGCGCGCCGGCGTCTGCCAGGACTACACGCACGCCATGCTTGCCCTGTGCCGGAGGATCGGCATTCCCGCCCGCTATGTCAGCGGATACCTCGAGACGGGCGCGGGCCTCATCCTCGGGTCGGATGCCTCGCATGCCTGGATCGAGGCGTATCTGCCGGGCAGCGGCTGGGTCGGCTTCGATCCGACCAACGGCACCCTGGTGGGGCAGACGTACGTCAAGGTC
>Ga0137394_10000615_pt1 | contig 24900 bp, 21 predicted proteins | sample czobulk116metaG_FD_108278 | JGI IMG/M metagenome (GOLD analysis project Ga0137394, IMG submission 108278) | Vadose zone soil microbial communities from Angelo Coast Range Reserve, California, USA - czobulk1.16 metaG | ecosystem: Environmental > Terrestrial > Soil > Vadose zone | place: USA...
ACCTCTGACGAAGAGATCGGCAGCGAATCTTCGCGCAACTTTTTCGAGACGGAAGCGCGACGCAGCGATGCCGTCTTGGTCCTAGAGCCTTCCTTCGGTCCGCGCGGCCTGCTGAAAACGGCGCGCAAAGGAGTCGGTGAAGCCGAATTGATCGTGCATGGCCGCGCCTCGCACGCGGGTCTCGCACCTCAAGAAGGTATAAACGCCATCCACGAACTCGCGCGGCAACTCGCGCGCATCGAGGGATGGAATGATTTTCACCGCGGCGTCACGATCAACGCCGGCATCATCGAAGGCGGCACGCGCACGAATGTTATTCCGGAACGCGCACGCGCTGTCCTCGATCTGCGTGCACTTCGCGTTTCCGACATGCGCAGACTGGAAAGCCGCGTGCACGCCCTGCGCCCGCTTCAACGAGGCGCTCGCCTTGAGATCAGCGGCGGATTCGACCGCCCCCCGCTCGAGCGCAAGATGAGTGCATCGCTCTTCGCCCGCGCCAAGTCACTTGCGAAGCAAATGAATCTCTTCTTGGGCGAATGCACCGTCGGTGGCGGCTCGGACGGAAATTTCACAGCCGCGCTTGGCATTCCCACTCTCGACGGCCTCGGCGCTGTGGGCGACGGCGCGCATTCCTCTCGTGAGCACGTACTCATCAACACCATGCCCGCGCGTGCTGCACTCTTAGCCGCTCTTCTTGCCACGACCTAGCGCTGTGAAACCGCGGATGACAAACAATAGTGTTGAGGAGAGAAGGAGTCAACGCCGACGGGAGGCGGCGCCCGTAGGTCTTCCGCAAATATTCCGCTGTGGATTGCATCACGTCGTTGTAATCGCTGTGCAGCACTTCCTTCAGGGCCGCCTCGGTGGCCATCCCCGCCCCGATGCGGTCGAGGATTCGTTCAACATCACCCATCCCATCAGCCTGCACGATGTATTCGATGTTCGCCAGCGCCCAGGCATACGCATAGCGCGCCGTATCCCCACCCATTCCCATCCAAGAGCCTTCCAGCCGGCCAAGGGGAGCCGGGTGACCTTCGGCATAAATCTGTGCCAGCACCACGGCATCTTCGCCGCTGCGCTGCCCTTCCATCCACTGCGCCAGCCCTTCTTGGACCCATGTGGGCGCATGCCCGTGTGTCTTCTGCTGGACAAAGCTGTGCGTCAATTCATGCTTCAGGACCCGCGACAACTCATGGTCCACGCCGTTCAATCCCTGCACCGGCACGCGAATACGGCCGTCATTCAACGCACCTGCCCATCCGGGAGCCCTGGTTATGTCCGCAAACGCTTCTTGCGTGTACAAGATCACGCCGATGGAATCCGGCGGCGAATAGTTCAGTTCGGATTCGATGGCGGAAAAGTGTATTTCCAGCATGTGCAAAACATCGCGCGCCAGCCCCGGCGCGGCTGCTCCGCTGTAGCGCAATGTAAAATGGCTGCTCTCGTTTTCCTTGTAGTTTTCTTCTTCCTTCTTGTCGCGCTGCGCCTTCTCCAGCGCCGCCTGCACCTCTGCATCCGGCCTCAAGGCCAGCGCCTTCTTCCATTCCGCGACGGCTTGATCCATCTTGTTCAATCCGTAGTAAGCCCATCCCTCGAGTTTTGCCACGTCCGGATTATCGGGAGCAACCCGTCTGGCGCGTTCCAGGTAATCCAGCGACTGTTTGTATTCGCTTCGGCGAAGATGTACATAGGCCACGTTCATCAGCAGCGCCGGCTCCTCCGGTGCATAGATCAGGGCGGTGCGCTCGTCGGCCAGAGCATGTTCCATATCGCCGTGCAATATTTCAAACGATGCCGCCGCGTGATGCCCCATCGCGGCATTGAAGTTGGCCTGCTGGGCCCCCCCGCGCGCTTCACCCTCGAGCTTGGCGATGTAGGGACGGTCGATCGCTCCGTCGTGGACCACGCCGCGCTCAATCAAATCACTGTCCCCGCGGCTGATCGGTTGTGCTGCCGGCGGGGCAATGTCCAGGTTCGCGGCGTCGGCCCCCGGCGAGCCGGCCATCGATGCCGAGCCACCTTTCTCAATATGATCGACAATGGATTTCGGCAGGCTCAATTCGCCGGCGGAGGTCAGATACTTTACCTTGTCGCCTTCTTCGACTGCGCTCAGAGCGACAATGCGCCTGCCGTTCTTCAGAACAATCGTATCCGCCGCTGCCCGGCCGCTCATGAAAAGGAGCGCGACGCCCAGCAGGACAGTGCGAATTCGGGAAGCTAAAATCATGCGCGGTATCTTTCCATCTTAGTCCGCGGTAGCGAGTCTGTGCGGTCCGCCTTGTTCCCTCATGCCGAAAGTGACTACACTTCTTGCATGAGGGCCGGGGCAGTCTTTTTCGCGCTGTGGTGTCTTCTGGGGCCAGCAGTCTTTCCTGGCACGGAAAGATCACCGCATGAGTTGTATGATGCAATTAAGGCGCTGCGCATCGATTCCTCCAATGTTTATCGCATCGCTCCCGCCAATCACGTCCAGTTGCGGCGTGGCGATGCCGTTCTTTCCTTTGAAGAGGGGACGCTCGCGTTTTTCTCCCCGCTTGATGGGCAGATTACGGGCGCCGTCTTTTCCGGGCACGGTCACGCTCTGGCGGCCCCGCGCGAACCGGTCGAAAAACAGCAGATGGGGCGCTTTCTCGGAGCTCCCGTCCTCGATCAGGAATTCATCAACGGTTATCTCCGCTTCACGGACGATACCGCCAGCGAACTTCTTCGCCAATTCCGTGCCGCAAATCTTGTGGCTCAAACGGATGCTTCCGTCGGGACGCAATGGGATTCCGCCGTAACTCAGCTCAATCCCAGCTACACCCTGCGCATTCTTCTTGACCGGCTCTCGCTCCACCCTAAGCCCTGCTTTTACGCCGGGCTTGAAGGCGCGGCCACCGGCCCATTCGATGTGGTGCTTGACGCACAACATGACGAGCAATTCCTCCTCGGACAAGTTCACAAAGCCGACGGCAAGACTTTTTACGATGTCTGGACCTCGCATCGAGTTCCAGACTCTCCCGTTTTTCCAGTCGCTTTTCGCGCACTGCACTACTCCATTGAGACCTCGATTTCTCCCAACAACTCGCTGGATGCCACCGCCAGCTTGCGTTTGCGCGCGGAGACTGGGACGGAACGTGTTCTCGCCTTCCAGCTTTCCCGCGCTCTGACGATCGACAGCGTCACCGGCGAGCACTATGAACCCCTCCCCTATTTTCAAAACGAGGGCATGAACCTCCAGGAGCGCAGCGCGCGCGGCAACGACTATTTAGATGTCGTTCTTCCGCAAACCCCGGCGGGCCATCAGGAATTCACGCTTCACTTTCATTACCGGGGCAACGTCATCCAGGACGCAGGAAACGGCGTGTTGTTTGTCGGCGCGAGAGAAAGCTGGTACCCGCACCTTGGAGATAGCGCGGAATTTTCTGCCTATGACTTCCTACTGCGCTGGCCGAGGAAGCTTCGCTTGATTGTCACCGGCTCTAAACTCGAGGAGCATGAGGAAGGAGAATTCCGCGTTGGGCGCTGGAAGACGGAGAAGCCCATGTCCGTTGCAGGCTTCAATCTCGGCGAATACGCCTCGGCCTCCGTTACCTCCGGGACTCATTCCATCGATGTCTACGCCAATCGTGAACTCGAGGACGATCTGCGGAAGCGCCTGTCCATACAAGATGCGGATGTGCTCTCCCGCCCATCCGGGCGCTTCGGTTCTGCCTCGACGGGACACTCGGTCGCGCCGCCTGCTCCCTCTCCCAGCCCGGCCGACGCGCTCAAGCAGCTGGGCAAAGAGATCGATTCCTCGATCCGTTTTTACGAAACACTCAGTGGCCCCTTTCCCTTCCGCAACCTCAGCGTCTCGCAGATTCCCGGAACCTTCGGGCAGGGCTGGCCCGGGCTGCTCTACGTTTCCACCTATTCCTTTTTGCCTTCGGAAGCCCAGCAGCGCGCGGGGCTGAGCACTGCCGGTCAGGAGCACTTCACCGAGCTGGTTCCTTATCACGAAGTTGCGCATCAATGGTGGGGCAACGTCGTCGCGTGGTCGAGCTACCGCGACCAGTGGATTGACGAAGCCATCGCGAATTATCTCGCGGTTCTCTTTGCCGACACTAAGAAGAGCCCGGATCACACCTTGCGCGTCTGGCTCGCGCGCTACCGCCAGCAGCTCGTTGAGAAATTGCCGGGCGACACCGAAGCGGCGGGAGACATCGGCGCGCTCGCCCTCGGGTCACGCCTCAATTCTTCGAAGTCGCCTGCCGCTTATGAAGAGATCATCTACAGCAAAGGCTCCTGGATCATTCACATGTTGCGGGAAATGCTGCGCCAGCCCGCCGCCAGGAATCCCAATGGGCGATTCACCGCTCTCCTGCAAACACTGGTGACGAAGTACGCTTACCGCGCACTCTCCACCGATGACCTGCAACACGAAGTGGAAGCCGTCATGACGCCCGGCATGGACCTCGAAGGCGGGCGCTCTATGGAATGGTTCTTCGAAGAGTGGGTGCGTGGGACGGGCATCCCGCACTATCGGGTGGAATTCACGGCTCACCACACAGAAAAAGGCTATCAGATTCGCGGGAAGCTCCTTCAGACTGGCGTGCCGCGCTCTTTCGTCGCCAGCGTTCCGCTCTATACCGGTGGCGCCGGACACGGGGCGCTCCTCGGCACGGTCGTGGCGGCCGGGCCGGAAACATCGTTCCAATTCATCACTCCGAATCTTCCGCGCAAAATTGTAGTTGATCCCCAGATGACGCTGCTCTGCACCTCGGAATGATCTCCATCTTCGATTTCGCATTTGGGGATGAATTCTAGAGCAAAAATGGAATCTAAGTGGGCAGTTCACTTAAAACGATCGAGCAACAACTGTTGTTCGAGGAGCGGACTATCCAGATTGAGCTCCGCTTTTCCGTCCTCTCCAAAAATGTAAGCGAAACCAAGGGGATCGCCCGGGATTCCGCGGAGAAGGCCAGCTTGGACCATCTCGCTCATGCGCGTCGGGCGCTTGCCGTATCGCTTCGCGTATTCATCGGCAAGCGCATCGAGCCGCTTGCAGTCTTCTTTTACTTTTAGCAACTGCAGATGTAACAGCGCATTCCTTTTGACCGAGGGATCAGGCGTCGAATCGTAAATGTCCTTCCATAGGAACATCGAGGTTGCGAATGACTCCCCTTCCGCGGCAACTTTGGCAGCCATCACTTTCATCCACAGCTGCGCATTCGGTTTCTTGCTTCCTTCCAGAAAGGCTTCCGCGGCCTTTGAGTAATCCTTCAGATCAAAGTAGTAGACAAATCCCAGGTCTTCATAAAGGCGCCAATAATCCGGATTCGCTTGGATGCCGCGCTGGATCAGTTGCACCGCTAGGTCCGGCTTGCCAGCGCCAGCAGGCGGTGCCTGGCTGAGGAACATCGCGCCAAACCGGTAGGAAATCAGCAGATTCGGATCGAGCGTCGTCGTAATATCCAGAAGCGGCCAGAGCAACTCGAGGTTCGCCTGGCCTCGTGCGTGTTTGTTTCCGTAGTATTGCACCACGCGCGTCCAGTAAATGTCGGCCAGCAGCGGCGCGTATTCTAGGCTCATCATTTTCACGAGCTTTCCAGAGCGCAGCAGGACGTCGTCGCGCTCCCGGCTTAACCATGCTCGCTGCGCGTCGATGCCGTGCTGTAGCCGCCAGATGCCCGCAAACCCGAGCGACAGGATCAGTAGCAGCACCCACGCGATGGATCTCTCCGATTTCATTTCAAATTCCGCCGCGAAAACACGGCGGCAGCAGCCGTCAAGACGATCGTGCAATAAATGACCGTGTACAGCGTGTTTTGCAGGATCAACACTCCGGGAACCGCTCGCCCGTGCGCGGCCATGGCCATCACATTGAAATTCTCAAAATTAGGAAGCAAATAAGAGAGCCATCTCGTGAAGGCAGCCATCGCCGGACTCATCACCTCGACCGGCAAGTTGCGCAACTCCTGCACGTACAAACCTACGATGTACAAGCCCACTGTGAAAAGAATCGCCAGTAACGGCGTCGTGAAGCAGGAAAACAGCAGCGCCAGCGCGACGACCAGCGCCAGCTTCAACAGTATGAAATACACCGCCACTAGCACCGCGACGTCGCCCCGCTCCAGCGAATGCTTCACGTAAAGCATGACCAGCAGCAGTCCCAGCGCCATCGCTGCCGTGTTAACCGCCAGCGCCAGCACCAGCCCGGCGAATTTCCCGAGCAGGAATTCCCATCGTCGCACTGGCTTGGCCAGGAGGGCGTAGAGCGTGCGCTTGTCCATTTCCTTGGAGACCAGCGCGACGCCGATGAAAACGGAAATCAGCAGCCCGATCACCGAAATGGCGCTCAGTCCCAGGCTCACAATGACGGTCTGTTCGATACCGATGGAAATCTGTCCCACGGCGACAGCCGCCACCACCATCAGCAGCGCGAAAAACACCAGGTTGTATAGCACGCGGTCGCGCACTGCTTCTCGAAACGTATTCAACGCCACTACGCCTACGCGCCTCATTTCCCGCTCACTTCCACCGCCGCGGCCTGTGTGCGGTCCGCCTCCACCAGGTTCATAAAAAATTCTTCCAGTGTCCCTTTCACCTGTGACACGGAGAGGATGCGTGCCCCGGCTCCCCGCAATTGCTCGATGGCCGCGTACAACTCCTCCTCAGCCACTTGCAACCGGTAACAGTCGCCCGTGCGGGTCGCCTTGGACAGTAGCGGCGCATTGCTCGCTCCTCTCAACTCAAAAAGAATCTCCATCCCTTGTGTTTTCATGTCCACGAGTGTGCCCGGCGCACCCACCCCGCGGAGTTTTCCTCCAACAATCACGCCGACGCGGTCGCAAAGCATCTCCGCGTCGGACAGGATATGCGTGGAAAACATCACCGTCTTTCCAGCCTTCTTCAACTCCAGGATAATGTCGCGCACTTCACGCCTGCCCACTGGGTCCAGCCCCGACATTGGCTCATCCAGAATCACTACTTTAGGATCGTGCAGAATCGCCTGCGCCAAGCCAACGCGTTGCAACATTCCCTTCGAGTACTTGCGAAGCTGTATCTTGCGCGCGGTTTCCAGCCCGACCTTCTTCAGCATGCGCTGGACGCGATCCTTCCTGTCGGCGGCGGTCAGGTCATGAAACCGGGCGAAATAGTCAAGCACTTCCGCTGCGGTCAAATAGTCATAGAAGTAGGGCTGCTCGGGCAGATAACCGATCTCCCGATGCATTTCCACGTCGCTGATCGGCTTGCCGAGGATTCGCGCGCTCCCCGCCGTGGGGAAAATCAGCCTCATCAGGAGCTTGATGGTCGTCGATTTACCGGCCCCGTTCGGCCCGATAAAACCAAAGACTTCGCCCGTCTCCACCTGCATGTTCAGCCCTTCGAGCGATGTTTTCTTCTTGAGGTGCAGAAATCCGAAGGGATATTCCTTGGTCAGATTTTCAATCTCAATTGCTGGACCTGGCATGTATTCATTGTTGGCAACCCGGGGTTGACCGTCAATCGCTCAACAGCAGGATGTGCGCGGAGAGAAACTACATTATCTCAGATTCGACCGTCCGAAATCAGGAGTGGCCGCGTCCCTGTCCGATTTGCACCAGCTCCGCTTGCGGGGTCGCCGGCGGCTTCATCGGCATGGGCTTGAGGTTCTGAGGGTCGCGCCAGTTATCGAGAATGCCAACCTGCTGCACGCACGAAACCGTGCATCGCGGCGCGCAAAACTTCTTGGTGGAATATTCCCGGTGGCGCATCTCCGGCGTGTATTGCGACAGCGGAATCCCCGGATACCCGCGCTGCTGTGAGCACCAATGCACCAGCCCGTCTTCGCAAATGTACAGGTACCGCGACCCCGAACGGCACCGCCAATGGTGTTCCCGCCCGCGCGCCACGTTGTGCTGAAACTCGTTGAATCGCGAGAATGACCGCTTCCCGAGCGTCATAACCTCTTCAAAAATTTCCTGCTCGTGCGGCCCCAGCGGTTTCAATTGCCCATTGTTGTCGTGAATAATCCCCACCGTGCTCGTGAACCCCAGCTCCACGGCCCGGTGCGCGATCTTCAGCGCATCCTCAGGATCTTTCACGCCGCTGCCCAGCACGGAGTTGATGTTCACCTGAAACACCGCGTACTGCGACAGCATCACCAGCCTGCCATCCAGAGTTTTCAAGCTTTTCTTGGAAACTTCGTCCGGCACCACGTTATCAATGCTGATCTGCAGGTGCTCCAGCCCTGCCTCGTTCAACCGCTCAATGCGTTCTTTGTTCAGATAGAAACCGTTGGTGATTAACCCCGCGATCATACCGCGCCGCCGCATGTGCCGGATCACTTCATCCAAATCCGGGTGCATCAGCGGCTCCCCGCCGCTGATCGTGATGATCGAAGTCCCCATGTCCGCAAGCGCGTCCAGCCGCTTCTCCACCTCTTCCAGGGGCACCGGCTTCGAGAAATCATCGAATTCGTTGCAGTACGTGCACGCCAGATTGCATTGCCGCATGGGGATCAAGTGCACCAGGATGGGGTGCTTCGTCGACACGAGCGCCTTTCCGATCATCTTCAGCTCGCGCACACGCGTCCGCAGGAACCGCAGCTCTCTCCGCAGCCGTGTTTTCGCACTCGCCCGCACTACCCTTGTTTCTTCAGCCATGAAAGAAGCAGAATCCCCTGCCAAAAATTATACATGACCCCGCTCATCGCCGCTGCCCGGATGCCTCATTCGTACCGTTGCCCACGGCAATTTCAACCACTTATTCCAGATTCCTCAAGAAAACCGCTATCTAAGCCATCCGTCAACTAACCATCGCTGCCTGGCCATCGTCATAACCCTCAAAGGTCGGCAAAACGAAGAGGTTGCCATGCGAGGTACCGATGCAATCCCTGGCGTCCGATTTACGCTATGCGGCCCGCGAACTGCGGAAGCGGCCGGGCTTCACGCTCACCGCGGTACTCTCACTCGCCCTCGGCATAGGAGCCACCAGCGCCGTCTTCAGCGTCATCTACGCCGTCCTGATTGACCCGTTCCCGTACCCAGGCTCTGATCGCATCGTGGAGCTTCGCTTGGTGGACAAAGCAGGAAATGACCGGTTCACAGGCTTGACCGGCGCGCAAATGGACCAGCTTCGCCAAGCCAAGTCTCTCGAAAGCGTCGTCGGCATGGATTGGTGGAATCTGACCACCACGGACGGCGACCTCCCCGAAGACGTCCAATCCATCCACATTTCTCCCGGCTCCCCCAACCACTGGGGCATTCCCGCTCTAAAGGGCCGCTGGTTGATTCCCTCTGATGCACCGCCGGGCGAAGACCCGCAGCGCGTCGTAGTTCTAGGTTATAAGTTCTGGCAAAGACATTTCCTGGGCGATCCCACCATCGTCGGCCGCAAAATGCAGCTCGTTCACAAGACCTATGAGATCGTCGGCGTGATGCCGCCCCGGTTCAAATGGGGCGATGGAGAGATCTATCTCCCGCTGCGAGTCACGCAAGATCTGCATATCGATTTCGCCACTTCGCTGAAGCTCCGCCCGGGAGTTACTGCCGCCCAAGCCAGTGCCGAACTCCAGCCTATATTGGAAGAGTTCGCGAAACAATCTCCAGAGCGTTATCCCGAAAAATTCCGCGTCAGCCTGCGCAGTATTATCGACGTATATGCGAAGCCCCTTGGACCGACGCTCTATCTCCTGCTCGGCGCTGTCGCTTCCCTGCTCCTGATCGGCTGCGGAAACGTATCCATCCTGCTCCTGGCCCGTGGCGCCGAGCGCCAGCATGAACTGGCCGTGCGCGCCGCCGTGGGAGCCGATCGCCTCCGCATCATCCGCCAGTTGCTCACCGAGTCGCTCGCTATCGCTGGGGCCGGAACTGTGCTCGGCTTTCTCCTGGCATGGAAGAGCCTTTCCCTGCTCACCAAATTCCTGCCGGAGAATTCCTTCCCCGCCGAATCCGTTATCAAAATGAACGTGCCGGTCCTTCTCTTCAGCATCGGTCTGGCCGTCGCCACAGCGGTTGTGTTCGGCCTCTGGCCAGCCCTGCAACTCTCACGGCCCGACATCGCCCGCCTGATGCAAAGTAGTGTGCGTCGCATGATGGGCAGCGCGCACGCCCGGCATACCCACAGCGCCATGGTTGGCGCCCAGATTGCTCTCACGCTCCTCCTTCTCACCGTTGCGAGCGCCGCGGGCAAGAGTTTTCTCCGGCTCGTGAAGACCGATCTCGGCTACGACCCCGGACACACGATGTCGGTCCCGATTCCCATACACGACAACACTCACGTTTTCTGGCAAGACCGCTCCGAATACTTCGAGCAGCTTCGCGCCAAAATCGCTGCGATGCCGGAAGTGCTCGCTGCCGGCATTTCAACCAACGCCACGCCCCCTTCGAATGGTTGGGATACCCGCATCGAAATCATGGGGAATAACGGCGAGAGGCCGGAGGCGCGTCTCAACTTCATCAGTCCCGAATACTTTCCCGTCCTTCACATTCCCTTGGCACAGGGCCGCATCTGGGATCATGCCGAAACCATGCGCGGCGCTCCACTCGCGGTGATCAACCAAATTATGGCGCGGCAGTATTGGCCGAACGGCAACGCAATAGGGCAACAACTACGCATTCCCAACCTCAAAGGTGAGCCGCCATACTCCCCGGCTGCTCCGGGAAGCGACGGCTGGCTGCAAATCGTCGGCGTCGTCGCGAACGCGCGGAACGATGGCTTGCGAAACCCCACGAAACCCTCCCTCTATGTGCCTTACACGCTGCGGCTGCGGATGTTCACCCAGATTCTGGTGCGCACTCAAGTCCCACCGATGTCGATTCTGCGCAACATTCGCGCCCAGCTCGTTCAGGTTGACCCGGAACAGCAGGTGATGCACGTACGCGACCTCGACAGATGGATCACCGGGCTCCCGGAGTATGCCCAGCAGCGCCTTGTAGCCACGCTGTTCGGCATCTTCTCGATCCTCGCGCTGGCGCTCGCCGCTGTCGGGCTTTACAGCGTCGTGTCTTACGGTGTTGCGACCCGCACCAACGAATTCGGCATTCGCATGGCCCTCGGCGCAAAATCGGCCGACGTATTTCGGATGGTCCTTTCTTCGACGGCGGTAAATGTGGGTGCTGGGCTGGCAGTTGGTCTTCTGCTCAGTATCGCTCTCGACAAGCTCGCCACGAAGTGGGTGATGGGAAGCTCCCGCGACCCGCTCATCCTGGCTGGCGCAACGCTCTTGCTCATCGTCGCCGCTGCCCTGGCCTGTTTTGTTCCTGCCCGCCGCGCCGCTTCTGTCGATCCGATGGAAGCCCTGCGATATGACTAAATCATGGCCCCCGCCGGGGACCACAACGAAGGATGAAAACGGGCCTGAGATGGCGTAGCGTTGTGCAGCCGCGTCGGCCACAGAGGTCGAGCTGCTCTGGCGCTCGCAGAGCCCGCGTATGAGTAGCCGGTGTCCTGCCGGCAGGCTAGCATTTCACAGCGTCTTGCGGTAAAGCACGCTGCGCTCGGCAACTTCAAATCCCAACGCCTCGTGCGCACGTTGCGACACTTGGTTATCGATCGCCGTATCTGAAGCCATCTCGATACATCCCTGGCTGCGCGCCCAATCCTCCGCAGCTCGCAGCACTTTCGCTCCAATCCCTTGCTGCCGCCAGTTCTCCGCGACGTACCAGCCTTCCACATAACCGACGGGATGGGATGCCTCGCATCCATCGGCGTACAAGCGCAGGCCGGCTTCCAGAAATCCTGCCAAAGTCCCATCACCTGCCTGTGCAACCAGAATCACCACTGGCATGACTCCAAGGAACCTGCCTTCGAGAATTAGCTCCAGTTCTTCTGCATGCTCGTCCTTGGAAGACTCCGGCCACAGTGCCGCCCGCAATCGAGCCAGCTGGTCCCGATCGGACGGCAGACCAAATCTGACTTGGGTGTCTGTCATCCAGCCATTCTAACTCTCCCGCTGCCAATTCGGATCAGCCACCTGCTATCCCCAAGCATCCAAACCATTTAATAGTAATTAGCTGACGAACAGTACGAATATGCTATCATAGCTTCTTCAGGCGCTTTGTCGACCGCACCGCGGCTCACCGAATCTGTGGACCACCCGTTCAAGAGCAAGGCCTCTAACTCCCAGCAATTGCGAGTCGCCGGCCTGCCCCGACTTTGTCGGGGTCACTTGCTGTTAGAATCTTCGCAGCCATTCAAGGAGTCCTCCATGTCTGAAGCAGCCAAGCCAGCAGCAGCCTCCATTCCAACCCGCACCGAGTCCGACTCCATGGGCAAGATCGAGGTCCCCGTCGACCGCTACTACGGCGCGCAGACCGCCCGCTCGCTCATCCACTTCGCCATCGGCAAGGACGTCATGCCGCCCGAGCTGATCAGCGCTTTCGGCATCCTCAAGAAAGCCGCCGCGCTCGTCAATCAGGATCTCGGCAAGCTGCCTGCCGAAAAGTGCGCGCTTATCACGCAAGTCGCCGATGAAGTCATCGCCGGAAAACTAAACGATCACTTCCCTCTTCGCGTCTGGCAGACCGGCAGCGGCACGCAGACCAACATGAACGTCAACGAAGTCATTTCCAACCGCGCCATTGAAATCGCCGGCGGCAAAATGGGTAGTAAGAAGCCCATCCACCCCAACGACGACGTAAACATGTCGCAATCCTCCAACGACACGTTTCCCGCCGCCATGCACATCGCCGCCGCTTCGGAAACCGCGCGCCACCTGCTCCCCGCCGTGAAAAATCTCCGTGACGCCCTCGACGCCAAAGCCAAAGAGTTCGCGGACATCGTCAAGATCGGCCGCACCCATTTGCAGGACGCTACGCCGCTCACCCTCGGCCAGGAATTTTCCGGCTACGTCAACATGCTCGACCGCGATGGCGGCCGTGTCGCCGTGGCCCTCGATGGCCTTTACGATCTCGCCATCGGTGGTACCGCTGTTGGCACCGGCCTCAACGCCCATCCCGAATTTGCCGAACGCGCTGCTCGCAAAATCGCCGAACTCACTGGCCTTCCCTTCCGCTCGCATCCCAATAAATTCGCCGCGCTCGCTGCCCACGACGAAATCGTCTTCGCCTCCGGCGCATTAAAAACGCTCGCCGCTTCGCTCCTGAAAATCGCCAATGACATTCGCTGGCTCGCTTCCGGCCCACGCTGCGGCCTCGGCGAACTCACTCTTCCTGAAAACGAGCCAGGCTCTTCCATCATGCCCGGCAAAGTGAATCCCACGCAGTCCGAAGCCCTTACCATGGTCGCCGTGCAAGTCATGGGCAATGACGCCGCCATTGGCTTCGCCGGCTCGCAAGGTAATTTCGAGCTGAACGTTTTCAAGCCCGTCATGATTTTCAATTATTTGCACTCCGTCGGACTCCTCGCCGACGCCTGCAACAGTTTCGTCGAACACTGCGTCCACGGCATCGAAGCCAATCGCGAACAGATCGACCACTACGTCCAGAATTCGTTGATGCTCGTCACCGCACTCGCCCCCAAAATCGGCTACGACCAAGCCGCCCAGGTCGCCAAAGCCGCCCACAAGGCCCACATCAGCCTCCGCGAAGCCGCCCTCAATCTCGGCTACGTCACCCCCGAAGAATTCGACGCCCTCGTCAAGCCGGAGGACATGACCCACCCGTAGTGCGGATGGAGAGAATCGCATGGCAACAGATAACTCAGACGCGCAATCGTCAATGAAGCGAGGCCATGTACTCGTCCAGCCAGGTCAGCCGCTACAATTTATGGAAGAAGTTGGCGCGGACACTACGAACGCCCCGGCAAACTCAGCCGCCGGGACAATTGGCGCAACGCTCAGGGCTTACCAGAGAGCTGCGCAGAAACTTCTTGAGACCAAGTACATCGGCCAACGAGAACTTACTCCTCCGAACATGAAAGGACTATGTAATATCTTCGTCGCACGCGCCAACCTGGAACGCATTCTCGGACCACTCAGTTTTAAAGGACAAAACGTTGAACTCGACTACTTCAAGGAAGCTCCGAAACCCGCTAAGTGGGGCTAGCGCATTCTTGAGTCTGGGATTTCTACTCACAATCAGCCCGATCTGCGGGCAGCAGATGGTTGCTCCAATGCATAAACTGAAGCCGGCGCCGACGACGGAGCGCACGAGCGGCCGATGACGCATTTCTTGCGCGACATTCTCCGCCAGCCGGACGAATTGCAGAGGACCATCGAATACTTGTGCCGGCCGAAACTCCCAGCTCTGGGTGCGGCGGCGGCTGCGATTCGCGATGCCCAGCATGTCTACCTGACGGGAATTGGTAGCAGTTGGCATGCCGCCCTCGATGCCGCCGCGCTTTTCTACCAGAATGCTAGCCCTGTCTACATGCAGGACGCGGCGGAGCTGCTGCAATTTGCCAGCTTTCCGAAGAATTCTGCGATCATCATCCTTTCGCGCAGCGGCCGCAGCATCGAAATCGTTCAGCTCGTTAGGAAAGCGCGCGCGGCCGGAGTGACCGTCATCGGCGTAACAAACGCACCGGACGGGCCGCTCGCCAAAGAAGCCCACACCGCCATCGTTCTTCCCATCGCGTTCGATCACGCCATTTCTGTAAACACCTATTCGACCTTGGCCGCCGCCGCAGGAATCCTCGCGAGCCACGTCGCCGGTTCGCTCGATTCCAAACTCATCTCGGTTCTTTTGCAGTCGATCGGGGATGCCGCGCGAGCCATTCCTCACTGGCAAGAAGGCCTTGCCAACTCGACCTGGCCCTTGCCCGGCGCTGTTTCCTATTTTCTTGCTCGCGGATCCAGTCTCGGAAGTTGTTACGAAGCGCGGCTCCTCTGGGAAGAAGGCGTCAAATCGCCCGCGACTGCCATGGGCACAGGCGGTTTTCGGCACGGCCCGCAGGAAATCATTGCCAAGGATTTTCGTTTCGGCATGTGGATTGACGGCGCGCGGATGCGCGAGCAGGACCTGGCCGTCGCGCGGGATCTTCGCAAGCTCGGCGCGAGTGTCATGCTTATCGGCCAAAATCTTCCGAGCGACGCGGGCGATCTCGTATTTCAACTTCCCGCGATTCCGTCCGGGTGGCAATTCGTGATCGACATTATGCCCGTGCAACTCGCCGCCGAGCTCTTGTCGCGCCTTTCCGGAGTGGATTGCGATTCTTTTCGTCTCTGCTCCTTCATTGTCGAAGACGAATCCGGTCTCCTGCCCAAGCAGGCCAGCGGAGGAAAACCGTGATTGGTGCGGTTGACATTGGAGGAACAAAGGTTGCCGTCGGCATAGTGAACGACGCGGGTAAGACCTTGTCCAAAGTTGAAACTCCAACCGAGGCAGCTCGCGCTTACCCCGATGGTCTCTCGCACGTGGTTCGCATGCTGCGAGAGTCCGCGAAAATCGCCCATGTTGAACTTACCGGCATCGGCATCGGCTCGACGGGCTGGGTCTATCCGTTCACCGGCGAATTCGGCGACGTGGATTTCCTTCAGGGTTGGAAAGGCTGCAATCCGGTAAAAGACTTGGCGCGAGAATTCAACGTCCGCGTGGCTCTGGAAAACGACGGCGACGCTGCGGCGCTGGGAGAAGCCGCCTGGGGCGCGGGAAAAGGTAAGTCGCGATTGATCTACGTGACGGTCGGTACGGGCATTGGCGGCGGAATTATTTTGGATGGGAAACTCTATCGCGGTGCGGACCGGTCGCATCCCGAAGTCGGCCACCACGTGATCGACGCTTCCGGCCCCGTGTGTACTTGCGGATTCCGTGGATGCTGGGAAGCGCTGGCGACCGGCCCGGCAATGGCGGAATGGTTCCAAAGCAAAGCGCCAACCGGCCGGCACACTGCGGAAGATCTCACCGCTAAACAAATCTTCCAGCTTGCGAAAGAAGGCGATGGGCTGGCTCAAGAGGCCGTCACGCGCGAGGCCTACTACCTGGGCCTTGGCTTGGCCAACTTGATCAACTTGTTTGTGCCGGAAGTGATTGTTTTGGGCGGCAGCGTAATGAAGAGCGTGAGTCTTGACGAGCTCCGAAAAGTGATTTCCCAAGGCTGCCGGTTCGTGCCGCTTGAACAAACGGAACTCGCCCTGGCTTCTCTCGGAGAAGACGCCAATTTGATTGGCGCGGCCTGCGTCTGGCATCACCGCTTCGGGCAAGAAGCCAGCCAAGCTGTTTGACGGGTGAACAAAACAGGAGAACTAGGGCCGATGACACGAAACCGCTACATGGTGAGTCTGGTTCTCCTCACGTTCTTCGTGATCTCTCTGTTGACCAATATTATCAACGCGATCGTGCCGGATATCATCAGCAGCTTTCGCGTGAGCCTGATGGCCGCCGGATTTCTTGTGTTTGCGTTTTTCATCGCGTACGGCGTGATGTCTATTCCCGCAGGTTTCTTGGTGGAAAGATTCACCGAGAAACCGGTGATGATCGTTTCATTTCTCGCCGCGGCTCTCGGCTCCCTCAGTTTCGCCCTGTTCCCTCAGTACAATGTCGCGGTAGTGTCGCTTTTCGCGATTGGTGCGGGGATGGCCACTCTACAGGTGGCTATCAATCCCCTGTTGCGCGTCGCGGGCGGCGAAGAGCATTACGCTTTTAATTCCGCACTCGCTCAACTGGTTTTCGGCAGCGCGTCGTTCATCAGCCCGCGGATCTACTCGTATCTGGTTTTGAAGCTCACCAATTTTTCACCCGATCAAAGTGCCTTGTTGCGTATTCTGGGTAGACTCACGCCAGCGGGGCTGCCTTGGGCCTCGATCTATTGGGTCTTTGCCTTGTGCGCGCTGCTGATGATAGTGGTCCTGGTCTTGTCCAGGTTTCCCGCTGTCCAGCACACTGCCGAAGAACGCGCCGGCTCGTTGGACATGTACCGCAGCCTCATGCGCCAGCCCGTGGTTTGGCTATATTTTGTTGCGATGTTTGCTTACACGGGCTGCGAACAGGGAACCGCGAACTGGATCTCGAATTTTCTCCACCAATATCACGGTTTCGATCCCCACACGACGGGAGCGGCGGCGGTCTCATGGTTTTGGGGCCTACTCACCCTGGGTTGCGTGATTGGCCTGTTGTTGCTGAAACTGTTCGATAGCGGCAAAGTGCTGGTTGGCGCGTGTGCCGGTGCGCTGCTCTGTCTGTCTGCGGCTTTGTTTGGTCCCGCAAGGATTTCGGTGATTGCATTCCCGGCGATCGGCTTGTTTGCTTCGGTCATGTGGCCCATCGTAGTGTCCCTCGCGCTGAATTCCGTCGTGGAATATCACGGCTCGTTCTCGGGAATTTTAGGCACCGGAATCATCGGCGCAGCCATCGTGCCAGTCATTATCGGGCGGGTCGGCGACTTCGCGGGGCTGCGAACCGGAATGGCATTTCTCTATCTCACCTTTGGAGTCGTGACGAGCGTTGGGTTCTGGGCGAGGCCATTGATCAACAATGTGACACTGAATCTGAAGAAAGTACGCGCGGAAACTACAGTCTGATGAACTTGATTTTTTCAACCGAGCAGAGGACCATTCGGCACGTTATCTGCCTACGGATCACCGGGAGGCCGCATGATTCGCCACAAAATCTCGATTGGGCTTGGCAGTCTGCTCTGGGGCTTGTTTCTTTTCACTCAGCAAGTAGATGCGCAGGCGACCTACACGCTAAAGCCGACGCCGAAAACCGTCGCGTGGGGATACTACGATGCGAAGACGCCGCCGGTGCTGCGCGTCAAGTCGGGTGACACGGTGGAAATTCAGACGCTGATCACGAATATCCCGAAGCGGCTGGAAGACGCTGGCTTGCCGCCGGCGCAGGTCGAGCAATCGCTGCGTGATATCACCGATCAGGTCAAGGAGAAGGGACCCGGCGCGCACATCCTCACCGGACCCGTTTATGTTGAAGGCGCTGAAGTTGGCGACGTGCTAGAAGTAAGACTTCTCGACGCGAAGCTCGCGATTCCTTATGCCTATAACGCATTTGGTCCGGGCCGCGGATTTCTGCCGGAAGATTTTCCGTACCCCAAAATGAAAATCATTCCGCTCGATGAAAAGCGCATGGTCGCGCACTTCGCTCCTGGCATCGAAATTCCACTGCATCCCTTTTTCGGCAGCATGGGCGTCGCGCCGCCGGAAAGTTCCGGACGCCTCAGCAGCAATCCCCCCTGGATTCATGCCGGCAATCTGGACAACAAGGATCTCGTCGCAGGCACCACGCTCTACACTCCGGTGCACTCGCCCGGCGCGCTTTTTGAAGTCGGCGACGGTCACGCCGGCCAGGGCGACGGCGAAGTGGACATTACCGCGCTCGAAACTTCGCTCATCGGCACATTTCAATTCGTCGTGCGTAAGGACATGCACCTCCGCTGGCCCCGCGCCGAAACGCCCACGCATTTCATCACCATGGGCCTCCACGAAGATTTGAACGAAGCTACCAAGCTCGCCGTCCGCGAAATGATCGATTTTCTCATGACTGAAAAACATCTCTCCCGCGACGACGCCTACATGCTCTCGAGTGTCGCCGCCGATCTCCACATCACCGAGCTCGTCGATGGCAACAAAGGCGTCCACATGATGCTCCTCAAATCCATCTTCGTTTCGCCATCATCCAAATGAGAGCAACATCACTATTCTTAGCGACTTTGCTGGCGTGCGGAGCGCTGGGAACGCCTGCCCGTGCCCAAGCAACGGACAAGGCTACCCTCATGGGGCCCGAGGCTGCCCGAACCAAGATGCGCCTCGTGGTCCAGGAGGCTATCCGCCGAGCGCGCAACGACTCCGACAAGGCCGCCTTCCAAAGCAGAGAGGTATTCGTCAATCTCCTGGAAAAGGACACTGCTGTCGTCGGCGTTGGCATCATTCCTGTCGGCAGCAAAGGCAAGCGCGTATTCTTAACCTTTACGATCGACCACTTTCGAGACGCCGCGGTCAGCGTTCTCGCAAAAGAGACGCTCGAGGATTTTGCCCGAGCAATAGGTTCCGAGCAGCTGGAGCAATCCTCGCTGCAGATTCCCGAATGGTGCCGCGCGCTTCCGCGTCCCGAATACAAGTCACTCGAACACGTGCTCGTCAGCGAGCCGTGGTTCGAGGTCTACAAAGTCGCGCCCGGAGTCTTTGCCATCTACGAACCGCACCAAGCGGAAGAAGTGATCTCCTATCTCATTGTCGGCCACAAGCAAGCGGTTCTCTTCGACACCGGCATGGGCATCAGTGACATTCGCAAAATCACCTCCAGGTTGACGTCGCTTCCCGTCGTCGTTCTCAACTCGCACACCCACAACGATCACGTTGGAGGCAACTGGCAATTCGCTTTCGTCTATGGCATGGACACAGACTTCACGCGCGCCAACGCGCGCGGCTCCCGCGAGGATGCGCAAGCAGAAATTGCCCCCGACCAGCTCTGCGGCGATTTGCCGAAGGGGTTTAATTCAAAAACGTACGCCACGAAGCCGTGGAAAATCTCGCACTTCATTCACGACGGTTTCAAGGTCAATCTTGGCGGCCGAACTCTAGAAGTTTTATCCACGCCCGGCCACACGCCCGACGCGATTTCATTGCTCGACCGTCAGAATGGGCTGCTCTTTACGGGCGATACCTATTATCCCGCGCCCATTTGGCTCTTCCGGCCGGAAACCGATTTCGACGCCTATGTCGCCTCCGTGAAGCGCCTCGCCGCGCTTGCCCCGCAACTCAAGATGGTTCTCGGCGCGCACAATATTCCGGTGGCGGAGCCTTCGGTGCTCCCGAGGCTTGTCACTACTTTTGAATCCGTGCGAGCCGGAAAAGTTCCGCCGCAAAAAAGCGATGGCGGGAAAACTCTGTACACTATCGACGGCATCTCGTTTCTGCTGAAGACCGGTGCCGTGGAAGCACGCTGAACTTTTTTGAATGATGAGGATGGACCGCTTTTTTCCAAGACTTTTTTTTGCCGCTGTAACCGCGGCGGTGCTGTTTATTCCTGCCGCGCGCGCGAGTCAACAGCAACAAAAACCGAAAAAGAAAGAAAAGTCCGTTCCGAAAGACATCCAGAACTTTGACGGCGGCATTTTTTTTGAAACGGACGGAGGCCTGTCCGATCTGACGTGCTTTCGGCTGGCAGGCCGCGTCACCGCTCGCGATTTTTTCGACAATTTCAAACGCATCGATGACCAGCACGGGACGGAATACCGGCGCGGGCAGGAAATTCTGACCGAGTTTCCCAAGGAACTCCGCGTTTCGTTCGTCATTCTCGATATTCCGTGCCCGAGCCAGTTGCAGCAGCCCGGTCCACGCAGGTATCTCACGCAAGAGATGATGAAGACGCTTCGCTTCTCGTTCTACTGGAAGCGCGGCATCGAATTGCGGCACATCGAGAATCTCAAAGAAGTATCTGTGATGGACGAACCCATCGAGCCCTACAACACGCGGAGCAAGGAGGAATTGCCAAAGCGCTACCGGTGGTTTCTTGAGTACACCGTTCCCAGTGCGGGCGTTCCGCTGACAGACCGGCTCGTGCTGATTGTCCGCGCGCCGGATGGGCGAAAGGCCGCACGCGTCGCTGCAAGACTGTAGTCAGGAGGCACGGATGGCCCAGGCGTTATGGATCGATCGCACGCAAGTAGATTGAGATTCTTGCCGGGCGACTTAACCCATCGAGCTGACTTTTTCCGGTTCGATCTTGTACGTCACACGGACTTCGCCCGGTTTCCGGAAGGGATAAACAGGATTTCCCAGATATTTTTTGGATAGTTTGTTGATGTGATCGTCAGCGCCGTTTTCGGTGATTTCAACGACCTTGCCTCGGATCTCCAAATAGCGGTAGGGATTTGCGGGGTCCTGGATCGCAATCGAAACGCGCGGATCGCGGCGAACGTTTTTGTCTTTGACGCGCCCTTTGGCGGAATTGAAGCGAACGAATTTCTTGTCGTAATCCACCCACACGGGTGTCACCTGCGGGCTTCCGTCCTTCATCAGCGTGCCTAGATTTCCAAATGCCGGCTTCTCCAGCAAATCCATATATTTTTCTGGAATCACCTGGCTCATTTAAACCTCCTCTTAAACTCAAGCGAAACTCATCTCCGGAATGCGCTGCCGCGCGATCAATTGTGCGCCGGTCAATGCCTGCACTTCCTCCGCCGTCCAACCACGCGCCACTTCGCGCAGAAGCAATCCTTCCGGCTGCACGTCGATCACGGCGAGATCCGTAACGATGATATCCACGCATGCCAAACCAGTCAGAGGATACGTGCACTGCTTCACAATTTTTGGCGCTCCGTCCTTCGTGGTGTGTTCCATGCACACGATCAACGTCTTGGCGCCTGCCGCGATGTCCATCGCGCCCCCGATACCGCCGGAGCCTTTCGCGCCGGGAATTCTCCAATTCGAAAGATCGCCCTTCTCCGACACTTGGAACCCGCCCAGGACGGCCACGTCCAGATGTCCACCACGCGACATCAGATGTGCGTCCGCTTGATGAAAGAAAGAAGCTCCCGGAATCAGCGTCACGGGCACCTTCATCGCATCTACCTGATCGAAATCTTCTTCGCCGGGTTTTGCGCGGCGTCCCATTCCGAGAATTCCGTTTTCGCTGTGAAAATAAACGGTGATCTCTTCCGGCAAATAGTCAGCGATGAGATTGGGAATTCCCCAACCGAGATTCACATAGGCGCCGTCCGGCAACTCAAGCGCGACGCGCTTGGCGATCTGTTCGCGTGTCAATCGCGGCTTGGCCGGAATAATTCTTTCCTGAATGCCGTCACCCGGCATAACGGAGTCCCTTCGCTTGCACGATGCGATGAACGAAGATCGCCGGAGTCATCACGTGTTCCGGATTGATGGACCCCACGGGCACGATTTCTTCCACTTCCGCGATAGTCGTTTTCGCGGCCATGGCCATAATGGGATTGAAATTTCTCGCAGCCAGCCGATAGGTGAGATTCCCCAATTCATCTGCCGTGTGCGCTTTGATCAAGGCATAGTCCGCATGAATCGGCATTTCCAAAATGCAGCGCTTGCCTTCAAGGAAACGCTCTTCTTTTCCTTCGGCAACTTCGGTGCCCACACCTACCGTGGTGTAGAAACCTTGCAGACCAGCGCCAGCGGCACGCATTCGCTCGCACAGAATTCCCTGAGGCACGAGTTCTAGAGTCACTTCCTTCGCCGCGAACCGTTCCTGAAAGTAGTTGGAATGAGGTCCGGGAAAAGAGGCAATCACATGCTTGATCTGATTGTTCTTGAACATCAGCCCAAGTTCGCCTTCGCGCGTGCCGCAATTATTACTGATGACAGTAATGTTTTTCGTTCCTTTCCGCGCCAGCGCCTGAATCAGGTTATTCGGAAAGCCCGCGCCTCCGAACCCCCCGAACATGATTTGCGCGCCATCGGGAATATCCGCCACGGCCTCGTCGAGGCTCGCATAAAGTTTTTTCTTCATCGCGCGCTCATGGCTCCCGCTCGCATGTTTGGCAGGAACTTTGCCTCGACTCCGCTGGCGCGCAGCCAGCGTCCCGTTTCCGTTCCGCTCAAATCGTGCTCCAGCAAGGCCCGCAAATCTCCTTCATCGTCCACATCCATCTCCAGCCGGGGATTGCGGCGCACCGTCACGCGGGCATGGGCCTTTTCGGCTTCGGCAAGATGTTTCGCGAAACTTCCGTTCCCAAAATGTGAGGGGAACAACGTGGGTGGGGTCCGCAGCATGGCGTTTGTGCCGGTCCCATCGCGCGAAGGCACAATCACCAAAGCCGGCGCCTGGCATTCCGCGACGAGAAGTTCATCGATGTCACTCGATTGGATGAGTGGCAGATCCAGCGGCAGGCGCAGCAATCCAGTGACGCCTCTTTGTTCGCAAAGCTTCGAAGCGGTATCGACGGAATGACTCTCCGAAATTTGCTGCTCTTCGCGCAGAATCTCCCATCGATTTTCTTCGGCCAACTGCATGACGGGCTCGTAGTTCGTTACGACAAAAACTTTTCCAGCGCAGCGCACGCATCGCACTGCGCGAATAGTATCTGCGAACATGGCGCCGGCTAGCCCAAACCTTTCCTCCGGCGTCAGCGCGCTCATCAATCTCTTTTTTGCATTGTTAAGGTCCTTGATCGGTAAGAGGAGTGCTCGCATGAGAATCGCTCAGTAGGCGCCTTCGTTGTATGTCACGTGGCTCTCCGCCCGAGCCATTCGGAGGTGTGCCGTCGCCGTTCGCGGATCACGTTCCGGCTCATCAAACATCCGCCGAATTTTGTAAGTCGTCGTCCTTTCCGCCGGCACTCGCCCAATCGATCGAATCCTGGCGCGAAATTCTTCCGGCGACACATACTCGCCGAAAGTGGCGCCAGCGGCCTTGGAGATACTCTCTTCCATGAGCGTCCCGCTGAAATCGTTTGCTCCCGCCTGCAAACACGCGAGCGACGCTTCAAATCCCAGTTTTACCCAGGACACCTGCAAATTCTTTACCGCTCCGTGCAGCAGCACCCGCGCCAGCGCGTGTACCCGCAAGTGTTCCTCGCGCTTCGCTCCGGGCCTTGCGCCCCCGTGCCGGTACAGTCGCGTCTTTTCGTGGATGAAACCAAGTGGCACGAACTCCGTAAATCCGTCTGTGCGTTTTTGTATGGCGCGCAAGAGGAGCATGTGCCGCACCCAATCCGCCGGCTCTTCCACGTGCCCGTACATCATGGTTGACGTCGTCGGGATGCCCAGTTCGTGCGCGGCGGTGATGATTTCCACCCACCGCCCGGCCGGCAGTTTGTTCGGGCTCAGCTCCTTCCGCACGCGGTCATCCAGGATTTCTGCCGCCGTGCCCGGAATGCTGCCCAGCCCCTCGTCCTTCATCATCTGAAGGTAGTCGCTCAGCGCCATTCCTGTTTTCGTCACGCCGTAGTCAATTTCCATGGGCGAAAACGCATGCACGTGCATCCCGGGAATCGCATGCTTGATGGCCCGCAGTAGATCCCGATAGAAAAACCCGTCAAGGTCGCGCGGCAATCCGCCCTGAACGCAGACTTCAGTAGCGCCGCGATCCCAGGCCTCGCGCGCGCGGCGAACCACTTCCTCGAAAGAGAGCGAATACGCGTCCGCAGCTCCGGGCCCTCGTCCAAAGCCGCAAAAACTGCAACCTACGAAGCACACATTCGTGAAGTTGATGTTTCGATTCACGACGTAAGTGATCATGTCTCCGACGGTGTCTCGCCGCAACTGGTCCGCAACGGCCACGAGCGCATCCAGCGCCGAACCTTCCGCGGTCGCCAGGAGCAGTCCCTGTTCGAATGTCAACTCCGCGCCGGACATAGCGGCATGGAGAATTTCGCGAACTTCCGACGGACAGGTTTGCAGCACCGTCAAATCGCTTCCGTTCATCGTGGGCGTCGCCATTTCCTGTGTATCCTACCAGAGGAAGCCGCTTGCGGGGCTACATACGCGGGCTCTTCCACTTCCCGCGCCGCTCGCCTGAAAATGCCCGATATTCGCACATCACTCTGATTCGAATAAAAGCGACTGCTTTACATCGTGAAAAAAATAGGTCCTTTTCGCTGGTCCCTTCTGCGCCGCGACGACGCGCGCCGGGATGAAGCGATGTATCGTTATCGCCATCAGCGCCGAATGATTCGCGGCTGGCTGCTCCGGCCTTCATCCATTAACATACCGACAGGGCCATGAAACGCAGAACTCTGGCGATCATCAGCGTAGCTGTAGCGCTCCTCGGCCTCGTTGTCGCTGTGGCCGCTTCCTTCCTGCATGATGGCCTCAGTTCTCGCGCCACGCCCACTAGATTGGAAATCATGGTCGCGCGCAATGCGCGTCATCTCGCGATCCCTTCGAATGCCCGGCTGGCCCAGAATCCTCTGCTCGTCTCAACGGAGGATCTGCGCGATGCGCGGCTGCATTTCGCCGATCATTGCGCCGTCTGCCATGCCAACGACGGGGGCGGGCAGACCATGATTGGCGGTGGACTCTACCCCAAACCACCGGATCTGCGTTTGCCGCAAACGCAAAACCTTACAGACGGCGAGCTGTTCTGGATCATCGAGAATGGCGTGCGGTTCACGGGAATGCCGGCGTTTTCC
>Ga0137394_10000616_pt1 | contig 24894 bp, 29 predicted proteins | sample czobulk116metaG_FD_108278 | JGI IMG/M metagenome (GOLD analysis project Ga0137394, IMG submission 108278) | Vadose zone soil microbial communities from Angelo Coast Range Reserve, California, USA - czobulk1.16 metaG | ecosystem: Environmental > Terrestrial > Soil > Vadose zone | place: USA...
GCGGCGTCTGCATCGACATCGGTCGGATGAGGAGACGAGGGTGCGTAGAGCGTGCAATGCTGTTCGAGACCCGCGTCACGAGTTGGCCGACGCGGAAGGAGCCTGCGATGTATGTTCCGGATGGGCTGCAGACCTTCGAGGGCCGGGACGATATCTGGGAACTCCGCCACGGAGTCTTCTATTACTTCGGATCGCAGGATGAGCGTCGAGTTGTACTCTGGATGGTGGATGAGCTGGGAGACGGCATCTTCGAACTGCAAGTGAAAGGGGATTTTCAGCGACACTGGACAAGGGTGGGACTTGTAAAGAGAGTCGATAACAAGAGATAGACGTACGAGGGCGGCGGGGAAATCTGCGGAACAGGTGATTATCGGGGTCCATGTGCTACCATGTGCAGTCGGATTACACGGAGATGGATTGAACCGCGGGCGTGCAGTGGCCATCACCGTGTGCTCACTGGGCGGAAGAGACATCAAAAGCCAGCTTGAAATGTCCGGGAGTGAGTAGTGTTTTGTCTCAGATGGTGTCCGAGTCGGGTGTAAGAGAGTGAGACAGACACCGGAAGCAACCCTCTCTTGTCTACAACAAAAGCTGCTGATGAAGAACAGGCGCACACATCTCCTCTTGACATGTCCTCTCCAACAGACTCCTTTTTTTCCACCAAACGGCCGAGGATTCACAAGACCAAATCCGGAGGCGAGATAGAGACTTACGAGAGTCCCGACTTGTGGTTTGAAGACGGGAACATCATCATCCGCGCCGTCCTCAGCGACGACAGGGCGGCTCACATCGCCTACAAAGTCCACAAGTCCATCCTCATTACGCACTCGAACGTCTTTCGCGACCTGTTCGATGGCCCTCAGGGGGCTTTCGACGTTGCCTCGGATCGATATGACGGTCTACCCGTGATACAGCTTCCAGATCCTCCCTCAGAGGTGAACAACTTTTTGAAAGCGCTGTACTTCCCAGAGTGAGTTGTCCCCTCACATCAGCTCGAAGGCCCCACGTCTAACTGGCTAGACTTGCAGGGAGACCCATTCTCACCGCCCGATTTCCTCCCCCTTCTATGAGGGCATTTGGAAGGGCTTCCCGTTCAAATATGTCGGGATCCTTCACCTTGCGATGAAGTACGACGTAGCACCCCTTCGGGATCAAATGCTCAACGTTTTGAGACACGCGTGGCCCCAATATTTATTCGATTGGGACTACCTTCAAAAGCGCACGGAAGATCTGGAGAAGGTCTACTTACGGCAAGAATGCTTCGATCTCTCCTTTCCGCATCCCGAACCAGGCATGTCCATGGATTCAATCATCTTCCCCCTCCCCCCGTGCACAGTCTAACGGGTACGTCATTAGCCAGAACCGTGCGCCTCGCCATGGAACACAACGTGCTCGACATCCTCCCCGTCGTCTTTTACGACCTGGTGCGCGTGCACGAGGTGATCGCGCCAAACCCGCACGAACGGTTCCGTCGCGCGGACCTGTCCGTCTTGACGGCGGAGGACCTCCGACGGCTTACGCAAGGGCGTGGCGCCATGCGCGGGAAGTTCCTCGACGGGATCACCAATCTGCTTGACCTCCTCCCGCACGACGATTGCAAGCGCGTTCCCGTGCCCGGAAAGCCGTCCCCCTGCCACGCCGGCCTCAAGAAATGGTGGGACGCCCAGCTCGGCGCCGTATCGGGTCCGAGCGTCGCGGATCCCATCGGCTGGCTCCGAGAAAAAGTCATCCAATGCGACGACATACCGCACGACGAGGTGTGCGGTGGGTGCACGCGCGTCGTCAAGAAGTATCTCCAGACCGTGAGGGAAGACCTGTGGACCAGCCTTCCTGATTTCTTTGGTCTTGTGAGCACATCCGTCCCCCGCCTCTCTTTGTATTGACTGCTTTGACACGGATAGAAGGGTTTGCTCCCGCCTAATTGGGGCAAAGAACCGGAACCAAAATTGTGGTTCTGAGAGCTCGGTGTGTGCAGACTGTGTGCAGGTCTCGAGAGGTGTGGTTTTCGACCCCTCGGCGAATAGTACCCCACACAACATTTTCACCGATCTTTTTTGTTCTATCTTTGAATAAGATTATCCCTATCTGCCTCTATGTTTCAGGTAGCACACATCTCTCTTTTGTTTAGTATTATCTGTATCATTGCTCAAATTCTCTGCTGTATCGTTCGTGGTGTATCACTTGTTTTCTTATAGGCTGATTTTTCCTTCGGAACCTACAACGGGTGATAAGACCTTAAACTTTCTGACGCAGACAAGAATACGGCGAATTGCTTCGTAGCACCACCGAATCTCGAGCTTGTGCTATGTCTTTCTCGGTGTCCCCCAACCAAGTACAACATACGTTCTGCGAAATTGCGAGGACATGATCGGCGTTCCGATTGCTTGATAATATCCGAGGTCTCCGTAGCGCGTGTTTGAGGGGTGGTCGCAATTTGTTCGTTCAGTGGTTGCACGCTTATCTGATTCAAAGTTTGATCCAATCATTTTAGTCCAGAGGTGGGTAGTCCACGAGTACCCGTGGGAGGAGGTTCCGACTTTATGTTTATCTCATACATGCGACATGCCGCCGAGGTATGGTCCCGTCTCATCGTCGCGTGGAGAGTGTGAGTCTTGGAAAATCGACGCGCCTACAGTATGTTGATGGATCAATACCACCTCGTGGCCCGGAGGGAGGTGACGAAGAAGTGGACAGAGTCTTGAACAAGGTCTTGAGAGATTCTCCTGCACCTCGACGATGGGTTCCCGTAGAACGTTTGTTTTTTGGTTACATCGCCTTGATGGGCCACGCAAACACCCAGCAGCGGCGACGGCCTCCAGAAATTCCCTTTAGATTAGGCCACTGGCAACTGAAAGCGTGGCTGTGTCCTGGTCTCGTCATGCACCCTTGAACTCACTGTTCTTATTGATGAGACTTTCCGTGCTTCAAGCTTCAAGTTCTGCGCATAGTGTGGGGTAGGTAATTCTGTAATGACCTAGCTCGTGAGATCGGAATGGTCTATGAGAGTGAGGGTAATGAGAGGGGGGGCGCGCGAGATTTGAAGGGTGGGGGATAAACACCTATATTTCGCTCCTCCTCGATGAGGCCGAGAGCACAGTATTTGTACTACGCGGGAGCTAAAACACTCTACTCTACTTTGAACAAGTGAAGAGAAAGAGGGTCCATACCGCGCACGACAGCGGCACGCAGACTACGAAGACGGAAAGGGGGACAAGGCGGGAAAACGGACGAGAGGGGAGAGAAGACAGTATCCAAGTATTGAGGCCGGATGCGGACATGGTGGGGTGGGCGGGGCGTGACGCGGCGAGACCAAATGCGGTCGAGCGAGGGCGGTCGGCGAGTCGAGGCAGATGTCGGCGCGGGCGAGGGGCGGAGCTCGTTTCCGAGGCTACAGGACCTGTAGCCCTTACAATAGGGATAGAAGTCTCCTCATATGGTTGAGGCTGGCCGAATCACTTGGAAAACCGCTGGTATTCTCGTATTCGAGATACTCGAGGAAAGTGACTGTCAGATCCGTGCCGCTATACTACCTCTCGGTGGTCTCAAGGGCAGCAGCGAACCGACTTGGCACGCAACTCGGCACAAAGAAACACCCATGACATCACCATGACTCCGCCAGTGCATCGGGCCGCTTGGTGCCTTTGGTGTTTACCCACAACCATGGCCGACTCGGATGTCAAAATGTGCGAGGTCATAATCCACATCCCGTTTATCCTAATGTTCAACACGCTGCCACTGGCAGACACGCCCTGCCGAAGCCGCCGTCCTCGGCAGGAAAGGATGTGAAGCTGAACAAGTACTCCAGCCAGCTTACGCAGGACAAAGTCTGCGGCTTCATCTGGCCTCACATGAGTGTTGTGTTGTCTCATCGCCCCGCATTTTCAGGCTAGGGGTGGTTCGCAGGCCATGCGTAAGTTGTTCGCCCAGTCAGGGTTCTCGGGCTACGATGATGTCGCCTTATCCGTGGCATCTCCCCAGTATATGCTGTGATCGATGCGGATGACATCGACAAACCTCAGGCATGGAATGACTCCACGCTGCAGCACTTTTCCTCCCTCATGATTTCTCGGGAATTAGATTGGAATATCGTCAGTCTGGTGGGAAGGTGAGGTGGCAGCACAGAGTACCACTGAACAGAAGACTAACACATGACCTCCAGGGAACCCTTGCAATACCCATCTCGTGAGAACGCTGTTATATCACTACCTCGGGCGACGCTCGGTTACTTATCAGTGCTATAGTTGGATCTCGCAAAAGTAGTCAAGGAAGGTTGCAAAGATGAAGACCTAGTCGGGCTCATTTTCAACACAATCGGCGTGAGGTACGAGTAGTCATATCGCAGCATAGCTAACCAATGCCAGTGAGTGCTGAAGCACAAATACCCTGAAGCGATGCCATAACCATGGGAACCGATGGTGGGAGATCATCATCCTGTTGCGCGCTCACCTTCACGGCTCTGAAACGGGCGAGTAGGGATGCGCTATTCGTCAGTCTGTTCGTGCATGCCCGCAAGCGACGCCGTTATGGCTAACGCTTGGCATCAGGCTACCCAGCCGTGACTTGATCGCGGATTCAATCGAAGCCGTGTGTAGTACCTTCTCATTCTTCCCTTGATCACGCCTTAGGGCTCATCCCGCCTTGCGTACCCCCACGTTCCAGGTCACATTAGTGCGACGACGAAAACGGGTACTTGGGACTTCTGGCGAGCGTGCTCACGCGGCTCTCTCTAGGCTCAGCACTATGACGGGAACATATCGCTGCCCGGCTGTGACAAGAATATGCCCGGCTGTGCAATGGCCGCCGCGCGGCACAACCGCCCGACGATCATCGTGTATGGCGGGACGATACAGATCGGCGAACGGCATGTCGACTGTCCTGCGATGGGGCACAAGAAAGGCGACCCCGTTAATATCTCGGACGCCTTCGAATCATATGGTGAATGGCGGCGCCGTGGCGCTCTTACGGTTTGGATGGCTTGATTAACGCACGATGGGTGACCCCTCCTTTCAAGGCGCTTACGCGGTTGGTAAAATCACGGAAGAACAGCGCTTCGATGTCGTCCGACACGCGTGTCCTGGCCCTGGAGCTTGTGGAGGGATGTACACGTACGTCCGTCCCTCATCAGTTCGCATCGGTGTTGGTCGTGACTTGACGGGATCCACAATTCGTCGCCCGACAGCGCCAATACCATGAGTTCTGTCTTGGAAGTGCTCGGCCTCTCCTTGCCGTACTCCTCAAGCACTCCGGCGACGTTTGACCGTGCGTTATGTGATCTGGTCCATGACGGGGCTTGAATTGCTGATTCAATGGAAATACGCCTGATACGAAGAAAAACTCAAGGAATGCAAGCGGGCCGCGGCGTACCTCAAGATTCTGCTTGAGCTTGATATCAAGCCACGGTATGCCCCAGATTTTGCGCTGTAACAACAGAGTATGGCGTGCCAATTACTTTCGCGTACTGCAGTGACATCCTGACACGGAACTCATTCCTGAATGCCATCGCGATTGTGAACATATTAGGTGGCTCGACGAACGCTGTACGGACGCTCTCGCACCGTCCCCCTCCCTGCGTGCGGCCTCCGCACGTACGCCGAAAATACTGACTCATCTATCTCTCCCCCACCACAGGTCCTGCATCTCCTTTCCATGGCGCGTGCCGCGGACATCGAGCTCACGATCGACGACTTCCAAGCGGTGGCAGATCGCACGCCGTACCTAGCGGATCTCAAGCCCTCCGGGCGGTACTACATGGCGGACCTGCACCGCGTCGGGGGCATCCCGGCGCTGCTCAAGTACCTCCTCGCCCACACGGACCTTATCGACGGCACGCAGCTGACCGTGACGGGCCGCACGCTCGCGGAGAACGTCGCGGACGCGCCGGAGCTCTTCGCTGTCAGTCCCGGGCCCGGGATCCGTCCGTTGCCGGTATCAGGCACCGTCGTCGCGACTGCGGTGCAGGACGTCGTGCGCCCGCTGGCGGAACCCATCAAGCGCACGGGACACATCACCATCCTGAGGGGGAACCTCGCCCCCGGCAGCGCGGTCGCGAAGATCACGGGCGCTGAGGGCGTCAGGTTCGATGGCACGGCCCGGTGCTTTGATGACCTGGACGCGTTTTACCCCGCGCTCGCTGCGGGCAAGATTCGGCCGGGGATGGTGCTCGTCTTCAGGTATCAGGGCCCCAAAGGTGCCCCCGGCATGCCAGAGGTACGGTTACGGTGTGATAGTACAGTGTAGCTCCTCCTGTGCACTGAGCGCCGCGATCGTCTCTGTAGATGTTAGGTACGCCCAGTTATTCACAGGACCGTTCTTTGGTAGTTGACTCGGTCGTTGGGAACAAGGCCCCACTAGCGCATTGATAGGTGCGGGGCTGGCAGAGTCGACCGCGCTTATCACCGACGGACGCTTCTCCGGCGCGTCTCACGGCTTTATCATTGGTACAATTGCGCTACGCAGCAGTTTTACATGTCCAGAACACAAGCTAATACCTCGGAATTGCAGGCCACATCGTGCCCGAGGCGCGTCTTGGGGGTCCGATCGCGCTTGTCCGTGATCGAGATAAGATTGTCATCGACTCCGAGAAGAGGACAATTGATTGGGACGTCAACGAAGAAGAGCAGGCACGGCGTCGAGTGGACTGGGAAGGTTCTGGAAAGGGCGCGCTGACGGTGAAACGGGGCATCTTGCTGAGATATGCAAGGGACGTTGCGGTGCGTGATGCTTTTCTCTGTCCAGCTCCAACACCAGGATGTTTCCGGCTAAAAATAAGATATGCTTACATCTAATAGCCCGCAAATGTAGGGTCCTACTGCGATTAGTATGGCGTACATATCTGAATGCCGAGGCAAGTACACAAGAAAGAGGAGAGATGTTCGTAAATATGTTGTACGAGGTCGTTCTGGTGTACACACAGAAATCTGATAAGGTAGATAAAGCAATCGGGTTCAGTCATGCGGGACACCACTTTGCGCTGACAAACCAACGTCAGCAAGCTGACGAGACGTGACAAATCCAGCAAAGTGAAGCAACCTACATCTCGAAGGGTGGTGTCGCTTTTCGTGCTTGGGTGGGTCCAAGGAGCTACGTTTTGAAAAGACTTGCCGAGCGATCATCTCGTCGTGGATCTGGCACTCGTTCGGGGTGCGGTTATTGCTGCGTTCGTTGAGCTCGATGGAAGTGGTATTGGGAGCGGCGTTCTTGTCCATCGAGCCGTGCTTGCGCGGTGTGGCGCGCTCGCCGGGTTCGCGCTGGCCCGTGATCACGGCGGGATCGGGAGGCACGATGAACGTCGGCAGCGGCTTCTTGGGCTTTTTAACTTTGGGGGGTAGACCACGGGCTGCGCGGCGCTTGGCGCGGACGCGCTTCTTGTATTGTCTCCAGAGCCAGCCGAGGAGGACTAGTGCCCAGATGACGAGGACAGCGGCGCTGGAGACGATGGCGGAAATTATCGGCGTTTTCGCGCGGTGGCTTTTTTTTTTAGAGAGAGAGAGAGAGAAGAAAGAGAGAAAAAAAAGGATTGGAGGGAGAAAGATGGGTGGGGAGACCGGGAGGAGTGTGTGAGCATCGTTGGTTGGTTTTGAGAGGTCATTGAAGATGTGGAGTGGAGAGGCGTGGAGGTTATGGTCATTGAACGGATGATGGGAAGGGAGAGGAAGAAGGGGGACTCACCCGTTAAGACTGGCTTCCTCGGACGTATTTTCGCTTCTGGCTTGGAGGATAGATGTTGGGTCATCGGCTGATGTGGGAGTCGGCATCGTATGTCGGATGAGGATGGTAGATGGTGTGCAGTATGGTGCTCAACGTCTGTGCCGTCAAGGCCCATGCCCCAACGCGCCGCTGTCTCCGAATAGGGCCGAACCGGAACGACAGTTTCCGATATCACATGATGATTTTATTTAACGCCACAGGTGCGTACTATAATCTTAGCAGTCGATTAATGTCCAATATACTGACTGAATAGACTTGATTCCTCCTTATATGTCACACTATTATACCCAAACAATCAAATATTAAATGGTTGCTTAGGCGAACGATTATATCAATAAATATTTAAACTAAACTGCTGAGATAACTATTTTCATAGTGGTTATGTTACAGTAATCTAATTTACGATAATACTTAGCGGCCAGTATATTGGACATTAATTGAGCGCTAAGTTGATCGTGTCGTGTTACCTCCTTCAAATGTCATGTACCGTACACCTTCGATACACCACAGCTTCCAGTCTTCTATCAGAGCCGACCAGCGGACTGTCGTGGCGTTAAGTAGGATATATTTACTCACCCGAATGGATGTGTAACTCCGCAATGTGAGGGTTTTTTATTCTCTTCTGCGAGTGTAGTAGTATACTTATCCCTTCGACGTGCATCAACAAAAAGTGATCTGGGAACTTCACGACTGTATATCGGTTGGTGATTGACAGGCTATGGAACGCCTAACCTCCGCGGACTAGGATGCAACTCATGACGCTAGGGCCGCAACGCCTATTGGATGTACGTCAACATCAAAATTACAGTATGGTGATCATTCTTCCCTTCCCGTGGGAATAACCGAGCGACCATACGTTTAAGTTCTTTGGCCTAACGACTCGAACACTGTGCCACAGTACCGTCTCGCACATGGCGAACATATTTCTAGTCGACTTTGTGTGGTTCTAGTTGGCTCAACTGGCTCGGACGTGCTCGGCCTCTCTGTCAAAGTTATCACCGACGCCACAGTAGTACGACAGGCTGGGAATCGGTCAAGACGAGAAGGTCGGAAGCCATGTCAGGACGGTTTTTTTTTCCATTTGCGTAAGGCGTTCCATAACAAGGGATCACGAAGCCTTACCACGGTCGTCTATCCACGTTTAGACTGAAACGATACAAATGTGTCGAACGAGGAGGTGAGCAACCTGTCGTTCGCGCACCCCGCCCGCTCCCTCTCCTTTCTGACCATTCTCCCCTCTTTTCATGCCGTCCTTCTTTCGGCTTTCATTTCTTTTTCTCTCATTTCTCACTTTTGGACTCTCCTCCGCATCCCGCCTTACTAATGGTAATCGCATCGCCGGTCTCCTCCAGCCCCGCGCTGCTCGCGACGCCCCCCGAAAGATCTCGCGCAGGTCGTGCCGTCCCTCCCGACCCGCCTTGGTCGGTCCCTGCTTTCCCGCACTCGGCTTCCAAATGCCATCCGACGTACCCGCCAATATGACCGGATGGTGGTGCAATCCGTCCGACGAGTATGGCTTCCTTGGTTTCAGCTACGAAGTTACCAGCTGTGAGTTCCTCCATTTGCCCCCATAATTTTCCGGGAGGTCCTCACACACTTTTTCTCCAGGTCAGAGCTTGTCCCAGCTACAAACGGATTTCGCGAACATCCGAAATACCCTCAACGGTCGTTACGTTCGCCTGTACGGGGCATGCAACAACGTTGGCTTCTAGTAGGGACCCGTCCTCTCCACGCCGCAAACACGACTGACCACACACCCTGCAGTAATGACATCGTCACAGCTGCCTGGGCAAACACACTTGGCATCCATGCACTTCTTTGGGTATTTACATGTCATTCCAAAAGTCGCGTGAACCCCCATAGACAACTCATCTACTTGCTTGCACAGTGCGGCTTTAATAATTGCAACAACCTCACGACGCAGTTCAATACCCTATCATCCATCCTTCACACCAATCCCAAGGCCAAGTTCGTCACTCGCTTGGTCCAAATGGGGTCCGAACCGCTTTTCGACGACGTCATCACTCCCCAAGCCCTTACTACCGCGGTGAAAAGTGCGAAGCAGAATCTCTCGGACATTGGCGTTCAGGTCACCGTCAGCGAGATGGCGTATGGCTATCAAGCCCGTAATTCATCCGGCTCTCAGGCCGTTCTCGACGCCGTTGACGTGCTCAATATCCACATGCTTCCTTTCTTCGCCGCGGACGCCACAACGGGTGAGTACCAGATTTTCTGGCGTCCAGACGCCCTTCCCCCCGTTCCAAAAAGGCATCGCAAATGACACGTCCTCCTTTCAGCCGAGAATGCGTGGCCAGACGTTATGACTGACTTGCAATACTTTATCGATCATGGTGGGGGAAAGAAGATCTATCTTGACGAGGTACGCTCGTGTGTCCTCCCGTCTCTTGTCCTCCGCCTTGCACAAAGTTTGATGTCGATGACCCCTTGTCCGGTCGTAGAACGGCTGGCCATCCACCGATGTTGGGATTCCGAATATAAAACCCCAAAGCAAATCGGCCGTTACCAGCGTCAGCGAAGAACAAGGTTATTATAAACTCCTCGATTCCCACTGCGAGTTTTTCAAAGCCATGGCGCCTCAGAGCGTCGGCTGGTTTGCTCACATCTATACGGACAGTCAAGAACCCGGTTATGGAATTTACAACAGGTCCGGGGTGCTCAAGTTTCCATTTTCCCCCAGGACTAGTTGCTGAGCGATAAATACCCTGAGTTCATGATTCATACTCTTTTGGACCATATCTCTCTTTGAAATTGCTATCACGTGTTGTTCCATGGACTTGCGCATGTTTGGTTATAAACGGACACCTTTGCAGCATACCTTGGTTTATATTAGAAATGATCAAAACCAGATGACCTTAGTGTTGACGTCAATCCACCCGGAGTCGCAAATGAGTTTTAGGTACAAGATAGTCTGCGATGTAAAGTTATGAGCAGCAGGTAGATAAGTGGGGTACAGTACTGTACGGGTATCCGGTCCGCATAATGTACATCGAAAAAAGGTGGTCCATGAAAGCTCTTCGCGCGTCACGGTGGTCATCCGTACCACTTCCCGTTTGTGCTGGCTACTTTCGGCCTTTGTGGTATGATCGCTTCTGTGATGTTGAACACTTTGATCGCCTCCTAATTGCAACGTACGTTGAGGTTCGAATCGTTCACTATCAAGGAAGCAGAGGGGTGACCCACCTCCCACGTCTTAACGTCAAATTCAAACACGAGTTGCTGCTTCTTCAAACCTTCTTGATAGTCGCTCAACTGAGGTTGCTCACAGATGACTAGGGCGGAGAACAAGTAAGGTTTCAATCTGAACGTGCAGGCGCCGCTACGTGTAGAGTGGGAGAGTGAGAAAACGCACAGATGACGGGTTCCCCATCTTCTTCAATTTCGAGCGCGCATTCGCCATCCCTGATCAAAAAGGAAAGGTAAAACAGGTTCTCGACGGATTGCGCAAAGTCGTGCGGATTGGTGACGAATCTGAAAAGGTTCACGGGCCCGTTCTGCTCCACGAGCAGATTGCGAATCTATAAAATGAAATGGAAACACGGCCTTTTTGTAGAGGAAGGGAAAAGGACCGACGTCGATAACGTGCTTCGTCGTCTCGTTCTCGGATCGCGCAATGTCTTCTTCGCGCAGCTCTTGTGGCCGTCGCTCGTCCGCCTTGTTCTTCTCGAATTTGGCACGTTTGCCCAACACGCGCTTTTTCTGTTCAACAGCGAGTGGCCCAAGCCTGTGGAGCGTCTCCCCGCAAACATCAGAGTCCTGCACACATTACTCACTCACACACGGAGGGAGAAAAAGGTGGCACACGCAGAGCAGGCGAGAGGAGGTGGGGTGTGGAGGGAGAAAGAAAGCAACGCACATAAAGTCCATGACGGGCACACGCCGGCTCTTCGCGAGGGCCTTGCGCCCGATGCGCTCCCAGTCCAGTGGCTCGTCGTCGTCGTCATCGTCATCATCGTCTTCCAAGCTGTATGCGCTGCCGCCGTCGGCAGGACGGTCCTTTCCGCCTCCGGCACCGGCGCCGCCACGTCGTCCGCCCATGAACGTGATGAGCTTGGAGACGAAATCGTCAATGTCGAAGGCGCCCGCGCCCGCTTTCATCGCGCGCGCTTTGGCCGCGTGCATGTTGGACGCCGTCACGAGGAAGGCAGAGTCCAGCGTCGCTTCTTGTGGCGCCGACACTGGAAACGGACAGGGATGGAATCAGGGGCGGAGGGGGGTAGGGCAAGGTCATCGAAGAGGTTATGGACGCGAAGAGGGAAAAGGACGGGTGGGCAGGTAGGTACCTTGATCGAAGAGCGAGTCGGCCAACTGCACTTTTTCGAGCAGCTCTTGGGTCGTGTATTCACTGACGTTCAGTTGGTGACCTGGCATAAAAATAAACAAGAAATCGAAGGTCGCAGGTCAGTAAATCCTTCCCATGCCTGCTGCTGTTCTTACCCTCCTCATCTTTGAGCAAGACGCGATACTTTTGGCGGAGCACGCGTTTCTCTTCTGGATCCTGATCGGGATCGTATGCGACCTTTTTACGCGGCGAGTCGCAGATGTCCTCATCTGCCATGTTTTCTTTGAGATGAAGATATAGGAAGAGGCCGTTCGAGCACAAAGGCCGAATCGGATTGACGCGCGACGCGACCATTTTAACGCGCGATTTCGCTTACGTGGTGTCGCTTACTCATATCATATCTCTGGCCTTTCATAAAATACACTTCAGACGGGTAACTACGCAGTATCCCACTATGTGTTGAACTTTTCAACAACGGTAGATGAGTGCCACACCCAAAACTATGACTCGAATGGCGCGGGCTTACCGCTGTAAGGTACGACTCGGCGACAATACGGGCTCGCGCATTGAGGCTTAGCTTCATCTCACTGATCTCTCTGTCTACGTCTTCCATGAACCTGAAAGGTGGACCGTGAGGGCTCTGTGATTACTGCCAGCCAGACCACAATGGAACCCACTGAATGATGAAATCTACGATCTTGTGCTTCAGCATCGACTCGGTGTGTGTGTTGGTGATAAGGAATGAAATATCGTAGCCCTGTTCGTCCATGACATTTCAGCTTTCTGCGCTCGACAATGATGGTGGAGTGGTGCAGGCGTCACCTTGATGGGTTTTCTCCGCAGCACGATAAAGCCTTCCGCACGTTGCATCAAGAATCGGGTGAACTTGTGGCACAGGATACGTTCGATCTCATCGGCTTGCTTGATCTTGATGCTAACGCGGATAGAGTTCACTGACGGCTCGATGAGCACCCGCTCATTTTCGTTTCGTGATATCGTCAGAGCGTTCAGCAACACCTCCTTGGAGCCCCTACCGTGGGGATCAGAGAGCGAAGAGAATGGTGGAGAAATGTATGCACTTACCCCACCTCAACTTCTGGTTTGTTGTGACGCTCGACAACCTGGGGAACGAGTGAGATCGCGTTTTGTGGGCCAAAGGGTCCGAGATGGGCCAATCAATACCTGAGATGGGAAGTTCTCCAGTGTCAATGCGGCGGTCAAGGTAGACCTGACTGCGGCCAAATACGGCCTCAATACATTAGACTATCGCCAACAGGGTCAAGATTCGGTTCATATCAAAAGACAGATGCCCACCATCGTTGGCGCGATTGATGAGGAGAACCAGAAAGGCGTGAGAAGTGTACGTAATCGCAGCTCAAATCCCCGTTAGCGCGTCTTGCCTTTCTCCCGTTCACCGCGTCTCGTCTCTAACCAAAAATTTCAAGAAAAGCGTGTTTATATTGAAAAATGCCCCTCGCTGTCGCTCTTTGGTCAGTATGCAAGTTTCCTCTGCGCGTCTACACGCTCAACAGTTACCTCCAGGAGTACGGTGGTTAAACCCGGACAAGCCGTATCGGTCATACCCCAGAGCGACCTGGTCATCACGAACGCTGCTCTTGGCACCGAGCTTGCGGACTCCACCGGTCGTACCTCGGTGAAGCTCACGTATATGCGCCCGGTTAAAGTCACGTCCGATGACGAAGACGAGGAAAAAGAGGATGATGATGACGATGACGAACCCGCGCAGGTCGAAACCGTGCTTTGCTCGTTCACTCCCGGAAAGGTACTCTATATGTACCACTGGCGTATTGATTCACGAGATTGAGCGCTCCCGAAGATCGAGCAGTGCACACTTAACTTGACTTTTGAGGAGGATGACGAGTTTTTAGTAGAGGTTGTCGGCAAAAAGTACGCGCTCCTCCTTCCTCTGACGACCATCTGCTAAGCACATGTTCAGTGAAGTCCACCTTTCCGGCAACTATATTGGTGAGACGCACCCTCCTTTGGGAATTCCATCAGGTATAAATTGAGAGCTTCGTGCAGACCAGGCACCTGACCAAGTGCCATATAATGACGAGTCGGAAACCGACGACGAGGATGACTACGCCCTTGATGAAGTCAGCTCTGACGTCGAGATGAATCCCGAGGATATGCTCAACCTTCCCAGCGATGAGGACGAGGAAGGGTAGGTTTTCCCAACTATCTGCTCCTCTTCCACAATGTCCAGTGTTGACATCTCTCTTCATACAGTCGTTTTGAAGAGGTTGACTCTGATCGCGAAGCAGAAACAGCGAAATCAGCGAAGCGTCCGAGAGAGTCTGACGCGACAGAACATGAACAAATTACCAGCGATAAGGCCTCAAAGAAGAAGGCCAAGAAGCTCAAGGCCGAGAATGGCGCTGCTGTTCCTCCGCCTGTGGCCCCCGAAGCCGGTGCTCAAAAACGGGGCGAGAAAAAGGACAAAAAAGGAAAGAAAGGAGCCGAATCCAAAGAGGGCGACGCCAAAAATGAGGAAGGCGACGCCAAACAAAAGCAGGGCGATAAAAGCGACCTACGCGACCTCCCCAACGGCTTGAAGATTCAGGATGCTAAGGTTGGGGATGGCCCACAGGCGAAGAAGGGTATGAAGGTGTCCATGCGTTACATTGGAAGGCTTGAGAATGGCAAGGTCTTTGATTCAAACACGAAGGGGAAACCAGTAAGACGTCCCGCACTAGCGACACTCACGAAAGACTCATGTGTTTGCCTTCTTCACAGTTCACATTCAGGCTGGGGGCCGGTGAGGTGATCAAAGGTGTGTAATCGAGGGTGTTGCAATTGTCGCGAATCTTCATGCTTTTGCTCCGAGGCTGGGACCAAGGCCTCGAGGGTATGAAGCCCGGCGGCGAGCGTCTCTTGATCATCCCCCCCTCGTTGGGTTACGGCAAGCGCAAGATGGACGGCATCCCACCGAACTCGACTCTGAAATTCGGTGAGCCGATCGGTTGTCTCCTGCTCTTCCTTTCGGAGCTAACTGGGTCGTGTTAGAGGTCAAGCTCGTCGACATGAAGTGATGGCACGCGACAATCATGATGCCCTTTGCAAATCAAGCTCCTACTTATTAGATCTACGTAGTGCTTCATTTACGTACAAAAAATGACCTTTGAGCAGCGTTGATGCTGCTCTTGGTCAATGGTTAACGAATGATTGGTACCGAAAAATACGGGTTTCTCACCCCATAAGCGAGCGGACTTGTAAGTGTTAATTGACCCCGGAAAAGTTGTGCGTAGGAGTAACGCTGGTAATCACAAGAGTCTACGGATTCTCTTAGTTACGCCCAGCCTGACCCAGGCATGAAATATGCCCCGAAGAGGAACCACAGATCGAACACTGGTGCACCAAATAGGTGTCACCAGGTAGCACAAACCCTGTGTCGCCGTTTTATTCCGGAATCGCCTAGACCTCTCCAGAGCTACGGGCGATACCATGCAGTGCGTGCAGTGCGTGCAAATCAAAGGCCACGATCCGCACCATAAGTTGGTCGCACAATCGCGATGTACACACGTTCCCGATCGGGACCCAACGTCATCGTGAGGTTTGAGAGCGTGCTTGAGACGTCTTCAACGACCCCTACACATTCAGGGAACCAGGAAATACCATGTGTTTACCCGTTGTTGTTTGGTTTGAAGATGGGGCTCGTGATCTGCCTGAGTGGCGTATCCGATGGCCGGCTCATGACCCTGAATACCGATCATATCATCAGGGGTTCAACGTAGCACGATCGTGGTAAAAAGAAATTAAAATAAAATGCAGGTATCAGCGTTTAGTGGCGGAACACGCAGATAACATCACAGATAACCTACTTCTCGAAGGTTTTGTAATTAAGCAGCACTCGTCTCTGGCGTGATCCGGAGCGGGCGGTTCTTCTTCGAAAGATGCCGGCAGAAAGTTCAAGCTTAACGTATGCACGTGCCTCGCCCAGAGCATACAAGTCTTGGCCATTCATAAGTTTCTAGTTTGGTAGCTTCAAAGGATACGACCGAGAGCAGGGCGAAGGGGAGGGGAACCTTGATGCGATATTGATGGGGGACCATCTAGAGAGTTTACGATCGCGACGCGGACCTTCGTCTGTTCCTAAACTTAGAACGTATTAGCGCTTATTGTGTTGGCTGTAAAGCTCGAGACATGAATCTTATTAGGGAGGTCTAACCAGGGTATGCCAAGAGGGATCGTTCGTGGCACACAGACCGCGCGGAAGTCTGCAGGCTCTTGGCAAGTGCGTCCCCCAGCGCCTCGAAAAAGGTTTCAATCAAGACACAGACAACGAGGTGCCTGGTCGAAAGAAAGTTAGCGGTTAGGTCACCTCCCCCACCCTTACAGTCGGACAACTCGTACTTGATAAGACAACCCTCCGCAAGTCGGACAGATCGGAAATCTTGTGGAGCCCCCTCGGTCGTCCATCTGACACTGACCGAATCCGAGCGTGAGCACTAGTGCGCACGCGTACCATGAGGCTTGAGGAGAGGCAAGATGAGGGAATGTAGTTCGGAAGTTGCGGAACTGTCGTGAGAGGGGAGTGATTTTTTATATATACAGGGTTTTATTTCACGCTCGAGCTGAAGCGGGTAAAAATTGACACACCGGCCTGTCTGCTCACAGGAGGCAGATCGGCAGTTTTCATCAAAACTGCAGTGGTTCAGAGTCCCTGGCCCTTGGAAGTACCGTTTTTCGGGAAAAGATGGAGGGGCAGGTGAGAGCGGAGATGAAAAGGCGGTGAGGTGAGGAGTGACAGGCCCTCAAACTGCTGGCCTGCCCATGAGGTTTGCGTTCGCCGCGCGTAGTAGTACGGAGGGTATAACCCGCACGGGGTTGTCTCCGAGTCTCCATTCCTTGAAATCACCAGAGTTTGCGGTGGGTATAGTGGTAGCCTGTGTCCTTGAATGATGTGGACGGAAACCCATGTGAAGCACTGAGGAGATAGACATACAGTCCATCGATGTGGTCGGTTCAAGTTCTCAGGTCGGCTCAGTCCTTTGGGAGATCCCCCAAAGTCCTTAGCCGACCTCCAGTCTGTCACTGGCGGTCGTTCGTCGTGAGATCCTCTCTGCTTGTCCTGCGCATTTGTTTGCGGGGGGTCATATCATCACCAGCACCAGGCCTAGAAAGATCGACGATAACCTTTTGGGATTTTGGGTCTGGTGACAGGGCTACGAGTCGCACACTGTGTGACTCACAGAGATCCGCTACAAACTCGACGTCACCGTGGAGTCATTCGTACGCCGTTGCTTGCGGCTGTCGTTGCGTGCCGTCCTTCGGATCCTGCTACATTCACAAACACCGCATACATTGGGTGGCATGAGGGAACGAACGGCGATGTGGGACGAGAGAAGCGGGAGGGCTCGAAGGAACAAGCAGCGCAGTCGGGGGGGGGGAGAAGACGAGGGGCGCGGCTGCACACACAGGGGGATAATTTCGACGACTTTCGGCTACGCCGGAGGAAATACGATACCGCGATCATACTGCCCTTTTGGAAAAAATGGCAGTGGCACGAGGTGTCTCCCGCTCATTCTAGAACGCTGTGTGGAACACAGTATCTCGAAAAACCAACAGGCTCAAGCGCCAAGACTCGGACGTTGGACTTGGCCCGGACGAGATCCGGGTCGTGCAACTGACTGTCGACGGGCCCCTCGTTACACGGGATTGTGCTGGCTTAAAATTCAGCGCGATATATTTGCAAGGCTAGGAAATGAAACCGTCTTCATCCGAACCCCCTCACGAGGCGGTCGAATATCGGCTCATCCGATTCCAACGCAATGGGGGAAGCACCCTAAAGCGAGCTGATGGGCGCAGGTGATAAATGAAGTTATGTATGCACCACCTGTCCGTCAGAAAAGAAGAAACACTAGACGGGCCCCATCACAGGAATCAAAGGAGGGCCATGACGTCCGGCCGATTGGACTTTCCCTGAATTCATGTAGTCGCCGTATATTGGAGGCTATCGAAGTAGGGCCGCGCGAGATCGGTGAGTCCTCCTCCCCTTCGAAAACACGTCGCATCATATGGTGCATTGCGCCCTATCTATCGATGAGCTGCCTCATGACGAGGTGGACCCATCAAAAAATGAAGGGAAATTTTCAGACTCCTCCCGGGTTATAAAAAGAGCAACTCAGTAAGCCGCAGAGTCATCGAACCCTGACCTTTCTCCACTGGTGGCTCGCCTCCGACTCCTTCCCAGTATTTTTTCTCTGCCCCAGCCATGGTACGCTGGTCGAGAACCTGGTGCCCCTCTTGACCACCGACTAGAGAAGTCGATACGGATTTCCTCTACCACTGCCCTCACCGCGACCGCGTCCTGGATCTCCCCACGGAGATTGGGACGTGGAGCAACTCGGAGGTGTGTCCTGGCCAGCCCTTTGCCGGATAAAATTTCAGGCAGCCTTGTGTGGCCCTTGTCGAGGCAAAATTCTGTCGTCTTCCAAGTCCTACCGGACACTGCTAGTCGCCTGCACTAGGTTTATCTTGCCAGGATACCTAGCCCCAGTTCCCGAATGACCCTTACACCGTCGACTCTCGAGAGTTGCGTCTTTCCCTGGTAATTCTTCCTATCCATGGTAATGGTCTCCAACGCCTATGCCCACATGCGGGTCGCGGCCGTTCGAGTGCTTTACCATGGGAATGGAATAAGCCAGACGAAGCGTCACGAATTGACGAGTCAGGTGCGCTGAGGTGCAGTGTAGACGATGCTACGGCGACGTAGAAACACTGAAACGAAGTGCTTGCTCACGATCGCCACTGGCAGTCACGACCAGAGACGGTGACTCTTGCGAAGCTTGCGTCGTCTTTTTGTTCAGGAGGGAGGTCGACGGGGTAAGAAAGGCGATGGCACGGGGAATGTCGAGGGACCGACGGGTTATTTCGTGTTCGAGTCTTCAGTGGCTTCAGTCCTGGCTGAACCAACCGATGTGGATCACCGCGCACCGGGGCCGTGGACCACCACCCAAAAGCAAGAATTCGAGACCGAAATAGTTGACGGAACAGCAGCCACGCTTCTACCACGCCTCGAACCCGTCTAGAAGGCCATCGGCGCGAACGTTCGAAGGTGAGCCGAGGTTATGGAGGTGGTCCCGGCGACTCGGAGCAGGAGAGGGAGTTCGGCGGGAAGCCTTCGAGTTGGGTTTGCGAGTTCGCGGTTTGTACGTACGGATAAAATAATTTACACGACTGTAAATGGAGAGCTGCCGACGCCGTCCTCAATGCAGTGTCTCCCGACGGCGACTTTCGGCATTTTACGCCTCTTCCCTTCGAACCCGTGCGCGCATACAACACGTGTCACGAAAGGCCGACACAAAGACACAATGAATTGAAAAAAGTCTCGCCATGAACGCGGATCGGCGTGGTTCACCTCACTCTACAAAGCAACCACTAGTTGGGGGCGCCCCAAATACGCCCCGCAACCAGGGTTCGCTCCCCCCGCCTAATACTGGTAGTAGGTAGTAGGTACCGGGCAAAGGCGTCATATCCCACTTTGCGCCATTCCGTCGGTGGAAATGCTCATGAAACGAGGGACCATACTATTTCCGATCGCAGTAAGTGCCGATCATGGGTCATGGGCAATATCCCATGAAGATCAGACGATGGTACATGTGTCCATTTTACTCTCTATGATGGGACACATGATATTTACTGCTTTCCTTGTTCATACCAGAAGGTTCCCGTCTGTGGTCACCTCCCTGGATAGGGGACCAGCCTCGGTCACTTGCAGTCTTGAAGCAAGCGAGAACGCAACGACTCGAATGCTCTCGTGGTGCCTGAAGACAGCGGGGCTTGATGTGCTTCCGCTCCGAGAAACCCAACAATTTCGCGGAGTTGTATTTTCTCCTCCCTTTGCGCGGATCCAGGCACGTGCAACGTGCAAACTCCTAATTTCACTGCGGAGACTGAGCCTGCGACAAGAGTAGTGCGGCCAGGTCGTCACCGGAGACAGATCGATGCCTACGTTCAGGCAATGGACGTCCTGAACCCTTGTCACCTTATTTCCGAATGTGAACGATGGTGCTTCGGCAATATGACGACAGGCCAAATTATCTTAGGTAAGTGCAGCACGCAATTCTGGTGGGGTGAAGGTATATCCGTCTAGACACGGTTTGCATTGATCAGGGGTGAACGGCAAGCTCCCTTGCTACGCGAACTTCCCCGGAACTACAGGCATGGAAGACGTGAGTCCCCCATCAACTGCGAAGTTTTGGCCGTTCACATAGCTCGAGTCGTCTACGTCTCCTTATTAGCGCCATGTCAGATTCGAGCAAGGGCTACGGACCTGAAGCGAGAAATAGCGCGGCGTTCGCGATCTCTGTGTTCACCACGTCAGTGGCCAGACTTCAAGTAGAGAGGATGAACAAGTGAGACACACCCTCTGCAACACCATAGCGACCCATTGGGTTCAGCTGACCGACCCTGTCAGTAGTGCCGCGCTTGCGGGCATGGTTGAAGACAGGAGCCGTCATGCCTGTCTCGATGAGTCCTGGGCAAAGAGCATTGACCCTGATGTCGGTGCGCTGGAGCTGCCATGCGGCCGTCTGCGCGATCGAATTTACACTGTGGGAGATGCGATGATTGATGTAAGTGGGTGATAATGTGAACGGGGCGAGTGTATACACACGCTGCCTTGCTCGCGCTGTCTGAAAACCCTTGTTAATACACGGAAAGTCGGGAGGTCACTCATGCATCGGACTTACAATCTACGGGTCCGCCGCCCGAACGGATGCCGGCGACTAGAATAGCAACGGTTAGTCACTCGGTATCCTGGAGAGGGAAAAGAAAATAAGAAAAACAGACCGGACGCGGTGAGTATGATGCTGCCGCCGCTGAGAGGCTTCCCTCGGGCCTCGTTCGTTTGCTTCATAGCAGCAGACGCGTGTTTGACAGCAAGGAAACAACTACAGTACGATGGGGGTTGATCGAACCGTTCCAAGATCGTTGGACAATCGGACACTCACGACAGAGCATTCACTCGCATAACGTTGGTGAACATCTCTCCGGTCGTGTTTTCCAGTGTATCCGAGGACGCCACGCCAGCCTAAGTAGAAGAAAAGAATTATTCTGTTATATGGGGGTGACGGTGAGCGGTGAGCACGAACGTTTGCGAAGAAAATGTCTAGTCTGCCCTCTTCTTTGAGTACCTGGCTGCAGACATCCAAAATGGCCTTATCGTCAGCGGCATCAGCTTGGATGACGGTGACCTGCAAGGTCGTCAGCACTACGATGGGATGGGACGGGACGAAGACGATGCTCGCACTGTCACGTCTGGATAGCGCTCCTCGATGGTCGACTTGAGATTAGGGAGGTTCTCCCCAGAAAAGTCCATGAGGTAAAGATGTTGCGCGCCTAGGGGAATTTAACATCGATGCCACATTGCGTATGCAATCTCGCAAAGCCCGCCCACCTTCATGAGCAAATAACAGCGCAGCAGCCCGCCTCCCGAAGTAGGTCAGGACATGCGAAAGTTGTCAAGAGTGAGAGGTCGTACCCGATGCCTTTTAGCGAACCAACGCCAGTGACGACGGCGACCTTGCCCCGGAGCTTGCCGGTACGGGGAGCAGTTGCGAGGTGGGACTGGATCCTGGCCAGGCGCGTCACGGTACGCTTGAAGTGCTCCTGTGGCGACGCCGATTGTTTGAGTACTGGTTGCTTCCCTGGTGCCATGGTGGGCAAAGGTAAGATGAAGCTAGTCTCAAGTGTGTCCCGAGCTCGGCGTTGCGTTCGACTGGCCATTCTAACTGCGATCGCGTAATTGTTCCGACGCCGACCCAGCGTTGGCCCATTGGGGACTCGGAAAAGCACACCCTTGGATTGTCAACATCATATTATCCGATGCCTTCGAAGTACCCCACTACCGATGCTATGGCCAGCTAGGACACGGTGTACAGTGATCGTACTTGTACCGTGACAACGAAACCAACGCCCAACTGATCCTATACGCTCATGCGGGATCGCTCAAGGACACACTTTCCCGTGCGGACGCATTTGCCAACAAAATATGTCGTATTTCTTCGTGACGGCGAGTCGAGTCTTCCAGCAGCTCTATTCGCACGCGGATGATGTCCGACATGAGGCTCGACTCGTGAGGATCAAGGGACCAAGAAAGTCATACCATCTGCCATCGAACGTAGCCCCTCTCGTGCCTCAGCCACACCGTCAAACACTTGCTTGACGGCTTGGACATCTTGGATACGAATGTCATCACTTTCGAAGTTTGACGTCTGACAGAAAACCACGGGGTACCCACCAGCCATTTCAGCGGCGCGTTCCTCCGCAATTTGTTCGGAATGGGCCCGCCGCTCGTCGCGGAGCGCGGCCACTGCGGCCTGGATGTCTGACATTTGCCTGAGCGTCGTTTCATGCTGGTGTACTTGATCTGCGTGGCGCCGTTCCATTTGTTGTACCTGTTGCGTCTGCGACTCGCGCTGTTCACGGAGCAACTCTCGCATGGCTTTCAGCTGGCCCATCGTATCGTCGTGACGTCCCCGAGCTGCTTCGTCACGGGCTTGCTTCTCTGCGTCAATTTCGGCCTTGCGAAGGGCTCGTTGGGTTTCCTGTTCCGCGTGTGCGCGCTGCAGATCCTCCTTGAGTAGCTTCAATTTCTCATCGGATGTACCCTCGATCATACTGCCAAACTATTACAATATTGGCGTCCACCTTTATGCGTAAAATGTCGCGCGGTTTATCAGCGATTTGTGATCTATACCATAAATATATGAATGGACGGTGACGGTACCTTGCCTAGACTTTGAGCGGGATGAACTTTACGACGAGCGTGACGGGCGGGCGTGTGCCAACCAAAACGTCAACACGTGCCAATTTAAATAAAACAAGGAAGAGTCCACCATCGATACTCGTTCCTACCCTCTTCCCTACGTCCCAGTGCCATGTCCAACCTCACGCCTCCCGTAAACACCCCGCGCTCACCTCGTACCAGGGGTGTGTCCAGCATGGTGCGCGGCGTGTGCTCCCTTACCCTACGTTCACTGACCGCTTCGCAACTCTACATATCATGTTTTTGGATCTTAAGCATTTTAAAAGCGCCACCACTGGTGTCGCTTCGAAAACAATGCGCAATGAGCTCAACAGGCTTGTGCAAACTGTGTCCGACCCTGACACGAAGCGGGTACGCCCCGCAGCGTCGCCAGTTCACCCTCGTTCGCTTCTCATCGATAGCCTTATAATCAAGGTGTTCGACACGGAGATGCAATCCTTCTTCTACCTCTTTACGCGTTATCTCACTGAGAAGGCCAAATGCCAAGAGCTGTACGCAATCTCTACTCAGTCAAGGGGGCTGTGACCACACTGACACTTGCGCCAGTGATTGGGATCACATCAAGTCACCCGCAGCAGACCAGATCGTCCCTTACGATCAGCTGCCTGAAGTGACCAGCCCTGATGCTCTGAACAAGCTTGCTGTCCTCAAGGTCAATGGTGGTCTTGGCACCTCCATGGGTATGTCACGTTACGTCCTACTTCCAAGTGTTTACACAATCTATTGCTAGGTATGACTGGGGCCAAGTCTGCGCTCGAGGTCAAGGATGACATGACCTTCCTCGACCTTACCGTGCGTCAGATCGAGCATCTGAACACGACCCATCGCGTCGACGTCCCTCTCATTTTGATGACCTCATTCAACACTCATGAGGACACGCTTCGCATCATCAAGAAGTACGCGAATCAACAGCTCCGAATCACCACATTCAATCAGTCGCGTTACCCGCGCATCCTCAAGGAGACCCTTCTACCCGCACCTAAAACCGCAGACCACGACAAGAAGAGCTGGTACCCTCCCGGTCATGGCGATTTGTACAATGCATTGTACCATTCCCATGTATTGGATCAGCTGATTGCTCAGGGCAAGGAATACCTCTTTGTGTCCAACTCTGATAATCTGGGTGCCGTGTTTGTGTCTCGGCAACCGACTGGCTAGCGTCATATACTGATACCGTGTCCCTGCAGTGTTGATCAAAGTATCCTTCAGCATATGATTGACACTAAGGCTGAATTTATCATGGAAGTCACTGATAAGACCAAAGCTGACGTCAAGGTAAGCTGCCCTTTACTCCAATCTACTTTGGTTCCGTCAACTGGCCGAACACAGGGTGGTACTCTTATCGACTACGATGGCCAAGTGCGCCTACTTGAGATTGCCCAGGTTCCGTCGGAACACGTTGAGGAATTCAAGTCGGGTAGGTGCTCTACTCTCATCGGCTTCCAATTGTCGGTGACACAGTCACGTAGTCCGCAAGTTCAAGATCTTCAACACGAATAACATTTGGATCCACCTCCCAGGTATGCTTTACTTCGTTCTCGTTGCTACTCGGATTTCTCAGAGTGTTGTACCAATCAGCCTTGAAACGAATCATGGAAAACGAGGGCATGGATCTAGAAATCATTATTAATCCGAAAGTGATGGACGATGGTCAAGCAGTCATCCAACTCGAGACGGCGGCAGGAGCTGCCGTCAAGCACTTCAAGGGTGCCCACGGCGTCAACGTTCCTCGTAGCCGGTTCCTCCCCGTAAAATCGTGCTCAGATTTGCTGTTGATCAAAAGCGACATTTATTCGCTGGAGCATGGCCAGTTGGTGATCAACCCGAGTCGGATGTTTGATACCATTCCTGTGATCAAACTTGGCGACCATTTCAAGAAGGTGTGTTATCCCGGCCGGATGAACGCATTCCATCAGTGATGTCTGACCCTTTTTTTTGTTCAGATCCAACAGTTCCAGCAGCGATTCAAGAAAATTCCAAAGATCATTGAGCTGGATCACTTGACAGTGACCGGAGATGTGTACTTCGGTCGAAACGTCACGCTACGTGGAACGGTGATCGTCGTGGCGAACGAAGGTCAACGCATCGATATCCC
>Ga0137394_10000617_pt1 | contig 24874 bp, 27 predicted proteins | sample czobulk116metaG_FD_108278 | JGI IMG/M metagenome (GOLD analysis project Ga0137394, IMG submission 108278) | Vadose zone soil microbial communities from Angelo Coast Range Reserve, California, USA - czobulk1.16 metaG | ecosystem: Environmental > Terrestrial > Soil > Vadose zone | place: USA...
AAGCGCTTTGTTTCACGACAACACCAGCATTCGTAGCGTGCCTACGTTCTCTCCACGTTCTCCGCAAGCTCGTTAGTCACCTTCTCCAGGTTCCTTATCTCCATTACGCGTCTTATTTCTTAGCCGCCGCGGCTTGGGTATGCTGCTTCGTCTCTTTCATCTTACCTTCCTTGTCAACCCACCCTGGTCATCGGCAAGCCCCCCACCATTGCAAGGTATCCGACAAGGATCTGCATTTCATCTCCCATTATCCAGACGGGAGCTAAGCACCAGCACACCCCGGCGGCTACCCGGACAAGGCGCTATAGGGTTGGGAGACTATATTGATGTGTGCGTCCTCAAGTACACTAGCAAGGTTATCTCATCGTGGAATCAGGACATACAACGTACTAGTTCGAGTGGGCGATACGCTTACACCGCTCGTTCTTGGTACGCTTCACGATCTGATGGAAATGTATATCCCCCGACCTTACCTCCAGACACTGGCTCTTCCGATCTTTGGGTGCTCTCTAGCTCTTGTGTCACGGACTGTTTCTCTGCCACTGTCCCGTTATACCCTCAGAATTCCTTCCAGCCGAGTGGTCTTGCCATTCGTCTCGAGTACGGCGACTCCCTGACTGGAACCTTTGCCCAAGGTCCCGTTGGAAAGGACCTCGCCGGTATTGCAGGCTTTCACCTTCAAGATCAATACCTCGCTGCAATATCAGAAACGAATACAGGTGTACTACAGAGAGGCTCTGCCGGTATATTTGGCCTCGGTTTTCCGGTCAACAGGTGTGCCAGTGATTCTTTTTGTTGGTCATCTGTATTTCATGATTACACCATCACATGACTACGGTCCTTCCTAATGACGTGTTGCTTGGCTCACATGGGAGATCCCTTGGACGCTATTGTCGCGTCCTGCATGCTGACTCACGGACGATTTGCATCTCTTCTCTTTATTTTTATATGGGGTGCAGTAGCACCGCGCTGTAACAAAGTGCGGAATGTAGCTTCCCTGGAAGAGTCCCCCGCTCCGGTTTACCTTCTTGCTTACACTGACGTCATGGCCTACTACAGTATTATTTGGAACAAGTTACTCACCGCTAGAATTGCGAGAGAAACTAGCCTTGCTGTTCGGAATTATTCATCTTCTGGAACTCGTATCTTTCCCGACCTACCTGAAATCCGCGGAAATCGTACACAGCCCACGCGTAGTGACTGGGACCGATCGCAATTTCCTGTGAACGACATCCTTGCGAGCTTTTCTACTAACGGTCCACTTCTCCCTCGTCTCATCTTGACCGGAGCATTGGCTTTGCCAGTTGTTTCTGTATTTCTGCAACGAGATACCGTCGATATTGGTGGAAATCAAGGTCTTCTCTCGATTGGAGGACTACCTGCTGGCATCGCTGTAGAAGACTTGACTTGGGTCCCGTTACGCCTTTACACTGCAGCCGAGGGTGGGTTTCCGGCGCCGGAGGATTTTCCAACTGAGGTACTTCTCAACGCGCGTCTACTCCCTGCATAAACGAACATTGAATTAGATTTACCCCATTACTTGGGAAGTCACCGTTGACGACGTATACTTTGATGGGCGGAAGTTATCACGGTCAGCCCTTGTTGCGACAAACATTACGATGACTGCTTTGCTCGACACAGTTCGTTCCTCGTTTGCTTTCCAAATGGGATTAATAGTTCTTGACATACAGGGGAATTCACTGATTCGTGGCCCCAGGGATGTCCTGGACGCAATTCTTGTACAGCTTGGAGGTGATAGCTATGACTGCGCAGAAGCCCATACACTTGCGTTTCAGATCGGCGGCGGCCTCTACCCTGTTGATCCACGTGACTTTGGCTCACAGACATTTGAAGATACCACTTCCCAGTGCACTCCCAACCTTGCTCCTACGGATCCTCCAGGTTCAGGCTTTCTATATAGTTGGAGCATAGGGGACCCATTTTTCAAATCGTAAGCGGAATCGCTGATCTGTTTTCATTTACCTACACCTTAACCAGTGTTTTCGTCGCATTTTACTATGGCAATCTAACACACCCCTCACAAGACCAACCCCGGGTGGGGCTCCTTTCGACTGTGCCTTCAGACGCTTCCCAACGTCTGCAAGCTGCAGTTCAGCTTTCAAATACAACACTAGGTGGCAACCTTCCTAGTCCGTCGCTCATACTTGAATATCCACCAAATCCATTGATATATTTGCAGTCACTTCTGAGGCAGCGCCTTTCAGCGTTCCTCCATCCCCCGGAACAAGTATTACGGGTGTACCTCAGGCTCACCCTATTAAACCTCCGCAGATTTCTCCTAGCCCCGACAAAGCTTCAAATCGTTTACGACTATCTCCCGTTAGCATCATAGGTCTACTAACAATTGTATTTGTAATGTGACAATTACTTTGCGACAGTCCGTAAACACTGAGTCGAATAGTATCATATAAACGACTTGAATCACCGAGTGACATTTCCATCTTTCAACGCATTTCGTTGGATCTGTAGCGACGTGGAATGGTATGGCAAGTGTTACATGCCTGACCGGCCTGACCATCTGACGAGGTATGAAAATCATAACTAAAGAAGGAATTGGCGATCTCAGGCTCGGAGTCCAGAGCTCATCTACGTGGCGACTCGGACGCGTGGACCCTTACTCGTCCCCCTTGTCATCCTCTAAAGCCTGATTCCAAGGACGTAAGCCTTCGAAACAAGAAAGATCTAAGCAGTCCGGGTCCTCCGAGTCGGAGTGTATTTCCAACAGCTTGACGCGCAGATCATCGAAACCACTAGCATTCGCAACGTAATGTATGTGATATACCCCCTGCCGCCGCAAATGGGCCACAACTCTTTGCTAGTACACCATCAAGGTAAAACGTTCATAAAACGGAGGTGACTTGGATAATCATAGCTGCGACTTCGTGTCGTAAAGACGGTGCATTGGTAAGCCCCGAAATAGTACTGAGATGTCATGGTTTTAATAATTCACAATTGATTTGCTCAGAACCCATCGTCAGGGGCGCTAAAGACCAAATCATCCTCGTCGTTGAGTGGCACACTCAAGGAACCCCTGATGCGTATTGACTGAATGATATCATGGCTACGGTGCAGTGTCAAAATCTCTCAACTGAATGGGACAGGAATTCACGCACCGCTCGAGAAGTTCATCGATACCCAGCTGACCGGCTTCCCAGTCTACTCGCACCCAGTTGTGTACAAGCTGGCCTGAACGATAGACGAGCATCGTGGGGAGCATGTCTGTGTCCACATCGTCGTCGTCCTCATACCCGTTGATGGAGTCAACAACGGTGGTGGGCTCGTCTGTGTCGCTGCCGTATGGGTCATCTTCGTCTTGTTCCGCAAACCTGGGTGAGGTACGAGACTTGGATAGATAGGTAGACGAAGGCGGACGTAAGCTCCTAGGCCTTGCCTGTGGGCGTCGTGCAAATCCAATCGTTGAAGCGCGACACCTGAGGAACTTGGTGTTCGAATGTTCACGCGCCAAGCGCGTGAGTCGATCGTCAATCGTATCGCATCTATCGAGTGACTTGTAGACGGCAAGGGAAAGCAAGCAAATAGAGAACGATGAGTTGCCGGTGACCATCTAAACATAAAGGTGCACGCACGCACGGGATCGTAGATGTGCACCACTACCCACACGGTTTGATCCTCTTCCACTGCAGAGACAAACCCTTCTAGCCCAACCTCACGGAGGTGTCCGAACCTTCCCCGCTGCCGCCTGTCCAGAGTAACGGATACGTCCCGTTCTTCGAGAAAAGTCCTCCCCCCTAGATTCGTACGTTCCATTCGAGCAGCGAGTTCTGCTAGCTCTTCCGCCTTTCTAGAACGTTCGCGCGCTGCGGCTTCATTACGGTCGCGGATAACACCCTTCACACCTGTCCGCCCCGGGCCCATACCGATCGAGTCGACTTGGTGCGGTTTAGTTTCGACTTGTTCATCTACCTGCCTGTCCCACACTTCACCATATTCACTGTCGCCATTGCTTCCGGATGAAGCAGACCGCGCCGGTGAAGAAGTACGGCTAGGCCCCTGAAAGAGTTCACCCGAGAGAACGAGCTGTTCGAGATGATCGCCGTTCTCCTCAAACTATGAGCAAGCAAAGCAAGGCGCGCAAATTACAAAAGCCATACCATGTTGTCCTGAAATCGGATAAAGTGAGATGCTCTTAGTTTGATGGGTAATCGAGACAAAGTTCTCAGGAGATGCCAAGCGTAATCAATTAATCTGGCACACTTACTAAGCGCCGACCAAGATATCCTTATTTGATAAAGCGACTCCGCAAACGCGATACAAATGTGGAAAACCAATGATTACATTGTACAATGGGGGGAGAAGGGTCAGCGCATGATAACAAACTCCGCAATGCGGTGGCCATATGACGTCCGGGGTAACAAAGGTAATTGATACTACAAACACAAAGGGCCAACCGCACCCCTACCCCAGGCTAGCGCGTATAAGTCCACGAAGAGTGATGTTAACACCGGCATGATCTTCAAGCCATACCCCCCGCGCCTGGCATTGAGCGAGGACCCTATGCCAGAACTTCTGTACAGCAGGGTGAGGTTGGCGGGTGCGAAGCATCGTCGACTCAACGCTGAGGTCGCGCAGGTATTTGAGGGCAGGAAATGCCTCGTGGCGGAGGAGTGAGGACATCTGTTCGAAAAGTGGAAAGAATGCTGGGCTACCATCGCCTGTAAGGCCCATGCCGAGTGCGTCCGCTATGCGTGCGTCGATGTCACGTATAGCGATGAGTTCCACGCGAGGGTGATGAGGCAGAAGGACGTGAGGCGCGATCCAGTCTGGTGACTCCCAATGCCATTCCACATCTGCCGAACAGATCAACTCGGTCACATTTGGACACAATCGGGCAAGGGAGAACGAGTCGTGAGTCCCTGGTCTGCCCGGTGCCGTCAGGTAATGTTCTTCCACGATGGATGAGGAATGGCCCAGCTCGAGTTGCCTAATCGATTTTCCATGAGCTTTCAAAAATTGATGGAATCCCGGTCCGGTATAGCTGAAGTCCGCGGAGACGACCGACAAATTACGCAACGCCGGCATATCCCATGTAGCAAGGGTCGCAAACATGTCGTTATCGAGGCTAACTTTCAAACTCTTGAGCGCTGGTAACTTGACTGGCATCTCCGCGACTCCGTTGATACTCGTACCGGGTGTTGGATCAGGGAACAACGCGCGAAAATTCGGGGAACAAGATGAAAGCTCGAGGTACTCCAAACGCATGGTGCGCATTTGTTGTAGGGGAGACATTCGTTGTTGAAAAGGTTGGTCGTCATAATTTGTCCATGAAAGCCTTCGCAACTGACTGCGGGGATGTGCGAGGAGAGAGAGAAGGCGCTCCGGCCGACACCGTGGGTCTGTTGGAATATCATAGCGGTTGCGCTGAACGGACTGGTGGTCGGTGTATATCGTCAACTGTGGTGAGTACTCCAGGATGGTGTGCAAATCCGCTGGCGCGCAACGTTCCAATACCGATGTCTCGATGTGTAACCTTCTAAGGAATCGCCCGCTAGAGCCTGTGCCGTCAACAAACTCGAGGAGTAAGGTATGGGCGAGCGCCTTAGCCTGCTGCGCGCGGCTGATCCACACGAACTCGTAAAGGAACGGTTTAACGAACGTGTTCCATCGTTTGCAAACTAGAGAGAGGGCCATCTTGAAACGCATGGATGAATGGTATGCCGGAAGGTGAAGGTAGGTTGCCTCGAGAAATGATAACTCAGTTGTGGTATCTAAGGGATCTGGTGTCATGAAAGTCGCCTCGCGGATGATGAGGTGCCATATTTCTGGGGGAAGACGGATATGATCATAGGCCCGTGGGTGTACAAGGATGGCTTGTGATAAGTGGATTTTTCTGTATACAACGGTTAGCCTACTGTTCGCCAGCACAGAAGAAAGGCTAGGGACACAAAGGAATTTGGCTCAGAATACGCCTAAGTTGGTGGGGGGGAAGGGAAGTGGCGAGCTATGCCCAGCTATCAAGGGATTTCTCCATAGCTCATACGACAAGTGAGCGGTCACGTCGCAGAGTGGCAGAGAATGTGAGGCGTCATTCAAGGGGAAGAGGGAAGGGCCAGTGGCTGGACGCTTTAGGAGAATGGGAAAATGAGCTGACCTCTGTGAGCGGCGTTTATGTAGGAGCTTTTTGACTACGCGGGAGATACGGTTTCTCAGGGACATTAAATAATGAGAGCAAGGGATGGCGATGGAGAGGGGAGGCAGCGCTGGTGTGTTATAAGAAAGATGAGAAGGTTGGCCCAGGTGATCTCATGTATGGAGTCTCTGTTTGGCGCCCTTCGCTGCCGACAATGACAACACAATAATAGTCCACTGTAGGCGCCTGTAATATTACACTCATATTGGCGACTGATGACCACCGTCCACTATTTTTCTCGCTCCCTCTCTTTAACTTTCGTGCACTCGTCCTGGCAGGACGTGCGAAGCTTTGCACAAGTTGCCAGGCACAAACATCACATCCTCACGAGTTCGAGTGCAGGCGATCGCGCTTACTAAGTATCTGCGGCCCGGCGAGAATTTAATTTTCTCCGTCCTCCGAGGTCAAACAGTAAATGCCTTCAGAACAAAAGAGGCATCATGCCCAGGCAGACAACCACGTAGCAAAGGTATGTGAACCTTTCTCGCATCGCTGCCAAACTGACTTAGGCAGAAACGACCGCCCAGGCGGGAGAGTGTCAAATGCGCAAAAGAGAGCTCAGTCATCTCAGATGAGGGAGTCGATAGTGGATTCGTTGGCAACATCGCTGATACTGTTCAATGTACCTTGGGTAGTACGGTACACAAACCTCCAACAGGAGCAGAGGTTACAGCGATAAAGGCGGCTCAAGACCTTTTCATGTCCGGCGCTTTTAAGCTTCAGGTGTGTCTTGTCGTCCGCTTCTATGCCTCATGTTGCCCTAATGTTACATTCCCCGCAGATTGATGCTCTTCTACCGAATATTCGGCCAAAAGATTCACGCAAGCCACCGCTCAACAAATTCCTCTTTTCTCTTCATGCGTTCCTATCGTCACTTCCGTCAATTGAGCCCCAGCACCCTTTGGCAGCTGCGAGCGCTCTTTCTGACGGTTCTCTTTCTTTGTTCTCGTTTGGGAGGGAGAAACGTTCTCGGTGGGATGGAACTGCGGCATCCCCGAAACCTATGGCTGTCCCTTATCCACAACCTCCTCCGACCGAAGATGCCAATTGGAAGGTTGCATTCGAGAAACCAGTGAATATCTCAATCGTCGGGGGCTGGATTAATAATGTCGCTGTTAAGCGTGCAGATGAAGAACCTTGGGTCATTGATATGGCCGTGGAAATGCCATCTGCACGTCTATCTTCAGAGTGGCCCTTATATGTTGCTGATTATCCTTGCCACAGCGCATGTTCCAAGAGAAAGATTACATGAATAGCCGGTTTTTCCACAAACGAGCGTTTTACCTTGCCGTAATTGCCAAGCGTCTCTGTGAACCCCAGAACGAGCTCAGCATGGACGTATATTACGATTCCAAAGGAGGGGATCCTCGACTGACCACACTGATCCTACGACCCAAACATGGTACCTCCTTCCCATATCAGACCATCTCGTTTACGACGCTGACAGCCCTGTAGATGACACACCCACGGATTTTTCAAAATTAAACGCAGTAGTACGAATAATTCCCACACTTTCCGCGTCTTCTCCAATTCGGCCAACGCGACTATCTCCCTCTCGAAGCAATTTTCGTGTCCAGCAGCCAGAACCGGTTGACTCACATCATGAAAATTGCCCCACTCCCTTGTATAATGCTGTCCTTATGCTTGCCTTCTCCCCCCAACGCCATGTTTTGTTGGTGAATACATTAAAGCAGGATATTCCCGCTTATCGTGATGCTCTCTCCCTCCTTCGAGTGTGGGCCAATCAACGAGGGTACGGGGGAGGCCAGCGGACATGCATTCGCGGTTTCGAGGGTGCAGGTCCTTTGTGGAATGCTGTACTAGAGCTGTTGATTCGTGGGGAGGAGCCTCGTGGAAAAACAAAGGCAAGGAGGCGCCCATTAGGGAATGGCCTCAGTTCATATCAACTCTTCAAGGCCGCTCTGGACTTTTTGTGTATGTGCACACAGTGGCAAAGCGAATGATGACTGACTGTTCCCCAGCCCAGCATGACTTCTCTCAGGAACCCGTTTTTGTAAAAAATAAAGATGGCCATTTGGTGCGTCGGATTCGAACCTCGAAGTTGCTAACGTGTTGAAGAATTGGATTGCCAGTTTTCCCCGGAAGAATATCTGGGGAGATATGAAGCCGTTTTGGTTGACTCGTCTTGTACCAACGTCCTTGCGGGCATCCCTCTCACTTCTATGGAAATGGCAAGTGTGTACTTCAATTGAATTCACGTTGCTGATTAGCCGTAAAGCTCAAATACGATGCCCGGGTTACTCTGGATATCTTAGACAGGGACACACCAGCTGGTGATCCATTCACTGAGGTTTTCCTTACTGACCACAGGGACCTAACTTCCCGGTTTGACCTCGTACTCCTGTAGGCTCTCCGCCTTCCGTCATATGTCCACTTTCTGATCGTGTGATCCAGGGTCGACTTATCGTCCGCCGATTCGACGCGATTGTCAATTCACGACGTACTGGAAAATGGCTCATCTTCGAACGCCATCCTTGCTTCCCTGTCTACGCGACTACGTGACGCACTGGGCTCGCGGGTGAAAGCTCTATCTATCCTACACCCACCCACACAGTTGCGCGCACCATCCAAGGCGCTTCCGACGAATCCGGGTACCATCTTCATCGGTCTGATCCTTGACCAAGAGCGTGCATTCCGTCTCGTGGATCATGGACCCGTGGCCACGGAGGCACCTTCACATATGACAGAGGCCTTCCGCAAGTTATGGGGAAACAAAGCCGAACTCCGACGATTTCAGGACGGAAGCATTACAGAGAGTGTCGTTTGGCATGTTCGGGACTCGGATGAACGCGCACATATACCAGCGATGATCGTGCGACATATTCTTGCGCTGCACTTTGGAATCCGCGAGGATGCCATGAGCTCGTGGCAATCTGGATTCGATGGGCTTCTCCGCCTCCCCCCATCCATAGCCTCACGCTACCGTGCTTCTGGATTTAGGGCAGCTCTTACCGCGTTTCAACACCTTGCCAGCTCAATCAAATCACTTGGTAAGGAGTTGCCATTAGCCGTCGTCAATATCAGCCCCGTCGCCTCAGAGCTCAGGTATACGAGCGTCTTTGCTCCTGCCGTTATCCCAGTGGGCTCAGAGTCAATTCTCCCGCTCTGTTCAAGATTTATCCCATGCATTTCTCTCAACCTCGAACTCGAGAAGTCTGCACGTTGGCCCGATGACCTGGCGGCTATACAGAAGATGAAAATGGCCTTCCTAGAACGGATTGCGCAAGCGTTAACCAATGCTATACCTCATCTACACGCACGGATTGACACTGTGTCTTCAGCTGGTGCCCCTCTAACCGCGGATCACGCGCAGCTTGAGATTACCGCACCAGATGGTTGGGCATTTGGGCTACGTATATGGCATGATCGCGAGGCCACGCTGCTCGATCGAATCCTTCATCGTCCTACGGCACATTCTCTACATGAATTAGAGAGCGCACGCATGGCCCGTAGATTGTACACCCGACGTTTCATCGCCGCACCACGACATCATCGCGCGGTTGCTGCGCTCCACCATCGGTTCGTTGCGTTTGGAGGTACCGTGCGGCTCGTAAAGCGTTGGTTGGCCGCTCACTGGCTTCTTCGGCTGCACGTGCGTGAAGAGGCCGTCGAAGTACTCTGCGCCGCTGTGTTCGCCGGCATTGATTCGGCGCGAGCTCCAAAAACCCGAGAGCGTGGTTTTGCATGTGTCATTCGGCTGCTGTGGAATTGGGATTGGACTGAAGGAATGAAGATACCGCTATACGGTGACTCAGATCCAGGACCTGACGTATATTCGAGCTCCGCGTCTGGCGCAAAAGGTGTTTGGACACTAATAACTGAAGCCGATCTTGATGGACGCATGTGGACGGTAGATGCGCCAGATGTCGTGGCAGCAGATCGTATTCGTGCTCTCGCGCAAGCAACCCACGTTTACTTACAGGGTGTGGAATCAGGCGTGCTTGATGTATCCGTGAGTCGCTCACCTTGGGCATTTTCTCAAATCTTACGAAGTCATAATTTTGGCTATGTTCTAGACCATGTTCGTTCACCCGGAAGAGGACTACGACTTTGTCGTAAAATTACGACCAGCCGTACTTCCTCGATATTTTCAGAATGTAACAGCAAGTCCCATCTGGGCTGATAAAAATGCCTACTCTTCACCCGTGGATCGCGATTGGCCTCTGCGGCCGGGCTTCGACCCTGTAGAGGCGTATCTCGATGATCTTACGGTAGGCAAAAGGGCATCGTCTGGTGCAGTTCCGATGACTAACGTAATCGGATAGTTTATCTATGCTGATACAGCTAAATTTTTCTACGACCCATTGGGCGGTGATCGTTTTGGTGGCATATGGGATCCCAGTCTCATCAAACCGAGGCCATTCCGAGTGCTGAATCAATTTTCGAGCACTCCGGCATCCAAGGTTCGCCTCAAATCTAACTCGAGATGGATCCCAGGTTCTGATACGTATTCATAAAATAGGAAAAGGAAAAGGGCAAAGACCGCAACTTGGTGCTTCTTAATGAGGGCGCAGTCTTGAATGAGATCGTTCGGATGGGCGATGGCCTTGTGTTAAGCTGACGTAAGGATTCGTTGTGACGGGTTCGGACGTCGCCGAATGACTCTGGCCAGCCACATCACCTCCGTTCAGACTCTTGTACTTGTAGCTACAGTATCGCTTCAATACGAGTAGTACTCGGACATCAATTACATTTCAAGAGCCCTTCTTTTCTCACTTTGCCCACGAGATGGGAGAAATTGTCAACGTTGTTGTTGCCTTTGCGGTTATTGTCTTGATCGTTCGTTGGGCAACAACGTCCAGTACGTTCCAATCTTTCTATCGCTGCCCCATTGTCGTTTAGTAGCGCATGAGGTAGCGAGTCTACAGCAGAGCAAGCTGCAGCTCGGGTGCTGCGCTTCAGGCCGAAGAGTGTGACTCCAGAAATGGCACGGTATCCGCCTGGCTTTTTCATCAATTCCGCTGCTGATCTCTCTAGCTTAGGTAGAAACAGTGACTGGCATGTTCCCCGACATCCCGCAGTACGTTTGTCACGCACATAGCTGTATATGTGTGGGAGAGGACTTGACCCCCCTTCTTGCAGTGCCAATATTCACTACGACCTTCTCCGCACGGGTTCAGTCGAACTCACGACAAACAAGATCCTCGAGCGCGGCTTTCTTGATGACGTGCGCGCTCCCTCGTCCTCCCATGTCTTATCTTTCTCACTCGTCGCCCTACAGCCGCCAGAGGCTTACTTCACACTCTACCCCCGCCCATCCAGTGCAAATGTGGCTCAGCTACCTGCGGGCGCGCCAGTCGCGGCACGCACCTCCACCGTGGCTACGACGCAGACACGACCCAAGGAGACGTTGATTTCCCGCTTTGGGCTCGAGAACCGGCTATCTGCTGCGGTCGTTGTTTCTACGCCGGACCAGGACGCAGGCGGCCGCGCCGTGTGGGAAGAAACGACCGAAAAGCGCGAAGCGAGCCTGCGCGAGCGCAAGGCGCAAATGATCCTGGCTGCACGTCAGTACGTACGATGGTTTTTTCGCTGCATGTCACCAAGCTGACGGCCCGTTCGCCTTGGGAAGGAGAATGCTAGCCGCACAACGCATACCAGCAGAGTCGCCTACTGCATAATTACTTGGGTTCTTTCTTGCTTACATTCTCGTTTCTTACCTACCTGCCCGGACTGTAATAATCTTAGCATCGATTCAGCAATGGCATTCCGTGCTCTACTCAAAGATTGGGAGGTCAAGACCATGTATTTTTGCTCTGGTGTTACGAACAACCCTGAGCCACGCGTTCTCTTCCAGCCTTTGAACGGGCCTTAAATCATGGCTCTGATTCGGGGGTTGAAGCGTTGAAGCTTGAAGCTTGAAGCCTTAAAGTGTCTGCTACGGATTCTCCTCTTATTTTGTATTGGCATATCGTTCCTAACTGAATGTACAGAAACGCGACATGTACAGAGACACTGACCAGAGATCCATTGAAAGTAATGTACAAATGTATAAGCAAAGTACGGGGGGTATGTCAGAACGTTGTATCGACCGGGGAGTGAGAGGTGGCTATGATTTAGTGTAATGGGGTGTTTAGTCTTAGTCTTGTCCGTGCCTACAGGGGTCCTTTGAAGATTTTCTCTTCAGATGTCTTATCATTCTCTATTCCTCTGCACCTTCAGTCTCCTTGCCATCTTCACAAATCCCTGCTGAAGCACCATATCGGAAGCCCCTACTAGGGTTTTCCGCTTCAGCCTCCTTAGAAGGCCAGACGTTTCCCAAATTTGACAATGACGGAAAGCGCAACGGGCCAACCTCATTTGGTGGCGTGCTGTTCCGTCGTGTTCCTGTTCTGAGGCTCTCAGGTCTCTTCAGGATAGCCCCTGCAACTTTATCGTTGAACGGAAACACGTCCGAGTCCGTATCAGCGTTGCCTTCTCCATTATCCTGTATTCGTTTGCGACACCGCCCTCGGGTGCTATCGAGAGCCGGACTGCATAAACGATGGGTCATCGTTGAAGGGACTGCACAGGGTAGAGATGATACGAAAGCTGGAAATATAGGAACCGTCGCAGATGAAAAAGGTCGCGAGCCTGCATACATCTGCAGTGCAAGAGTGAGATGCTGTATCTGAGCATACAACTAAATCCTTCGTCAGCATAAGAGATCAAGAGATCAAGGGCTTTGACTAGCTGTACCTCGGCCTCGCGACGATGCCACCGCGTTCTTTCTTCGGTCCAGCGCCAACTCAGCGCGTCATAGTCCTTCGCTCGGCGCTCGGCTTCTGCGCGACTCTTTTCCTCACGCAGCCGCACTGCTTCGAGTGCACCCCGTAATGAGGCGATTTCTGTTTGTGCCGAAACAGAAACTGGCGGAGGAAGACAGGGAATAAGTGGGAGTTGATCGCCAACTCGCGATGCAGGCGGAGGGGAGGCGGCGTCGAAGCGCGCGGATGACTCGATAGAAGAAGAGCTCAATATGCGCGAGAGTGTTGAAGGGGTGTCGGGTGGAGAGAACGTAACGGGAGAAAATATGGGAGAGCTAGATTCACGCTGTGGGTTTGCTACACGTGCTCCGGCGAAACGAGGTGGGGGGTCATGGTAAAACGACGGCTGCCCGTCCCAATCCCAAGGACTCGTGACAGGAGAGTGCGACTTCCCATGGCTTTTCCGAGTAGAAGGCGTATTCGAGGTCGAACAGGATACTTCTGTAAGAGTACTCGACCCCGATGAGTGAGCGGGGAGGTAACCCGGGGAACCTCGAGAAGAAGGGTCCATGGAGGATGCGTTAGGTTCCCCAAACACCGGGCTCGTGTCAGAGAGTACCCTCTTCGTAGGTTGTGAAGAAAGGCATTGATCTTCTGGCTCCTCGTTAACGTCTGCTTCCGGGTAGGACTTGTCAACTGACAGTGGATTTGCGGTCTCGCCGAGAGACTTGTTGGATGATCGCGCCGGAGAGCTGTGCGTAGTAGAGCGTTGATTTGACGCGAATACCCTGAGTCGAGAAGAGTTGGAGTTAGATATTTGAATGCCGGGTGACTCGTCAGTCTCGCAGGTAAATTTCTCTGGCCGAGGGCAACCTCGTTCTGAGGTGTCGGTAGTTGACACTCCATTCGACGTGGTGGAAGCCCGATTCAATTGACGAAGTAGCTGTTTTTTTCCAACTTTGGAGAACTCCTTGAACGGATCTTTTCCGCGACGTCGCCGCTCTTTCGAACGTGAGGTCTTCCCTTGTGTGCACTGTTCGCTCCTTTGTCGGGTGACATCACGAGGAACCTCTTCTGGTATAACCTTGGACGCAGCGGGTGAATGGGCGGTGTCTTGAAGGAGTATAGATGTGTGGCAACACCACAGGAGGACTGAGCTAGTCGCAACCGTGATAGCTGCTAGCGCAGAGATGAGAACGGTATTGTCACTCTGAAGCCATCCGTCTTGGGGGCTTTGTTGAACGTTGACCATGTATCATACAGCACAGCGGACAACAGGAAGGAGAATAAGCCAAAGGCAGATAGAACGCCGTCATCGGGATCTGCATGTGGCTTCATTCAAACCCCGATTTCCTAAACAACGTTTACGGTAACCGCGACGGTAACTACACTCGTTACCGTAAGAGAACTTCCCAAATCACTTTCGCCATGTCGACACCGTCATTGCGCTTATCGGTGCGGTTCAGCCCATCGTCGGCCGTATCCTTGTCCATCGCCCCGCTCTCACTCCGTGCCCTGATAACTTTTTTTACGATCCCGGCGGTGAATTCGGGGTGCCCCTGCAGGGTGAGTATATGGATCTGAGGCATTGAACCACCTGGCACCGGGATACATGCATCCGGATCAGAGAATCGCACCATACCCTGGTTTCTAGTCATGGTCGTGGACCCAAGCAAATGAAACAATGGGGGAACCGCGGGTACATGGTCCCGGTGCATTTGTTGGATGTTCTGCGACGACATTAGAGAGAAATATAGCAAGTTGAAGCAAAATGGTAGTCTTACGAGACTCGGCACGCCAAAGATGCGCTGACCAAGGTCGGTGAGATCGACCTCAGTAATTGCAACTTCCCACTTTGAATTTGATACACATTCACCGCCGAGTGCTCGTGCGACGACCTGATGACCGAAACATATTCCTATGCACGGACTGTCTTCAATAGGCCAGGTGAATTCAGCATCGTTAAATTTACCGATGATCTTAATGCGTGGCCTCTTTGTGGCAATATCGGCCACCCAGGAGACGAGTTTGTCTACCCATTCAACGTCCTCGTATGCAGATGCAGCTAAACGAAAATAAAGTGTGAGATTACCTTCTCAAATCAACTGAAGAAGCGCAATACAGGATCCGGTAATGATGACCCCATCGTAAGTGTCAAGTTTGTCCATTGGTGGATATTCCTTCGCATTCCGAATGTCGTAAGGGTGCAAAGCAAAATCAAAGAGCCCATCAGGTAATGAGGTACGAAAGAGTCTATCAAATATGATCGGGTATTCTCCGTGATCCTTTACGACCTCTGGGATGGGTACATCACACACGAGTAAGGCCAGTTGAGGGATGATGATAGAAACCATCGACTCGAAAGCTGCAGCTCTATGAAGCGACTGTTAGGAATCAAGAAATTAGGAGGTGAAAAATGCGGCCTGGCCAGTGCGGGCCCGCGGGCCGGTAGGCCGCATGAGTCGGAGACGCAGCAGCCTCTCCTCTTCAGTTCCACTTTGTTTTCTCCTCACCTCTCAAACCCGGGACTGCAGTACCTCTGTCTTGTGTCGCTGTTGCGATATCATTGTTGAGACAGGGTCCCTGCACCGCGGCATATCTCTCTTCTCAGGGAGTTCCGTCTTTATGTCCTCTCCATTCAACAATGGCACGGGATCAGGCTCAGCTCTGGACCCTGCCATCTTACGCGTCGCGGCGGCTTCAACCACTGTCGCTACGCTTGTGTCTGCAACCTCAATATTCATGCATATGAAGAACTATCGCAAGCCCCTCTTACAACGGTGAGTGGACCCTTGTTCATGTGTTGAGAATGGTGTCGGAAGAAGAATACACGCGGCTTGGGGATGGAAGGTGGAGCGCCGCCGCGCTGGAGTATGTCTCTAGATTTCAGGCGGCGTGCATGCAAATGTCAGGATTGCATAGAGACCGGTCACGCCGCAGTTCTACGACGTGGAAGTTTCAAGTGAACGTGGAGTGCCATGCTAATCTTGCTTGTATCAGGATGGTAGTTCGCATCATGCTTATGGTCCCAATATATGCCATCTCTTCTTTGATATCTCTATTTTCGCTGGAGGCGGCTTTCGTGATTGATGCCATCCGGGACATTTATGAGGTATGTCGTGCTTCGTCAAAACTACCATATTCGGTCACGATGGCTTCCACAGGCATTCGTAATTTATTGCTTTTTCCAACTACTAGTCGGATATCTTGGTGGGGAGCGTTCGCTCCTCATTCGAGTGCATGGCCGCCAACCCAAAGCTACCCCCTTTCCCATGAATATCTTCCAACGCGAGCTCGACATCAGCGACCCCTTCACATTTTTATTCCTCAAACGAGGGATTCTCCGTATGTCCGACACCTTCATACGGCCCTCACATTCTGACCTCGAGTTTTCAAGAATATGTGCAAGTCAAGCCGTTCCTTGCAATTGCTTCGCTTGCGTTGAAGGCATCAGGAAAATACAAAGAAGGCGAATTTCGTGTGGACTCTGGGTACCTCTATGTCAGCGTCATCTATAATGCCAGTATCTGCCTAAGCTTGTACTGCTTGGCTATGTTCTGGCTCTCGATCAATGAAGACCTCAGGCCATATCGGTCGGTAGTCAAATCACATATTGTTTGATGTCTCTAACAAATGTGCGGGTAGGCCGATGCCCAAATTCCTCTGTGTGAAAGGCATATTGTTTTTCTCGTTTTGGCAGGCCATTGGGATATCTCTCCTGGCGTCTGTGGGTGCAATCAAGAAGCTGGGCCCATATACAGACAAAGAACACATATCCCTCGGCCTAACCGATACCTTGATCTGCTTTGAGATGCCTTTCTTCGCCATTGCACATCTTGCGGCTTTCTCCCATCGCGACTATATCGACAAGAAATTGGCATACGTCGGACGGATGCCAATGCGTCAAGCTTTACGAGATGCATTTGGTTTTAAGGACGTTCTCGAAGACGTTCGTGCCACATTAAATGGCCAGGGCATGGAGTATCGTGAATTTGAGCCGAGTGAGGGACACATGCATCAAGGTCTTGGTCGCGAGCGTCGCATTCGTGCGGGACTTCGCTACTCCCATGGAGGACGGGGAAAGTACTGGTTGCCTCAAACCACGACGTCAAATCGCTGGGAACGCTCACCAGAGAATGATGTTCGTGTGCCTCTCCTCTCCGGGGACACCGAGGATATAGTCCACGACACCGGCAATGCTGCAGACGACGAACTTGTGGCCGTTGGTTTTGACCTTCCATTCGGTGGCCTTAATTCTGAAGACGAAGAGCTCTTTGCAAGTAGTCGGAAATATCTGTTTGGTGACTATAATTACCCATGTATTGACGCCAGCTCCGAGGTTGCGCGCGCGGAGATGTGGCAGGAAGAAGAGCGGATTCTCAACAATGAGCGCAGCGCTTGGTTCTCTGATCGCCATGGTCGCAACGCTATCGCTGCCACGAGTTACGGAGCTTTTGGCGTATCACAGCCGCAGCAGAGCAGGTCTCACTCTCCCGCTTCGGCCATTGATCCGGGGCGCGCCCACGAATCAGCTGGTGATCATTCGGACGCCCAGCTGCGTTGGATGAATGTATCTAAGCCGAAGTTTGGGTTACAATCTGCACCACGTCCTGGAATCTCCCGTACGTCCTCGATATCGACCAAGATCGGCTCTGCAGGGCCTGTGGCGCGGCCGGATGCCATCGACCTCGTGCCCGAAGTTACGCACATCCCGGTCCCGGAAATCGATAACCTTCAGGGCGATCCCGTATCACGCGACGCGATGAAACAAACCCACCAGCCGAACACGGTGTTGGAAGAGGGGGGTAAACCGGAGAAGAGGAATGACCCACATGGATCTCGAGGGGATGCTGCCAGTGAGGGTTCCGAAGCTAAGGCAATTGTTGAGGTTACATTGGTATCGCCACCACTGTCTCAAACGTGGACGAGTGGGTTGGTTAACGTTTATGATGATTTAGAAAACGATGAGAATCCCTGGGTGTGATGTAACTTTCATATATTTATGATATCACGCAGTCAAATCTCATCTCGAACTGCCACGTGCCATTGACTCCGCCTAATTCATGTATTTATTATAAACTTATATAATTGGAATAACGGGACGCCAAGCCGCCCAGTGCCAAGATCACATCAACTGAGGCCACAAGACAAGCAGCAACGCGCGAGCGCAGCTGGCAACTTGAGGCTATCCTTCTCATTCGGTGCAACTTCTGCGAACTGCAATCAAACGTATCCCCCCCCACTTCCTTCTTTCTCTCTTTCTCTCTCGCTTTCTTTACGGCTTTCCACTTGTATCCTCACCCCTCTCTCATACCCGTTTTGATCAATGTCCTTTTTCAAACGACGGCGTAATCCCAACTCTGACCAAGTCGAGGCTGACGATCACGACACCAATGTTGACCAGGACCTCCGCCTACGCACTGTCCGTACAGCTGCGTCGACCATAGCCGAATCCATCGCCTCCGAGCAACGTGCCGAGCGCAGACGTTCAATTAGGCGTAAGCGCTCCAAGTTCTTTCGATCCAAGTCGGCGAAGTCTCCGGGCCAAAAGGCATCTGTTCCCGCAGCAGACGGGCCCGCTGTTCAGATTAGTGGCAAAAGGAGAAATGTCTACGTCAATATGCCGTTAAGTGCTGCAGAGGTGGATAGGCGTGGAGAGCCTATTCAACGTTATGCAAGGAATAAAGTGAACACGACCAGTGAGTTGAGACTTTTAATTTTGTATCACATTCTTACTCTCCATAGAATACACCATAATCACCTTCGTTCCCAAAAATTTGTACGAACAGTTCAGGCGGTATGGCGTACATCACGTTCATCTTGGTTTTTTACTGAGGACCTGTAGTGTCGCAAATCTTTATTTTTTGGTACTTGTCGTTCTGCAGGGTACGTGTTCCGATTGTTTTGCTGTTGCTGTGCAAAACCTCAACCACCTTCAGTCTTCCCCATCTTTGGTGCCGTGTCGCCACAAACAGCAGCACTGCCGCTTATGTTCATTCTCACGGTGACAGCCATAAAGGATGCGATAGAGGATTACCGTCGGGCGATGTTAGACGAGGAAGTCAACACTTCTGCAGTAACCAAGCTCGGCAACTGGCGCAACGTTAACCAGCCCAAAGATCCCCGCAACTGGTTTGAAAGACTCCTGGGGCTGAATTCACCTGATCGCCTGACCAGAGGAGTCCGTAAACTACGAGAAAGGGAGGCAGGCGCGGATCCGAGGATCGTACTCCAACGATTTGGAAATCGCGGAAGCGAAAGTTTAGCCGATTTCAGCAGCTTGTCTCTGGACAGGGATGTCGGTGGAAAGCGTCTCGAAGATATCCAGAGCATTGACTCGCATTCATATCCGCCACTTCTCAGCAGTGATCTCACTCGATCCTCCTCAGCATCATCCCAGAATCTACTAGGAAACGCATCGTCACCGACCCTCGTACCATCCTCGTCGTCTGGGGTCGTGAACTGGTCAAGGCCCATCCCAGGTTCCGCGCGATGGGAGCGTACTCTTTGGAAGAAGCTCGAAGTCGGCGACATCGTCCTTCTTCGGGAGAACGAGCAAGTCCCAGCGGACATCGTCGTCCTTTCCACATCCGACCCCGACGGACTATGCTACCTCGAAACCAAGAACCTTGACGGCGAAACCAATCTTAAGCCGCGCAAATCTGTTAATGCCACGACACGCATACTCTCCGAAGGAGACATTGAACGCGCAGCCTTCGTCCTAGATTCGGAGCCCCCACACCCCAACCTCTATCTCTACAATGGAGTCCTACGTTTTCAAGATCTGACCGCTGGTCGGTCGAAAGGTGAACCGGTCACAATCAACGAGATGCTCCTTCGTGGATGTACGATTCGGAACACGGCTTGGGTCATTGGCTTAGTAGCCTTTACGGGAAAAGACACCAAGATAATGCTCAATGGGGGAGACACACCCTCGAAACGATCCAAGATAGAGAAGGAAACGAACTTCAATGTCATAGTTAATTTCGTCGTCCTCCTCTCAATGTGCACAGTCACCGCAATTCTCAACGGTATCTTCAACTCTCGGAGTGGGACGAGCGCGGCGTTGTTCGAAGCGGGTTCAGATCCAAGTTCTTCTGACGTGTTAAATTCTCTGGTCACATTTGCGTACGTAGATCTCTCTGTCGAACTCACTCAAATTGACTGTTGGTGTAGATCCTGCCTTATTGCGTTCCAGAACATCGTTCCCATCTCTCTATACATTTCTATTGAGATTGTCAAGACGATCCAAGCTTACTTCATCTCGCAGGACATCGATATGTATTACATGCCACTGAACACGGCATGCGTTCCCAAAACTTGGAACATATCAGATGATCTCGGCCAGATAGAGTATATTTTCTCCGACAAAACTGGAACTTTGACGCAAAATGTGATGGAGTTCCAAAAGTGTTCGATTTACGGAGTCATATACGGCGAAGCTGTAACTGAAGCCCAGCGTGGGGCCGCACGACGAGAGGGTCGAACAGATATACCGAACGCTGAGGAGCAAGCCATTCGGATGGGCGAGCTCCGCCAAGATATGCTGCAATTGCTGAACAGGATATTCAAGAACCGCTACGTTCAGTCGGACAAAATGACCTTGGTGTCTCCAAAGCTTGCCGAAGACCTTACGGATCGATCAGGGCAGCAGCGTACGCACATTCTGTCATTCTTTCGTGCACTCGCCGTATGCCATACTGTCCTTGCCGACAAGCCAGACCCAGGACGGCGCCCACATTTCCTGGGATACAAGGCAGAATCCCCAGATGAATCGGCACTTGTCTCAGCCGCACGCGACATTGGCTTTCCGTTCATCAGCAAAGGCCGCGAGAGGATTGACATTGAGGTCATGGGCCAGCCGGAGAGCTATGTCCTTCTCAAGGTTCTTGAATTCAACAGTACGCGGAAGCGTATGAGTGTTATTGTTCGAAACCCTCAAGGCCAGCTTGTACTATATTGCAAAGGCGCAGACAGTGTTATCTATGAACGGCTCGCGGAAGACCATGATTCTGGACTCAAAGACCAAACAGCGAAGGACATGGAGTCTTTCGCTAACAGTGGTTTGCGCACGTTGTGCGTTGCATACCGTTTGATATCGGACGAAGAGTACCTGGAGTGGACGCGAGTCTATGACGCCGCGACTTCGTCAATCATGGACCGTGACGAAGAAATAGACAAGGCAAATTCCCTCATAGAACACTCCCTTTATGTCCTAGGCGCCACTGCCCTGGAAGACAAGCTACAGGAAGGCGTGCCCGAGGCGATAGAGAAGCTCCACGCGGCAGGAATCAAGCTTTGGATTCTTACAGGGGATAAAGTCCAGACGGCTATTGAAATTGGTGCGCCTCCCAACCCGTTTAGGTTCCCCCTCCCGCTCAAATTGGCGCAGCCTTCAGCTGTAACCTTTTAAAAAGTGATATGGAGATCATGATTCTATCCGCGGACACCGTTGACGGTGCCCGGGTGCAGTTAGAAGCTGGCTTGAACAAGATCGCGTCTGTCCTAGGGCCACCGTCATGGGATCCCAAAAAACGTGGTTTCTCGCCAAATGCGAATGCCTCCTTCGCCGTTGTCATCGATGGTGATACCCTTCGTCATGTACTAGACCCTGCGTTGAAACCTCTGTTCTTGAATCTCGGAACTCAATGCGAAACCGTGGTCTGCTGCAGGGTTTCACCCGCGCAGAAGGCGCTTGCGGTCAAACTTGTCAAAGAAGGTAGAAACGCGATGACATTATCGATTGGGGACGGTGCAAACGATGTTGCGATGATTCAGGAGGCCAACGTTGGTGTCGGCCTCTTCGGATTGGAGGGTTCGCAAGCTGCCATGTCAGCGGACTATGCATTCGGCCAATTCCGGTTCCTAACCAAGCTCCTTATCGTTCATGGGCGTTGGTCTTATCGTCGTATCGCCGATCTGCACAGTAACTTTTTCTATAAAGTATGTATTTCGATCTCATAAATTTCCCCTGCCTCGTTAACAACCTCGTTTCAGAATGTTATCTGGACATTGGCAATGTTCTGGTTTCTTATATACAACAGGTGATATTGGCTCCTTCCTAGTTCGTAAATCATGCTCACGCACCGCCTAGCTTTGATGCGACGTACCTGTATGAGTACTCGTTTATCATGTTATACAACGTCATATTTACGTCACTACCTGTCGTCGCGTTGGGTGGTAAGCTCTTAGCTCCTATTCTGCTATCATCTAGTGACGAGCTCTATCCAAGCTTTTGACCAAGACATCAATGCCAAAGCTGCTATGGCATTTCCGCAGTTGTACATCCGGGGAATCCGTGGACTCGAATACACGCGGACCAAGTTTTGGCTCTACATGCTTGATGGCCTGTATCAATCGGCTGTCGTATTCTATGTACCGTACCTTGCCTGGACTGTTGGATCGGCTATTTCGTGGAATGGCCGAACTATTGAGTCGTTGTCGGATTTTGGGACGACGGTCGCCGCTGCAGCCATTGTTACAGCGAATAGTTACGTTGGCCTAAACACAAATTAGTGAGTCATTTGTTGTTGTTGCGTTGGGCACCCGTTTGACTTTGTCGAGTAGTTGGACCACCATCACTTGGGTTATTATCCCTGGCTCTTCTGTAGTGCTGCTCCTATGGATCGTGATTTATTCATTTTTCGAAAGTTTCGCATTCGTACATGAGGCGCAGAGGCTCCTCGGAGGTATCACCTTTTGGGTAGCTGTGATTCTAAGTGTAGCAATTGCGTTGCGTAAGTTAACTGTGCTTGCTAGCGTTTTGTGCTCACTCGGTTTTTCAGTTCCACGCATCCTCGTCAAGTTTGTATCAACGTCATTCGCGACACAAGATGTTGACATAGTGCGCTATATGTGGGTCAAGGGCAATCTTAAAGACAGCCTTGGCATCAGACGTCGCAACAACGAAATGGTCGTTGCGGATGCAGCTTCATCAGACCCCGAAGTGATGCCAATGTTTAGAGGACCTCATATGAGTTCTACCTCCGAGATGTTAACCGCAGCGGATGTTCATGAACTCGGTCTGCCACGCGGTCTTGGGGACCGTACTCCCCCCACTCGAGCTAACGAACTAAATGCCAGTGCTCCACAAATAAATGCAATATCCGTAACTTCCTCGAGTCTTCCACACCGCCCTCTCCTTTCTACTGTGACGGTGGGTGAAGAAGATACAATGGCCACACCCACCTCACTCGCCAGGGCAACGCATGCGGCAGCGATGTCGCCCCCCCCTCAACCTTCCAACTATTCGGTCTTTGACATCCCCATGCCATCCACCGTCCCTTCGCCGGGTTCCTATGAACCTTCGCAGTCTTATCCAGGAATGGCCCCTATCTCATATTCACGCCCTCTCCGTGGTCAATATATCCCTCACTCAGAAAACCTTCGCTCACCCCCGAACACCTACGAAATGCAAGTACAGAGTCCAAAGTTAGAGGAAAGTTCAAACCCTTCTGAGCGACGGGAGCTGTCAGGAATCAATGAAGCCGTCGCACAAACTGAACGTAGTAATCGTCGCCATTCACGGAGTCCAAATCCCACTGCTTTGCGTACGAGCACTCTATCAACAACTAACGATGGTCCAGTTGCACTATAAACATTTTCACTCTACTGCCGCATAATTTATTACATTGAGTCACATACCTCTTTATTTGTGCCCGTGCCTCACCCATGGACAGACTCTTAGAGATATATATGTACACTAACATTAAGCGATGCCAGTTGGCTTATCCATTTCCCAACTCTTATAGATTAGGTGTTAGATAAGAACATAGCAAGAATGGATACCATATGCAATTTTAGGGATGTGTCAGAATAGCTTTTAGCATGGTCAGGCTCAACCTTAGTAAGTTAGTTACTAAGTTGTTAAGGGAAGTGAGCCAAGTGGTAATCTACTGTTACCATTATGGGGTAGGTTTTTGAATTTTTTTGAAAATGGGTCTCAGAAACATACTTTTCAATAAGCATGGGCCACCAGCTATATTTGAGAGGCAGGTATGCTTCTAACCTAAACACCTATGTATCATCAAGTTGAATATCAAAGGTTGTGTCCTAGGGAACATCAGGAAAATGTCATTTGAGTTTTTGCACCTTTTCACACCTTATTGCAAATATAATACCAGATAAGACAGAACCTACATATTGCATGTCTTATCACAAAATATAGAATTTTTTTTGAAACTTTTCTACATGAAATGAGCAAAAATAAGACAGAAAATGCTATCATAAAATACTTGATCTTATCACATCTTAGCAACAAGTTGTTAAGGTATGAAAAGGTGTGAAAACTCGGATGATGTTTTTCTGGTAATGATAAGCACCTTACCAGACTGAAAGGTGGGTTTTTAAAAACATTTCAGTCACATCAATTATGGTGCCTATTGAGCCATTCACTCTCCACTTAGCACTAGCAGCACTGATGCACTGATTTGCATCAATGTTATCTTGCTCTTGCATTTATATACAGTACACTTGCTCATACTGCATATGAGTGGTGCTGCCAAATCTTCATGCATTATGAGGTTTATGCATGATGACCTCCATCACACAGTATGACAGGGAGTGACCCTCCATGTGAATCTTTGGAGTGTGACAATGGAATGTAGCAATTATAATGAAATTAAACACAAATTAAAGAAAGTAATTATCTAGAGTGGTTAGCTAGTTCCTCTCTTCATAAACTATAGAACTTAATGTTGGACTAATTAGTATGTCCCATTCCAGTGTGCTGCCTCTTAGGAGCACATGTTCCATGATGCACAATTGTGTCATCTGTATGTTCACACTTATTTTGGCCTTGTTTACTAAGTGTCCGAATTGTATTATTAATTGTTATATTTACGGTACATACAAAATGGGCTACCTTGAGCCCAGAACAAACACATCAGAAAAAAAAAACTTATCTTATTCCTACTTATTCCTTTCTTACCCCCAAAATAAGAGGTTTAAGTAAGAAATAAGATGGAATAAGTGGAATAAGACAAGTTTTGTTTTGCTG